>OBYM01000672.1_pt1 | contig 17405 bp, 16 predicted proteins | sample 1538191 | NCBI WGS metagenome assembly OBYM01 (sample SAMEA2580165, study PRJEB22360) | human gut metagenome | biome: human gut; feature: human-associated habitat; material: faeces | place: Denmark | collected 2008/2010 | reverse complement strand
GCAGCCCCGCAGCAAATTGGCGATGGCATTTGACAGATATCCCGGACGGGTAGCTGCGGCACTGATTCTGCTGGGCTGGACACCTTGGGTGCTTGCCTGTCTGCCGGGATCGGTGGACTGGGATTCACACACACAAATTTGCCAGGTGTTGGGAAGTATGGAGATGACGGACCATCACACAGTGCTGTCCACATGGCTGCATGGTGGATGCCTGTGGCTGGGACGTATGCTGGGCAGCGACAATCTGGGGGTTTTCTTCTACATTTTCCTGCAATGTCTGGTCTGTGCTTGGGCGTACGGTCAGGTGGTGGCCTTTTGTGCCAAACTTCGTTGCCCTCGCGGTGTGCAATATGGTGTGACCGCGTTTTTTGCACTCGTACCCGCGTGGGGAGCCTTTGCCCAGTCCATGGTCAAAGACACGCTGTTTGCAGCCGTTTTCACCCTGTTCTTTGTGTACACGGCCGATTTGTTGCTGTTCCCGAAAGCATTTCGGGAAACCAAGGTACTTTGGCTGCGTTACGGAATTGTGGCCCTTCTGTCCTGTTTGTTGCGCAAAAACGGCAGCTATGCCGTGGTACCCACGCTGGTTTTGGTGGCAGTATTGGTCGGCAAATCGGGTTTGCGAAAGATCTGTGCCGGCATTGCGGTTGGTACCGTGGCGGTATATCTGGGATTTGGCCTGTTTACGGGGCAAATTCTGGGGATACCTTCCGCAGGCGGCGATTTGCTGCTTTCCATCCCATTGCAGCAGACGGGCCGCTATGTTTGCGTCTGTCCGGATGAAGTGACGGAAGAAGAACGGCAAGCGATCGATGCGGTGGGCGATTACGAGCAGATTCGGGACAGCTATGAGCCGCAAATTTCGGATGGAATGATGGCTTTGTACAAGGACCCTTCCCGCCAGGAACTGCAAACGTACTTTGCCACGTGGTTTTCCATGTTCCTGAAACATCCCACCTGCTATCTGCAGGCAACGCAGGCAAACTCTTTTGGATATTATACCATTGCAGAGAGCCGTTCGCCCTATGAGTACTATATGTACATCAACCAGCCTTCCATGGACTGGAAAGAACTGAACATTGCCTATCTTGATACCGGCAGCACGGCACGATACCTTCTGTATCAGTGGGGGCTGCTGTTCAAGCGCATTCCGGTTCTGGGGTTGCTTACCAACCGCGGATTCGTGGTGTGGGGGCTGGTTGCCATGCTATGCTGGTTGTTCCGGCGTCGCCGTGTGGAGTCGGTTCCGCTGGCTGTGTGCCTGGGGATCTACTGGCTTACCCTGCTGGCGTCGCCGGTCAATGACTTGCTGCGATACTTCTTGCCGATTTTGGCTTGTTCACCTGTTGTGTTGGCTATTTCCCTGCTGGCTGGCAAAAAAAGTGGGCAAAATACCAGATGAATTGTTAATTTTTTCAAAATAAGGCTGGCATTTCCCGCATGGATATGCTATAATTACTTGTATTTTTATGTACATCTATTTTTGGAGGAATTTATAAATGAACCTTATTTCCTGTGAAAAGCTCGAAAAGAGCATGGTCGAACTGCAGTTTTCCATCGATGCGGAGACCTTCAAATCCGCTGTCGGTGCCGCTTTCAAGCGCGAAGGCAAGAAGTACACCATTCCCGGCTTCCGCAAGGGCCATGCGCCGCGTGCGATGATCGAGAAGATGTACGGTAAGGATCTGTTCCAGTACGACGCCATCAACGATCTGTTCCCCGAGAACTACGAGGCCGCTGTCAAAGAGGCCGGCATCGAAGTCGTGGGTGGCCCCGCTCCCGAGGTTGTCTCCATGTCGGAGGAAGAGGGTGCCGTGCTGAAGGTCAAGGTGGCTGTTAAGCCCGAGGTGGAACTGGGCGAGTATGCTGGTTTAACCGTGACCAAAGATGTCAAGACTGTGGATGAGGCTGATGTGGATGCCGAGATCAAGCGTATGCAGGAACGCAACGGCCGCCTGCTGACCCGCGATGGCGAGGCGCAGAATGGCGACACCGCCACCATCGATTTTGAGGGCTTTGTGGACGGCAAGGCGTTCGAGGGCGGCAAAGCCGAGCACTACGCACTGGTGCTGGGCAGCGGTTCCTTCATTCCCGGCTTCGAGGAGCAGGTTGTCGGCCATAAGGCAGGCGACGAGTTCGATGTGAACGTTAAGTTCCCCGAGGAGTACCAGGCGGAAGAGCTGGCTGGCAAGGATGCCACCTTCAAAATCAAGCTTCATGAGGTCCAGTATAAGGAACTGCCGGAGCTGGATGATGACTTTGCCAAGGACGTCAGCGAGTACGATACGCTGGACGAGCTGAAGGATTCCATCCGCAAGGGCATTGCCGATAACCACGAGAAGCAGGCCGAGCAGAAGGTGGAAAATGATCTGATCGACCAGGTTGTCAGCGGCATGAAGGCTGATATTCCCGATGCCATGATCGAAGGCCGCATGGATGAACTGGTGCAGGACTTCCAGTACCGCATCTCCCAGCAGGGCCTCAAGCTGGAGCAGTACCTGCAGTATATGGGCATGACCAAGGAGCAGTTCAAGGGGCAGTTCCGTGAGCAGGCTGACAAGCAGGTCAAGATGCGTCTGGCCATGGAAGCCATTGTTGCCAAGGAAAACATCGAGACTACCGACGAGGAGTTCGAGGCGGAAGTCAAGCGCATTGCGGATGCCTACCAGATGGAAGTTGACAAGGTGAAGAGCCTCATCGATGCCGACGCCGTCAAGAAGGATCTGGCTGTGAATAAGGCCATCGACTTCGTGAAGGAAAAGGCCAACGTCGTGGAAGGTGAGGCAGAAAAGAAGCCTGCCAAGAAGACCCGCAAGACCACCAAGAAGGCAGAAAAGAAAGAAGAACCCAAGAGCGAGGAGACCCAGGGCGAGTAATTCTACCCCAAGGACTCTGGAAGTAAGATAAAACAGGGCCGATACGGTGTGCATCTGCCGCCGTATCGGTTCCTTTATCCGTACGCAATCATATTTTCTCTATAAGGAGGGAACCCCCTAATGAGCCTTGTACCGTATGTTATCGAACAGACTGCGCGCGGTGAGCGCAGCTATGATATTTTCTCTCGTCTGCTCAACGACCGAATCATTGTGTTGAGCGAAGATGTTAATTCTTCTTCTGCCAGCGTAATTGTGGCGCAGCTGCTCTATCTCGAAGGCCAGGACCCCGAGAAGGATATCTACTTCTACATCAACAGCCCGGGTGGTTCCATTTCGGACGGTATGGCCATCCACGACACGATGAACTATATCAAATGTGAGGTATCCACCATCTGCATTGGCATGGCAGCGTCCATGGGCTCGTTCCTGCTGGCCAGCGGTACCAAGGGCAAGCGTTTTGCCCTGCCCAATTCGGAAATTCTGATTCACCAGCCGCTTATCAGTGGCAGTGGTATTTCCGGGCAGGCAACGGATATCCAGATCCATGCCAACCATATTATTCATATTCGGGAACGGATGAACCAGCTTTATAGCCAGTACACCGGCCAGCCGCTGGAAACAATCCAGCGCGACACCGAGCGCGATAATTATATGACCGCACAGCAGGCCAAGGAGTACGGCTTGATCGACGATATCCTCTATAAACACTGATTCGAGGGAACAATATGGCAAATGGAACGTCCGGAAAGGACGGAAATGGACGCGAGCTGATCTGCAGCTTTTGCGGACGCTCTCAAAATGAAGTGGAACAGCTTCTGATCGGGCCTGGGGTGAATATCTGCAAGGATTGCATTGATATGTGCTACCACGCTCTGTATAAGGATGCTGACCGTCCTGTGCCGCCGCGTGCAGGGATGCCCCGCCGTCAGGCAGGGGCCGGTCGCGCCTCCTATGACGCCAATCCGTTGGAGCATGTGAACATCCTTACTCCCGCAGAGATCAAAGCCGGACTGGACCAGTATGTGATTGGCCAGGATGCGGCCAAGAAAGTGCTGGCTGTCTCGGTTTACAACCACTACAAGCGGATTCTCTCCGGCCGTGAGAGCAATGTGGAATTGCAGAAGTCCAACGTACTGATGCTGGGCCCTTCGGGAACCGGCAAGACGTTGCTGGCACAGACCTTGGCCAAGATGCTCAATGTGCCGTTCGCCATCGCAGATGCCACCACCCTGACGGAGGCTGGTTATGTGGGCGAAGACGTGGAGAATATCCTGCTGAAACTGATTCAGGCGGCGGATTTTGACATTCCCAAAGCGGAAATCGGCATTATCTATATTGACGAGATCGATAAGATTACCCGTAAGAGCGAAAACCCCTCTATCACCCGCGACGTGGGCGGTGAAGGTGTGCAGCAAGCGCTGCTGAAGATTGTGGAAGGTACTGTCAGTAATGTACCGCCCAACGGGGGACGCAAGCATCCGCAGCAGGAGTTTATTCAGATCAATACTAAGAACATTCTTTTCATCTGTGGCGGTGCGTTCGACGGCTTGGAAAAGCTGATCCAGAAGCGTACGGACAATGCCTCCATGGGGTTCGGCAGCCAGTTGCGCACTACGCTGGATAAAGACGAAACCCGGCAGAAGTTGCTTAAGAAAGTGGAGCCGGATGATTTGGTCAAGTTTGGTCTGATTCCTGAATTGATTGGCCGTATGCCGGTTGTCACCGTGCTGGATCCGTTGGACGAGGATGCGTTGGTGCGCGTTCTGACGGAACCGAAAAACAGTATTGTCCGTCAATATAAAGAATTGCTGCACCTGGACAACGCGGAACTGGTATTTACCGACGCTGCCCTGCACGCTATTGCCAAAAAGACGGTGGAGCGCAAGAGCGGAGCCCGCGGCCTGCGTAGCGTGGTGGAGGATTTGCTGATTCCCATCATGTATGAAATTCCGTCTGATGCTACCATTACCAAGGTGACCATCGATGCCGATACGGTTGAAAATGGAATTCCGCATATTGAACACGGCATGATGCGCCCGCGCTATAAAAATCTTGCGGCACAACAGCAGTAAAAAATGCCTTGCCCGAAAGGGCAAGGCATTTTGTTTTTTGAGTTACTGCTCCTGAAAGGTGAGACCATTATCGCTCATGGATTTGACGATCGCCAGGCTGGCCAACTTATAGCCGGCAGCCCGCAACTCCGCACCGCCGGGCTGGAATCCCTTTTCAATGCAGATGCCGATGCCACCAACCGTGCAGCCTGACTGCTTGCAAATGTCAAGCAGTCCCTTCATGGCCTTTCCATTGGCAAGAAAATCGTCCAGAATCAGTACATTATCCTTGGGAGAAAGAAATTTTTTGGCCAGTGTGATATCGTACTCCCGGCCATAAGTGTAAGAGTGCACTTTGGAAGTGAAAACATCGCCATCAATGTTTTTGCTTTTCGCTTTCTTGGCAAACACAACCGGTACATCAAAATGGCGGGCCGTCATACAGGCGATGGCTATGCCGGAAGCCTCAATGGTGAGAATCTTATTGATGCCGTCTTCCTTAAAAATGCGGTAAAATTCGGCGCCGATCTGGTCTAATAGATCTACATCCAGCTGGTGATTCAAAAAACAGTCTACCTTCAACACATTCCCGGGACGGACCTGTCCCTCTTGCAGAATACGCTGTTCCAAAAGTTTCATCTGCGAAATTGCCCCTTTCACGGTTCGTTGTTCATCTTATAACCATTATGGCAAATTCCGACATCTTTTGCAAGTTTTTTACAATAAAAGAGAGGCCTTTTTTGTCAACTTGGCAGATTGATAATGTTTTGTAATTAATTTTTGTGTATTTTGGACACAAAAAGACTCGATTTACTTTGCAACACTGTAGAAAAGGAACATTGCGCTTTTAAGCGTAAAAGTCTATAATTCTTTTATACTACAGCACAGGGGTGTGCGGCCCGCCGTAAGGCAGAATGTGCTGTAAGAATTAGGAGGGTAAGACAACCATGAAAAAAATCGTTAGTTCTGTTCTGGCGGCTTCTATGGTGCTGAGCCTGGCAGCTTGCGGTTCTACGGCGACTACGTCGGAGAGCGGCGCTGCTTCTTCGGAAGCCACTTCTACTGCGTCTTCTTCTGCTGCAACCGGTGAGTCTGCCGGTTCCGGCAGCTATACCGGTACACCCATCAAGATCGGCGGCATTGGCCCTGTCACGGGCGCTGCTGCTGTCTACGGCAATGCGGTGAAGAACGCAGAAGAGCTGGCTGTCAAGGAAATCAATGCAGCCAATGGCAGTGATGTGTTCGAATGGCAGTTCGAGGACGACGAAAATGATGCCGAGAAGAGTGTCAATGCTTACAACACCCTGAAAGACTGGGGCATGCAGGTCCTGGCAGGCCCTGTTACCACCACGCCTTCCGTGGCGGTTGCTGCGGAGACTGTCAATGACAACATGTTTATGTTGACGCCCTCTGCCTCTTCGCTGTCTGTCATCCTGAATGACACCAACGATGAATCCACGGCCCGTGGTAATGTTTTCCAGGTTTGCTTTACGGATCCTAACCAGGGCGTTGCTTCTGCTGATTATATTGCCGATAATGGCCTGCCCACCAAGATTGGTGTGATCTACGATTCTTCCGATGCCTACTCTTCCGGTATTTTCGAGAAGTTCAAGGCGGAGGCAGAGGTCAAGGGTCTGGAAATTGTGGCTGCTGAGGCTTTCACTGCGGATAACAAAGCTGACCTTTCCACCCAGCTGGCCAAGTGCCAGGAGGCTGGTGCCGAGCTGGTCTTCCTGCCCATCTACTATCAGGAGGCTTCCCAGATTCTTATCGCTGCCGACAAGATTGGCTATGATCCCGAGTTCTTCGGCTGCGACGGTATGGATGGTATCCTTTCCATCGAAGGTTTTGACACTTCTCTGGCTGAGGGTTTGATGTTGCTGACCCCGTTTGCTGCCGATGCGCAGGACGAGAAGACCCAGGCGTTTGTTTCCGCTTACGAGGCTGCCTATGGCGAGACTCCGAACCAGTTCGCTGCGGATGCGTATGACGTGATTTACTCCATCTATCAGGCTGTTCTGGCCGGTGGTGTCAATGGTGACATGGATGCCAGTGAGATTTGCGACGCACTGAAGACCCAGTTCACCAGCATGACCTTCGATGGTCTGACCGGTACGGGTATGACTTGGGACGCCACGGGTGCCATCTCCAAGAACCCGAAGGCTGTTGTGATCAAGGACGGCGCCTACGCTGCAATGTGATGAAGGCCTGAAGCACTTGTAAACTGAATTCCGTTGCCAATGGAGCTGCCGGACAGTGGGTTCGGCAGCTCCTTTTGGTATATGTCGCTTTTCGTGACTGCAGATAAGCGGCGGTCGAAAAAAGCATTGTTTTGCGGAATAAAGTGTGTTACTATGGTACTATATTTCTGCGCGTGTGCGGCTTTGTAAACGGCAGAAACAGAATAGAGTGAGGTGTTCTACGCAATGCAGTTCTTGTCTTACCTGATCAATGGCATCAGCCTGGGCAGTGTATATGCGCTGATTGCTCTGGGTTATACCATGGTCTACGGCATTGCCAAAATGTTGAACTTCGCCCATGGCGACGTCATCATGATCGGCAGTTACGTGGTCTTTTTTACCTTTGGCATGTCGGGGATGAATCCCATCCTCTCCATTTTACTTTCCATGGTGGTCTGCACGGTTTTGGGCGTCGTGATTGAACGGATTGCCTATCGTCCCCTACGAGAAGCACCGTCGCTGGCCGTTTTGATTACGGCCATCGGTGTGAGCTATTTGTTGCAACAGGTGGCACAGCTCACATGGACTTCCAGCCCCAAGAGCTTTATTTCGGTGATTTCCGGCATCCCGTTCCTGCAGCCGGTCAGCCTGTTTGACGGGCAACTTACCATTTCCGCCGAGACCATCGTCACCATTGTGGTTTGTCTGGTGATTATGGCAATCCTGATTTGGTTTGTGAACAATACTTCTGCAGGACATGCCATGCTCGCCGTGTCTGAAGACCGCGGTGCTGCCCAGCTGATGGGCGTTAATGTCAATGCCACCATCTCCCTGACCTTTGCCATCGGTTCTGCATTGGCAGCCATTGCCGGTGCATTGCTGTGTTCTTCCTACCCCACGTTGCAGCCCACCACAGGTGCCATGCCCGGCATCAAAGCCTTTGTGGCGGCCGTGTTTGGCGGCATTGGATCCATTCCCGGTGCGTTTGTCGGTGGCATTTTGCTGGGTGTGATCGAAAACCTGAGCAAGGCCTATATTTCTACGCAGCTGTCGGACGCTATCGTTTTCTTGGTTCTGATTGTGGTCCTGATCGTCAAACCTACCGGCCTGCTGGGTAAGAAAGTCAACGTGAAAGTGTGAGGTGGCAGCGATGAACTTGAAAACTATGAAGCGCTCCACAAAGAGCAATCTTATTACGTTTGGCATCGTAATCTGCTTTTACATTCTGGTGCAGATTCTGTCGGCGGCCGGTTTGCTGACGAACTCTTTCTCCGGTCAGCTGGTGCCCATCTGCACCTACGTCATTCTGGCCATTTCGCTGAACCTTACGGTTGGCATTCTGGGCGAGTTGAGCCTGGGCCATGCCGGCTTTATGAGTGTAGGTGCCTTTTCCGGCACACTGCTTTGGGTTACCATTGGCAGCTCTATGCCGAAACCGCTGGCGCTGCTTTTGGCGTTTGTGGTTGGCGGTTTGGTTGCGGGGCTTTTCGGCTTCCTTGTGGGCGTACCTGTTCTGCGTCTTTCCGGTGACTATCTGGCCATCGTGACGCTGGCGTTTGGCGAAATCATTAAAAATGTGATGAATGCCTGCTACCTGGGCGTGGATGCCAATGGCCTGCATTTTTCTCTCAAGGATTCCAGCTCTCTGGGAATGACGGACGGTAAGGTACTGATCAATGGTGCACAGGGAATTACCGGTATTACCAAGGCTTCTAACTTTACCCTAGGAACTGTTCTGGTCATCTTGACCCTGCTGGTGGTTCTCAATCTGGTCAACTCCCGTGCGGGACGTGCGATCACTTCCATCCGCGACAATGAAATTGCGGCGCGCTCGGTGGGTATTCCCATTACCAAGTACAAGCTGATGGCTTTTGTGACGTCTGCTGTATTTGCCGGTATTGCGGGCGTGCTGTATTCCTTGAACTACTCTTCCCTGGTAGCCAAAAAGTTTGATTATAACACCTCTATCCTGATTCTGGTGTTTGTGGTTCTGGATCGCACGTCCAATATGCGCGGTTCTGTGATCGCCGCAGCCATTCTGACGGTTCTTCCGGAATTGCTGCGCAGCATGAACGATTACCGTATGCTGATTTACGCCATCGTGCTGATTGTTGTGATGATCTTCAACCAGAGCCCGCAGATGATTGACCTGCGCAACAAGCTGACTGCTCGTTTCCGCAAGGGAAATTCTAGTGCCAAGGGAAATCAAAAGAAAGGGGTGGCGTAAGATGGCATTACTGGAAGTCAGCAACCTGGGCATTGCTTTTGGCGGCTTGCAGGCTGTGGCGCAGTTGGATCTTTCCATCGAAAAAGGTCACCTGTATGGTTTGATCGGTCCCAACGGTGCCGGTAAAACCACGGTTTTCAATATGTTGACCGGTGTCTATAAGCCCACAGAGGGCAACATCGTGCTGGACGGAAAAGATATTACGGGCCAGAACCCGGAACTGATCAGTCGCGCCGGTGTGGCCCGTACGTTCCAGAACATTCGGCTGTTCAACGAGATGACCGTGCTGGATAACGTCAAGGTAGGCCTGCACAATCAGATCAAATACAGCATGTGGACGGGAATTCTGCGGTTGCCCGCTTACAAGGAGAAAGAGCACGAGATGAACCGTGCGGCCCATAAGCTGCTGAAGATCTTTGATCTAGATGCGGAGGCCAACCTGAAAGCCAGTCAGTTGCCGTATGGTAAGCAGCGTAAACTGGAAATTGCCCGTGCTTTGGCGACCAACCCGAAACTGCTTTTGTTGGATGAGCCCGCTGCAGGTATGAACCCCAACGAAACGGAAGAACTGATGCAGACTGTTCGCAGTGTGCGGGACCAGTTTGGAATCGCTATTTTGCTCATTGAACATGATATGAATTTTGTTATGGGCATTTGCGAAGAGATTACGGTGCTGGACTATGGCCGTGTGATCGCCCGTGGTGACGGCAAAGCGATCCGCAACAACCCCAAGGTGATTGCGGCATATCTGGGAGGTGATTGACGATGGGGGAGATGCTTTCGGTCAAGAACATCAATGTTTTTTACGGTTCCATCCACGCCATTCGGGATGTTTCCTTCCATGTCAATGAGGGCGAAATTGTCACGTTAATCGGTGCCAATGGTGCCGGTAAAACGACGACAATGCATGCAATTTCCGGCTTGCTGAAACTGCAAAGCGGTGAAATCGACTATTGCGGGCAGACCATCAGCAAGATGGAAGCTCACAAAATTATCCGCCTGGGTCTGGCACAGGTTCCGGAAGGTCGCCGTGTGTTCAGCGGACTTACGGTACAGCAAAATCTGCAGATGGGTGCCTATGTGCGCCGGGACGGAAAAGAAGCCATCCAGAATGATTTTGATATGGTCTTTGAACTGCTTCCGCGCCTGAAAGAGCGTCGCAATCAGCTGGCCGGTACTCTGTCCGGTGGTGAGCAGCAGATGCTGGCCATGGGACGTGCGCTGATGTGCAAGCCCAAGATGCTGCTGCTGGATGAGCCGTCCATGGGCCTGTCGCCCTTGCTGGTCAAGGAAATCTTCAAGATTATCCGTGAAGTCAACCGCAACGGTGTGACGGTCCTCTTGGTGGAGCAGAACGCGAAGATGGCATTGGAAATCGCCAACCGTGCGTATGTTCTGGAAACCGGTACGATTAAGATGGAAGGCGAAGCCACGGAGCTTGCCAACAACATCGAAGTCCGCAAAGCCTATCTTGGCTGCTGAGCGGATACAGATACAAAAAACTCCCTGCCCACGGAACCAAATGGTTCTGTGAACAGGGAGTTTGTGTTTTTCTTTAGAGCAGGCCCGCGGGTGGGCGATCGTTTTCGGTGCTGGGCATGGTCAGTATGTCCATGATCTTCGAATAGATTTCGCTTCCATGTGCTGTAAAGCTGTTGCGAATGGATTCGGCGGTCAGTTTATCGGGCATAGCCAACTGCAGCCGGAAAACATCACTGCCCATGTCGCCGATGGCACACCAAACGGTGTAGGTTCCGTCTTCCTCTTCCTCAATATGCGCGCGGTTCATGGCGGCTTTGTGTCGCCAACTTTGGATCTGCATTACAGCGCGAATGGCGCTTTCCCGTACAGTGCGGGGCAGATCCAACGCCAGGGTGTCCGCCACATTGGAACCTTTTTCCGTGATGCAATAGCGGTTCTCGTCGTTTTGTGTGACCAGATGCTGTTTCTCCACTTCCGCCAGGGCATCCACAAATTCAAAATAGTTGACAAGCTGCTCCTGCAAAAGGGCTCCCTGTAAAGTTTCTCGGCTTATGGGGCCGGCAGTCTTGACCATATAACACAGCAGAATGCGAATCTGAGTGCCGTCTGTAAGGCCGCCGGGCTTTACACCTGCAGTAAATGCTTCTGCCATCCTATCACGTCCTTGCCAATGAGATGTTTTAATTTATTATACACTTCCCGGCCAAGTGTGGCAAGGGAGCGGCGAAAAAAAGTGCCCTGCGTCGCTTGATGTGGCAAAGTTCAGAAAATGGTTTCGATCTGCTTTCGACTTTGCGGTGTGGAGTAAATCCATTTTTTCAGGCGTCCCCGCGTCACAAAGTAGTGGGGTTCAAAACGCAAGGGCTGCGAAAGATTTTTGTTTACCACTACCAGTTTGATTTTCATTTTGTCCGGCAAAATGTTTTTGATGTACACGCTGACCGCCTGGCCTGGGTGTAGACTGGAGTCGGCTTCTGCAAGGCCGGCGAGATTGGGCGCAATCTCGATGAAAACGCCGTATTCTTCCACGCTGCGCACAATTCCCACCACCGTTTCGCCGGGAGCAAAACAGGCGGCATTTTCACTCCAGGTGCCCAGCAACTCCCGCAGGGTCAAAACAATCCGGCCCTGGACGTCCCGATTCTTGATTGCGCAGAGTAATTGCTGCCCAACCTGTACGCGGTCCTTGGGGGAAGAAATACGAGAAACGGACAGGCAGTCTATGGGCAAAAGGGCAGAAATACCACATCCAATGTCACAAAATGCACCGAAATTTTCAATGTGGGTAACCGTGCAGGGGATGACACTGCCGGCCTCCAAGGGGTCCAGGTATTGCCGACGGCACAAGCGCTGGGCGGCTGCGCGGGAAAGAAGATAGGCATCCTCCCCGTTTTCGTCCTGTGTGGTGCCGGTGATAACAAAGCAGGTGGGGCGTCCTACCCGGGTCAACACGGCAATATCCTTGATGGATTCGCCTTCCGGAACATCCAGACACTCGGTGAACGGCATATAACCCCGTTGCCCGCCCAATTCAAAACGCAGCCGATGTTCTGTGTCATAAGCCAACGCGGTACTCTGTAATATTTCGCCTGTGGCGATGCAACGGTTCAAATCTTCACGGCTCAGATGGTTCGCATTGCGGCAAAGGCCTTCTGCACGGTATTCCAACATTTTTGGTTCCTCATTTCTTGTGGTTTCCGCTTCTGCCATGGCAGAAGTGGTTGGTAAACTTTTATGCGTATGATTTGCAAAACAATACTGGCTGTACTATAATAAGAGAGCAAATTTTGGGAAGGGCGGTGTGCCGTATGGACGTTCGGGTGGGAGATGTGATCCAGACCAAAAAACCGCACCCTTGCGGTGCGAGCCGATTTGACGTATTGCGCGTGGGCATGGATTTCAAGATCCGTTGTCAGGGGTGTGGGCACGAAATTATGTTGCCGCGCGCCAAGATCGAACGCAACATCAAAAAAATTCTGCGGAATGGGGAGCAGTAGTGACACCCAAAAATCCAAGAGCCTCATCGTATTGGGAAGGGAGTTGCCGATGAACCCATTTGCTGAATTGCATGATGTGGAGCGCCGTTATGAGGAATTGGCCTACCGTATGTCTACGCCCGAGGCGGCTACCCATGCGGATGACTATGCACGAATGATGCGCGACTACAAAGAACTTACCCCCTTGGTTGAAGAATATCGCCGGTATTCGGCTCTGCAGCAGGAACAACAGGAAGCACAGTCCATGCTGGAACAGGAACCGGACCCGGATTTCAACGCTATGGTACAACAGGAACTTTGCGAAATAACCCGGAATCTGGCACAGAGTGAAGAGAATCTGCGGCGACTGCTGGTTCCCAAGGATGCAAATGACGAAAAAAGCGTCATTTTGGAAATTCGGGCCGGCGCAGGCGGAGAGGAGGCCGCGCTGTTTGCCCACAGCCTTTGGCGGATGTACACGATGTATGCCGCAAAAAGAGGATGGGTCTGCGAAACGATCAGTGCCATTGAAACCGAATTGGGTGGTGCTAAAGAGATTGTTTTCTCGGTGGAAGGACTGGATGTGTACAGCCGTTTGAAATTTGAGAGCGGCGTTCACCGGGTGCAGCGTGTGCCGGAGACCGAAACCCAGGGGCGGATTCATACCTCTACCGTCACGGTGGCAGTCATGCCGGAAGTCCAGGAAGTGGAACTGGAGCTGGATCCCAAGGATTTGCGCATTGACACGTTTCGGTCCTCTGGCGCAGGTGGTCAGCACATCAACAAGACTTCCTCTGCCATCCGTGTCACACACTTGCCCACTGGTATGGTGGTGGAGTGTCAGGACCAGCGTAGCCAACGGGAAAATAAAGAGCGCGCGTTGACGGTTTTGCGCAGACGACTGCTGCAGCAAAAGCAGGATGCGTATGACGAGGCCTATAATGCCAAGCGGCAAAGCCAGGTAGGGACCGGGGATCGCAGCGAAAAAATCCGGACTTATAATTTTCCCCAAGATCGCGTGACCGATCATCGGATCGGACTGACGTTGCGTAATCTGCAGAGTGTACTGGACGGGGATTTGGATCGTGTACTGGATCCCTTGATTCTGGCGGATCGTGAAGAAAAGTTGAAACAGCATAGTGAGGGATGACCCATGAAAACACAGGTGCTGCCTGTAACGGAGGAAAGTATTCAGCTGGCGGCTCGGTTGCTCCGGCAGGGGGAACTGGTAGCGTTGCCAACGGAAACGGTGTATGGAATTGCCGCCGATGCCCGGAATGGGGAGGCGGTACACAAAATTTTTGAGGCAAAGGGGCGTCCGCAGGACAACCCCTTGATTGTGCATATTTTCGGCATGGAAATGCTGGAGGGAGTTGTTGCCGAGGTGCCGGCACGTGCCCGTAAACTGGCGGCGGCCTTTTGGCCGGGGCCTCTTACGATGGTAATGCCCCGAGGACCGGAAGTCAGCGATGTGACGTGTGCCGGTCTGGATACGGTTGGTGTGCGTATGCCTTCCCATCCCGTGGTCCAGGCGGTCATCCGCACCAGCGGTGTGGCCTTCGCGGCGCCGTCCGCCAATCTTTCCGGCAAACCAAGCCCAACCAATGCCCAGGACACACTGGCGGATATGGATGGACGGCTTCCCCTCATCCTGGATGGCGGAGAAAGCATGGTGGGTGTCGAGTCCACCGTGGTTTCTGTGGTGGGGGAGCACCCGATGCTCTTGCGCCCGGGATATATTACCAAGGAACAGATGGAAGCGGTTCTGGGGGAAGAGGTCCTTGTCAGCCCGGCCATCTTGGAGAAGCTGAAAGATGGCGAAGTGGCCCGGTCTCCGGGAATGAAATATAAACATTATGCCCCCAAGGCGCAGGTGACAATTCTGCGTGGTGACTTTGCGGCGTATCGGACCTTTTTGGAGCAACACAAGGAAGAGGGCGTCTGGGCGTTGTGCTTTGACGGAGAAGGTGCCCAGTTGCCGGTTCCTTACATTGAGTATGGCAAAAATCACGACGGTGTGACCCAGGCGCATCACCTGTTCACCGCGCTGCGGGACCTGGATCGTCATGGCGCGCGGATTGTTTATGCGCGCTGCCCTGAACAAGACGGTGTATCCATGGCTGTGTATAACCGCTTGATTCGCGCGGCGGCGTTCCGGGTGGTGACACTATGAAAATTGTGGGAATTACCGGACGGTCGGGATGCGGGAAGTCCAGTGCGACAAATTTTTTGGCGCAGCTGGGGTATCCTTGCATTGATGCCGATCGGGTGGCGCGGGAGATCATGCTGCCGGGCTCTCCCTGCCTGATTCAATTGCAGGAACATTTTGGAATCGATATTCTGGATGAGAAGGGGAATCTTCGCCGCCGGTTGTTGGCGGACCGTGCTTTTGCCACGCCGGAGGGAACCCGTTTGCTGACACAGATCACGCAACCGGAAATATTGCAAAGGATTGACGTTCAATTGGAGCGGGCACAGCAATCCGGCGCGACCATTGCCTTTGTGGATGGTGCAGTCATCGTGGGAACCCCCTTTCAAAATCGCTGCGATGCCGTGATTCTGGTGAGTGCGCCCTACGAAGAAAGCGTCAAACGGATCTGTGCACGGGATGGTATTTCCCCTGAAATGGCCCGACGGCGTTTGGACGCACAGATGCCAATGGAAACGTTGCGAGCAGCGGCGACGATGGAAATCGTCAACGACGGAACGTCCGAACAGTTGGAAAGCAAAGTCAGGATGCTTCTGAATTCCCTGAGAAAGGAGGAACATGGATAAGAAAAAAAGCTTTGCAAAAGTCCTTAGACAGAGCGCTGTGGTACTTCTGGTTCTGTTAGTGATCGGAACTTTTCTGTTCAAGATTTTTCAGGACAAGATCGAACGCTGGGAATATCCCGTTGAATATCCCGAATATGTGACTTACTATGCTGATAAATACGGGATTGATCCATTTATGCTCTATGCCTTTATCCGGACGGAAAGCAACTTCAACCCCATGGCCGAATCGGATGCAGGAGCACGGGGATTGATGCAGATTACAGAGGTGACCTTCGACTGGATCAAGTCCAAGATAGCCCCTACGGAGGATCTTACTTTTGAGGATCTGTATGACCCGGAAACCAACATACGGTTTGGCAGTTACTTTGTGAGTTATTGTCTTCTGCGTTATCAGAACGATCTGGCAACGGCGGCGGCAGCATATCACAGTGGACTGGGAACCGTGGATGGTCTGTTGAGCCAGACCGAGTATTCTGCCAATGGACAGACCTTGGATCACTATCCTTATCCGCAGATGCGGCTTTATGTCAAAAAGATCACCGATAGCTATCAACGTTATCTGGAAATCTATAAATCATCATGATGTATGAAAGGAATGGTACATATTTATGCAAACTACCGAGGAACTGAAAAAACTGCTGTACAAAAATGAAACGGTTGCGGACACTGCTCCCGACGCCCTGTCGGCGGCACAGGAGTTCTGTGAAGGATATAAAGCGTTTCTGGACCACGGTAAGACGGAGCGCGAGGTGACCGCTTACAGTGAGAAGTTGCTGTTGAATGCCGGATACAAACCTTTTGTGGCAGGCGAAAAACTGTCTGCCGGTGACAAGGTGTACACCATCAACCGGGAAAAGTGTGTTCTGGCGGCCACCATCGGAACCAAGTCGTTGGAGGAAGGTTTCCACCTGAACATTGCGCACATCGATTCGCCTCGTCTGGACCTGCGCCCGGTGCCCGTTTTTGAGAAGAACGGTCTGGGATATCTGCGGACTCATTACTATGGCGGCGTGCGGAAATACCAGTGGCCTACCATCCCGCTGGCGTTGCATGGCGTCGTTTTCCGGGCAGACGGAAGCAAAGTGGAAATCTGCATCGGTGAGAAGGACGATGATCCGGTCTTCTGCATCACCGATCTGCTGCCTCATTTGGGCGCCAAGCAGAATGCAAAACCGCTCAGCGAGGGGATTTCGGCAGAAGACCTCAATGTGTTGATTGCTTCTCAGCCCATCGCAGACAAGGACGCCGAGCAGCGCGTGAAGCTGAGCGTCTTGGGGATGCTGAACGAGGCCTACGGTATTACCGAGCGGGATTTCACCCGTGCGGAAATTGAAGTGGTGCCCGCCCACAAGGCTCGCGACATCGGTCTGGATCGCGCTATGATTGGTGCATACGGCCACGACGATCGTGTGGATGCTTATCCGGCACTTATGGCGGAAATCGGTGTGCAAAATCCTGCTTATACCACGGTTTGTGTACTTACGGACAAGGAGGAAACCGGTTCGGACGGTGTGACCGGCTTGCAGAGCATGTACACTTTCCATTTCCTGCAGCAGTTGTGTGCGGCGCAGGGAGCTGACTACATCAAGGCTTGCAAAGCCGGCAAGTGCCTCTCTGCCGATGTCACGGCGGCCTTTGATCCGACTTTTGCAGATGCCTTTGAACCTGACAATGGTACCTACGCAGGCTGTGGCGTGGCCATCTATAAATACACCGGTGCACGTGGTAAATCCGGTACCAGTGACGCCTCTGCGGAAATGGTCAGCTATCTGACCAATCTGATGGATAAAAATCAGGTGGTTTGGCAGATTGGCGAGATGGGTAAGCTGGATTTGGGC
>OBYM01000670.1_pt1 | contig 17416 bp, 17 predicted proteins | sample 1538191 | NCBI WGS metagenome assembly OBYM01 (sample SAMEA2580165, study PRJEB22360) | human gut metagenome | biome: human gut; feature: human-associated habitat; material: faeces | place: Denmark | collected 2008/2010 | reverse complement strand
ATATAGAACACGGCTTTTCCATTGTTGATTAATTCACGGATCTCTTTTTCGTCCGTTACCTGTGCGATCAGGCCTCGGGCCACCAACTCATCGTAGCAAGTCATTTTCTCCTTACTCCTTCAAAATAAAATTTTGACAGAGAAAAACGCCCTCTGTCCGGCGAAGGACAGAGGGCGTAACAAATTACTATTACGCGGTACCACCTCAGTTTGCCGCTGCTTCGCAGCAACAGCCTCAGCGGGTACAAACATACCCTTGCGCGGCTAACGGGCGCCTCCGGGTTTGCCTACTGGGAAAACACCGTACCATTATATAAATTTCATCCGTTCGGCAAAGCGGCTCCAGGATGTATTTCTGCTGCATTCTGCGCCTGTTCTCACCAGCCACAGGCTCTCTGCGGCATTCAGACAGCATACTTCTTCCCTTCTCAGCCATTAAATCTATTTAAACACACAAAAAAGAAATTGTCAAGAGGTTTTCAGTTTTCTGCCGGGCATTAATTACCTAAAACGCGGTAGATGTGTACTATCGTATGCACGTCAAGCCGGCACTAAAATTTTAAGTGATTATATATCAAATTTATTTATACCTTCGTGGAAAAATTACCGTTTTTGAGAGATTCAAGCATTATCGTTGCGCTGCCTGCATTGGTTGCAAGCGGGATCTTCTGAAGATCACAAAGTCTCAGAAGTGCCGAAACATCGGGCTCGTGAGACTGTGCGGTCAAGGGGTCGCACAGAAAGATGATAAGTCCAAGTTCTCCGTTTGCGAGCATCGCGCCGATCTGTTGGTCGCCTCCAAGAGGACCGCTTTTCATTCTATGGATCGGAAGTGCGGTTTCTCTCATAATGAGCGTGCCAGTCGTTCCGGTTGCATAGAGTTCGTATTCGACAAGAACATCCTTATATTTCTTGGCGAGTTCAATGATTTCTTCTTTTTTCTTATCGTGTGCAATTAAAGCAATTTTTATGATATTTATCTCCTTTTCAAGAAAATAGAAGGCATCCTTGCAGATGCCTCCGAAAGTCATATGTTCTTCCGGTGGAAACACCGCAGAAGGTTGTATCAATTAAAATGTGAACTTGAAAGTATTGCTTCCTTCTCTCGGAATTTCATATTCCTCGGGAAGGGCGGGGCCGCAGGAGTGAGAGCCTACGCCGCGTATCGCAACATCAACACAGACGTTAACGAAGTCATTTTCTTCAAGCTCAAATGAGTGAAGCGTTTCTCTGAGCTGTTCCGTGGTATAGGGATTGACCGAACAGGAGAAGGGCTTTTCTGCCGTCACTTTGAAGAGATCCTTGACCGCCATATACTTGCAAGCATAGTGGCTGGCCGCTTCCTGCTGGCGGGGATACTTCATATGAATATACCCGATTCCTGCGGACGGATATACTTCATATCGTAGTTTTCCTCTGCAGAGCTTACGTAGTATCCATACTCACAAGCAGCAAGCTTGTCAGCATAACTCTCCGTAGGACCGAAGCCAACATAGGAGAAGTTACAATGTCCCTTATCTACGCCAAACTCAAATCCGAATCTCGGGAAGTTCTGAACATAATCGGCAAGCTTATAGGAAACCGAGACGGCCAGCTCGTTTGCAACTACGGTATATTCAAGAGTGAATTCTACCGCAGGCATCAAGCAGTTTGCCGCAAGAACGCCTTTGAATTTGTAATGATTAGCGGACTCCTTACAAGAGAAGATGTGAGGCTTGCAAGAGGAAAGATGGCAACGACCGATCCAATGAGGAATCAAGTCACGGTCATTATCTGTGTAACGGGTAATATTGAAATGGATGGGTGTACGGAGAATTTCGTTTCCATCTGCCTTGATTGAGGTGATCTCTCCGGTATGCTCATTGACCTCAATCTCAATTGCGGAGGAAAACTTGTAGGAGCTCTTGGGAATATCGACCTCGCACATTTCCGAGGTGGTTTTACCACCGTAAACAGCCATCATTTCAAGCGCATTGGATTTAAGCTTTCTGTCGGGAGTCAGAAGTCCGTCCGCGCAGAAGTTTCCGTCGTGTTCGGGTTCTTCAAAGTCGCCGCCGTAGAGGAAGCCGTCATCGGTCTTGATACCGTGGTCTGCCCATTCCCATACGAATGCACCCATCATCTGCTCGTTGTTGTAGATCATATCCCAATACGCTGCAATATCACCGCAAGAGTTGCCCATTGCGTGAGTATACTCGCAAAGAACGAAGGGACGAGTTTCCTTGGGATTGTCGAGAACCTTTTCACGAATCGTTTCAAAGGAGGGATACATCATACTGATCATATCGACAAGCTCGGTATAGTAGTATTTGGGATCGGCGTTTTGCAAGCCCTCATAGTGAACAGGTCTTGTCTTATCACGGTTTTTGATGTAATTTGCGCCCTTAAAGAAGGCTTTACCGAAGGAACTCTCATTACCGAGCGACCAAATGATAACGCTCGTGCGGTTTTTATCTCTTTCAACAAGTGCCGTATGTCTGTCGGTAATGCCGGGAGTAAAGAAGTTGTTCTCTGCATATTCCTGCCAAAGAGGAATGTCATAGCGACCGTCACGGGTACAAGCACCGTGCATTTCGAGGTCAGCTTCGTCCATTACGTAGATGCCGAACTTATCGCAGAGCAGATAGAATTCGGGGCTGTTGGGATAGTGAGAGGTTCTGACCGCATTGACGTTCAACTCTTTCATCAAGTGAACGTCCTTTGCAAGATCCTCAAGGCTTACGGTTGCGGCAGTTTCACAATTGAAATCGTGACGGTTTACGCCCTTGAGCTTCACCGGATCGCCGTTGATCTTGAATACCTTTCCATCAATGGTTACTTCGCGGAAGCCGATGCTTTCCTCAATCTTTTCTCCGTTGGCATAAATTTCAAGAGTATAAAGGATCGGCTTTTCTGCCGTCCAATGCTTTGCTCTCGGACGAATGATCTCGGTCTTCATGCCTGCCGGAACGATCACGCTGTTATCTTCAAAAACGAGCTTGACATCTACTTGGCTCTCGTTTGTAAAGGAAAGAATACCGTCGCTGCCCGACAATTTTGTTTCGATCTTATAATCGGTGATGTGCTTTTCGGGACGGGTAAGAAGATATACATTTCTATAAATACCCGAAAAGCGGAACTTATCTTGACATTCAAGATAGGTAGAGATACACCACTTGAGCACGAGAACATCAATCGTGTTCTCACCGTTCTCGACAAGCTCAGTCACGTCAAACTCACTTGTAGCGTGAGAGATCTGAGAGTATCCCTTAAACTGACCGTTTACGTAGAGGTAAAAAGCGGAGTCTACACCTTCAAAGTTGATATAATACTTTTCGCCGGATTTCTTTTTCAAATTGAAGGTGCGGCGGTAATGCCAACACGGATTCTCATAAGGAAGATGCGGAAGCATAACCGGGAAAGGATATCTTGTATTAAGATACTGAATGCGGTCATAGCCGTGCATCTGAACACACGCTGGAACGGGAATTCTATCTTCAAGATTTTCGTTGACCTCAAAATCCCCAACGTGGTCGAGCTTCTTGATCTGCCACACGCCATCAAGGGACATGAAGCGAGAGCTTGATGTACGATCTTGAATGCCGTGCTTCGTGCGGATTACGTCCTTCTCTGCAAAAGGAATATAGTAGCTTCTATGAGGTGTTGTGCCGATTCGTTCGAACTTTTCGTACTCTTTCATTTTTGTATCTCCTTATACATTGCCGTATACGTCGGGAACAGTCTTGCCTTCTCTCGATTCGAGAAGCTTTTCATTTGCTTTTTCAACTTTAAGGAGCGAGATCAAGCAGAAAACAGCTACGCAGATAATGATGGGTGCCCACAAGTAGAGGAAATGAAGCATACCAACTGTTGCCGCATTCTGATTTGCTGCGTTCTCAACGTAGCCGGTAGCATCGAGGAGCCATCCGCAAATAGCAGTACCAAAAGCGCCGCCGATCTTGATACCGAGAGAGGAACAAGAGAACATCATACCGTCAATGCGATGGCCGGTGGTAAGGGTCGTGTACTCAGAGCAGGATGCGATCAGCGCGTTCACATCACCTTGAAGAGGTGCAATACCAAGCGTGGAAACTGCGGTAAATACGAGCATAAGCGGAATACTTCCCATCTATCCTGCCACCATAACGCCAACTCTGCCTGCCGCAGCAATGAGATAACCGATCATGTTCAACTTATACATACCGCGCATTTTTTTAATAACCCAAGGAAGTGCAACAAGAGCAACTACCATCGTGATATTGATAGCAAGAGATAGATCGCTGAAAAGGGTTTCGTCGCCGAGGATATACTTGGCATAATAGGTTCCTATGCCGATAAGCGATGCATAGAGCTGAGTCAGAATATAGGTAATGCAAATAACAACATAGTATTTGTTCTTAAGAAGAATCTTGAAGGACTTTGCAAAGGTAAGCTTGTGTTCTTCCTCTCTCTCTTCCTCCATACCTTCGTCTGCTTCGGGAATCTCCTTGACGGAGAATACGGAAATGGTGTTAACGATGAGACCGATGATTGCGTAAATGATTGCGATAGTTCTCCAGCCCATAGCACCGCCACCGAGCCAAGTTACCGCATAGATCGTGATGGCTTCAATAAAGATCTTGGTTGCAAATGCAAACACAAATCGGAAAGAACCGAGCTGAACTCTTTCGTTCGTATTCCTGGTCACCAATGCTATAAGAGAAGCGTATGCGATATTGTTTGCTGTAAAGAATACTGCGTTCAGAAGGGTGTATGCGATAAAAAAGAAAATGTACTGTGCGGTGTCGCCCCAACTCATAGGGATTGCAAAGCAAGCTATGAGACAAACAGAGCAACCGATATAGGGCCAAAGCATCCAAGGACGTGCCTTGCCCATTTTTGACTTGGTTCTATCGATCATTCTTCCAAAGAAGAAGTCGGATACGCCGTCGAAGATCTTCGATACTGCAATCAAGGTGCTTACGATACCCATGCTGAGTCCAACCGTATCGGTCAGATAAATCATCATAAATGCAGTGAGCAGTGCATATACACAGTTTCCTGCTACGTCGCCGGATCCGTAACCAACCTTATGATACCATTTCAAATACTTTTTTTCTTCCATGATAAATCTCCTTATTTTTTATTTTTCGGGAATCGTATCAAGCTTGTGACTATATTATACACGATTTGGAAATTAGTTTCAATCAATAGAATCAATCAATATATGCACAAAATCACTTTATACCAATTGATAAAACGGCTATTTGGATATATAATATACACACAATCACATCGCAGATAAAGGAGGGCTTGATTTGTATATAAATGTGGCGTATGTTGATGAAGAAAATCCAAACATAGAAGATCTATCAGTGCCGCTCAGAATAAACAACTGCGGATATTATCGGGTACATACAACTCCCGTTATCGAGACCCCTCACCCCGAAGGCAGAAACGACTATCAACTATTATATATAGCGGCAGGAAAAGGTGAGTTTTATTTTAAGGGAAGCAAAGAGCCAACCATTGTTACCAAAGGCAACATGATTTTGTTCCGCCCGGGAGAGCCGCAGGTATATTGCTACTATGCGGTGGATAAGACAGAAGTATATTGGGTTCATTTCACGGGTTGGAAGGTCGAGGAATATTTAGAACGATATGAGCTCCCCAAGCATGAAAACGTATTTTATACCGGCGTATCTCCCGATTATCCTTGGATCTACAATCAGATCATACGTGAGCTCCAAATCCAGCGTGCGAATTATGGTGATATGATAAGTCTGTATATGCACCATATTTTCCTTACCATCAACCGCTATATCAAAGAAAGCAGAGAAAACAAAAACGATACCATCAACGATATTGAAAGAGCCACACATTATTTTAAGGATAACTACAATAAGCCAATCTCTGTTGAACAATACGCCGCAGAGCACTTGATGAGCGTGAATTGGTTTATCCACAGTTTTAAGAGCGTTATGAAAATGTCACCGATGCAGTATATCATATCGTTACGTATATCAACAGCAAAGGGATATTTGGAAAACTCAGCAAAAAATATAGCCGAAATTTCAAATGAAGTAGGGTATGATAATGCTCTTTATTTCAGTAGATTATTTAGAAAATATACAGGTATGACTCCTACTGAATACCGAAAGCGAAATAAGAAGTAATACAAAAATACAAGCCCTCGTTCCTATTGGATCGGGAGCTTGTATTTTTTATTCGTCTATAATATTTCCTTTTTCAACATTCGCATTGATCAGTTCTTCGGTATATTTCCATATATCCTCCGAGCCAAGGCTTGACGTTGATAAGCTCTCGTGAGAGGCGGCTATCCTTGGTCTTTTCGGCTTCCTCTACGGCATTCCATAATATGCTTCGGTCATACCATTGTCAAGGAACGATAATTTGTGGGGACAGTTATCAAATATGCAAAATACATTATGGGGATAGTATTCAAATTACGAATGATAACATTTATCCTCTCAATTGGTAGCCATCGAAAAGGCAGCAAATTTGCAATGCTATAGAAAAAATCTAAATATTTTTCTACTCCCCCTCAATTGGTAGCCATCGAAAAGGTACTAAAAGGGCAAGACATTTGAAAATTCCTCGAGGATTTTACAATACCCCTCACTTATACAAAGGAATTCATAAGGGCATCTATGCGCACAAAATATAAAACTCCTCACTTAACAGCCACGAGAACGGCTTTTTGTTAGGGTGCTTTTTCAAAAATTCAAAGTATGTTTACAATATCCTCTCATATAGAAGCCTTGGAAACGGCAAAACCGTACCCCCATTTTCAAAATTTACCGCCCGCAATCAAAAGAAAAAGCCGCTATCGCTGCGTGTCAATCACGTTTTGATAGCGGCATATTCTGTTATAATATTTGTTACAGTAGCGACAGTTGCTCTGAACGGTAGAATCCGTGTTCGATGGATTCGTTTCCTTCGTGTGTCAAAAGCTCATTGTTCGACATCGGACGCTTTTTGACAATCGCCTTGATGACAATATCGAAGCAGTTAATAACGTCAGACTTATTGATGTCAGAAAGACATATCATCTGTACTCTGAAATGCTTCGCTATTGCAAACATCGGCACAAGAATGTGCTTAGAGGACGTTGCTCCGAAGGGGTTATCGAGAATCAACGCGCTTCGCAAATCCTTGTCGCGAATACTTCCAAAATCTCCGCGCGTGTAATTCATCAAAGACAAAATAACTGCGAAGTAGACAACGAATTTTTCCGCACCGGAGTTGTTGATTTGCGTCTGCTCCCAAGAACGATACCCTGCGTTTTGAGGGTTTTGATCGATCTTATAAGCATCCACACGAATTGCTTCTTTACCGATGTATTTGCGCAACAGATTCCTGCTACCGACAATTTTTTCTGCCATCTTTTTGATATCAACTTCGGTGACAGTTTCATCGGACATTCTTGCCACAAGTTCTTTTGTGCCTTTATCAATCTCGTCCGTAATAGCAGCAGATGCAACGACAGGATCAACCTCCGCAGGAATGTCAAAGCGGATCATTTGCTTTTTGTCTTTACCGTCATATACGGTTACGCGAGAGCTTGATGCCATTTGCAAAAGTCCTTCATATATACGGCTTCCTTGCAATACGCACTGACGAATCAGATCGTTATGGTTATTTTCAAACTCTTTGAGATCGGTCATAATTTGAGCAATCGCTCTATCAGTATTTTTAATATCTCCGTTAATATGCTCTATTAAGGTATAGTAACGATCCCCTCGCATTTCATTAGAAAGGAGCGTTGACATACCAACTATCGCATCGGAAACACCGCAGGTACTGCCTGCAAATTGACTTTTCATTGAGTTGAGAGCTTCGGAAACTTGAGCGTGAACATTGGAAAGATTTGCTTTCACAGCTTCATATTCCTTTGTCATACGCTCAAATTGTTCACCAAACGAATCTTCAAGCTGGACTTTTATGATGATTTCCGGGCGTGTGTGTTTCTTCAGCCTATCGGTCAATCTGCCAAAGATAGTATTGATTCTGTTTTCGAGCTTTCCACATTTATCCTTTTGGGTGAATAGTGCTTTTCTTTCTTCACGAACTTGGCTCAAGCGAGCATCAAAATCATTACCTACTTTGGACTTGTCAAGAGGTTCTCCAAATCTCACAAGAGATAATTTTGCCGACTCCAATGTGCCTTCTGCTTTACCTTTTTGCTCTACTGCTTGTTTCGTGTTCCATGTAGCTTCTACTAATGAGGCTCTTAGTGACTTTTCCACTTTTCGAACACTTTGTAATTGTTCTTCAGAAAATGTAATATCCTTATACTCATCCAAAGATAGCTCACGACTTGCGATCTCTTTTTCGCAATCCTCTTTGCGAGAAACTTTATCTTCCAACTGAGATTTTAAAGCTGATAATTCTTGATTCAAAGCAGATTGTAAAGATTGATATTTCGAATAAAGCTCACGCCAATCTCCGTCTACCAATTCAGCTTCTACACATTCACCGACCTGATCTTTTACTCCATTTAGTTCGGAAATTTGCTTTTTCAGTTCATTAAGCTTTTCATCGATAGTATCAAGACTCGTGGTGATGTCATTGAGCTGAGCTTGAACATCCTTATAACTTTGCTCCGCGTCTTCCCGAGCAAACTTTTTGTTATGTAAAGCTTCAGCCAAAGATCGTTCTTCGGAAATCCTTTGCAAAATGGTTTCTATGCCTTCTAAAATACGGTTGACTGTTTGCATAGAATCCGATAGTTCTTGAATTCTGCGTTTCGTGTTTTCCTTGGCGGTTGTTAGTTCGGTTTCCCTTGTTGCAAGAGACTGAATCTTAGCATCAATTTCCGAAATGCTCTTTTCCAAACGCGCTATAGAATCCTTTTGTTCCTTCTCATAATTATCATCGTAAGTAAAGGAGCCTGCAACATCAAGCTGCGACTTTATCTTTACATCGATAGCATCTATAAGATCACGCTCTTTGATGAGAGCTTGTTGATTGGTTTCAAGATTTTCTATAAACCGATCGACATTTCTGAAATATTCCTCAGAGTAAAAAGCGATTGCGCCGTCAAACTTTTTGGCATTGCTCAAAATTTGAGCCATTTGGTCGTATGTGTATAGAGGAATCATAGCGGGAAGCCATTTTTCTCTACCGTAGTCAAAGAAGCGTTCCTTCTCGTTTGGATCCATTAAGATACCAAATGCAGCCGCGGGATAATTTCGCAGAATTTCAAGGCACTCTTCATTTGAAAGCTTTCCTTCCGCGACCTGCTCAGTTAAATATTTTTCGCAGGTAGAGTATCTGACACCTGTAGAATTCAGATATCCAATCACCGCGTAGGGAATGTGCAGAGAACCTCTTTTAGCTGATTTAATTTCTTCTTCCGCTATAGCTATTTTACGAAGAATCTCGGCTTGCTTTGCTTGATTTGAACGTTGCTCGGAAATAAGAAATTCCTGAATATTGCTCGTAAACCGCATAGCAAAATTCAAATTGTATTCCGAGCATATCTCCCTTATCTGCGTTTCCTTTTCATAATAAACTTCAAGCGCTTCTTTGACCAATTTACACTTTTGTTCAGCTTCGGAACGGCTTAGCGAAAGATCAGCTTTTTTCTGCGGAATAGACACAATTTCAGCTTCGATACTTGCAAGATATTTGTCCGCTTGATCAATAGCATCCGCTAATTTGTTCTTCTCGTTTGATTTTGCCGATTTAACATCCTCAACTTCGTCGATGGCATATGCGCCGTCAAGCCTTCTGCTGATTTCGATATCGTGTTTTGATACCACACGGTCAGTTTCGCTTTCGGCACCTCGAAGCCTTTCATCGGCACGGGTATACTCGTCTTTGGCTTTTTCAAAATTCTTTTTGGCGGCTTGTAATTGCTTCTCACATTCAGCCTTTTGATGCGCAAAAGAATCGTGCTGCCTTTCCAACGATTCCGCTTCCGGCACACATTTTGATATCAAGTCGCTTATCTGTATGTAAACAGAATATTTAAGATTTGCGAGCTCCTGTCCGTTTTCACCACCGCTTTCACGGCGAGAAATTTCGCTACGGATAGCCGTTAATTCACCATCTATTCGCAACAATTTCTGATAGTATTCCGCGCATTCAAGCACCAACTTCTTATGAGTTGTATTTTCGAGCTGAAGCGATACGCGTTGCTCTTCTGATGTCGCTTCGTCATATGCTTTCAAAGCCAAGTCAAATGCTTCTTTTGCTTTGTAAAACATTAAGGATGCTCGTTCATGTTCAATTCTCGCAGATTTCCTATCAAGCTCGTCTATATCCGAAGCGTATTTTTCTTGCAAAGACTTACATTCATCAAGCTTTGCAGAAAGAGCATCCGAGAAACCAAAAAGTTCTCGAATACATTTTTCTAAAGCATCGTTTGCATTCCAAAGGCTTTCTGCTTGAGGCAATAATGCTGTGAGTTCTTTGGAAAATGCTTCGTATATTTCTTTTTCGCGTATGACCTCTTGTTTTGAAGCGTATTGATTTGCATACGAAAGCAACATTGTAGCTAAAGAGTTATCCTCTTTGCTATGTGTTTGGTTCAGTTTACTTTCAATCGTGGGAATCAAAAGTCTATCAACTAAGTGATCTGATGTTTTGAAATCACCGAAAAACTTGCTAAGTCCGCCTTCTTCGGAATTCAGCTTTTCCATCATTCGCCACTCACTTTGAATGAGTCCGTATTCCGCAAGCTTCTTTTGCCACTTAGGATTATCATCGGCAACGTAGTAATTCAAAACACCGTTGCTTTTCCTTGCAAGAGTTCTGACGGCATCGAATTCAGCAGCAACAAACCTACCGTTTTCTTTTTTGGAAAGCGGCATATTTGCAATGTCGTATGGACTTGAATAGGAAGTATAATTGGAGAAAAAAGTATAGTATTTTACTGCCATACCACGCGACGAATCATCTTCTACTGCCGAAGATTCGCTTGCTGACATAGCGATACCGGTCAGCAGTTTTTCTGTACTGTTATCCTTTATCCATTCAATAAGGACGAAGCAATGCTCACTCACTTTGTTGAAGAAGCTCTCGATTTTTCTGCCCGCAACCTTGGCTTTGGGAATAATCGGCTGCATCATCAATTGAACAAGAACGGATTTTCCTCCTCCGTTTGCCAAGTTAATCAGAACGTTGAGGGCGTCATCCTTTTCTTTGCTCGCAAAATCGTACAACTCGTCTGCAATCAAGCGCTTGCCATCGTTATAATTGAAATTAACGATTCTGACTTTACTGATTTGCGGCATTGCTTTCTTCCTCCTTGATCCAATTTTGAATTTCTATAATGCGGTCTTTTCTCAAAAAATACGGCATCAGATCCTTCATCTTTCGGGTAGGACGAATCAAATCATCTTCGCCTACATCGAATAGCTCATCCGCCTTATATTTGTTAAGAATACGATTGACGATACCATACTTGTTATCGAACTTTTGAGAGGAAAGCTCGCCATCAAGTTTACTGAGCCACGCCGATGCGAGTTGACGGAAATTGTCACTGTAATCCTGCTCCTTATCATCTCCTTCAAGAGATGTCTTTTCAACGCTCTTACAATGCTCCGTAAATAGAGCCACAAAATCTTCTTTTGAGATGAACTCTCTGCAAAGGGGATCGCTACCTTCGCCATTAAAGAAAAGGTAGATCAAATATATGGAGATGTAGTTCATCAAATACAAATCTCGGGTTCTTACTGTATTATCCGCTTTGATATCGCGACGATAATCTACGTTGTTCTTCAAGAAAAGATCGTTATCCTGCGTGGGAATCATATACAAGCGGTCACCCGCACGAAATAGATCAATTCCCATAACCGCTTTGAATTCTTCTAATTCCTCTTGAATTTCCACGTCATCGGCATAAGACCATATTATATGATCTTCACGACGGTCAATCCAACCGTTTTTCATCAATGCGTGAAACACTTCTACTGTTTTACGATTCATCGCACTACCTCCACTTCAAAATCCGTCATATCAATTTTTCGCTCATATCCATCTTGTTCGGCAGAAAAACTGAAATTGCTGTTTGTTTTTGTAAATCTGATTTGCTTGATTTGCAGATACTCCTCGGGAATTTCTTCAAGACACCAAGCGAGTTCAAATTCTCCGTTCGGAATTACAGTAAAACGTTCACCATCATTCTTCCATTCCTCAATATTAAGCTCCTGCATCGCAAACAAGGATAGCATTACACTCGGCAAAGCATTTTCGGTGCTATATTCTTTCAGCTCCGATACGCGCAAGGAATCTATGAAATCACTGATTTTAAAATGATCTTTATGTTCCATAAAGCGAAACAGATCACAACTGATATTCCGAAATCTTGTGTTCCTTATCTCAATTTGCTTTTCGTAATCGGTTTCTTCACCCGTAATATCAAGCCCTTCCTCAGCTTCGTTTTCACTGATTTTGCCTTGCGGAGCATAGAAGTTCTCAACGCTGAACTTCTTATCAAATTCCGGCTTTGTAAGCATAAACAAGAAAAATTTTGCCGCATCTCCAAGAGAGGTGTCCATCTTGCGCAAAGGTAAAAGAATATCTCTTTCAAAGTTTAACCGTTCAAAACGGTTTACAACAAAGTTATCTCTAATCAATGCTTGATAGGATTCCGACAGAGACGCTTTTTTGTTGATCAAGGTACGCTGCTCATCAATCGTGAGAGAAATGTTCTCAATAATCTCCTTAAGCGCACTTCTATGCTTCTGTGTGTCCTCGGTTCCAACCCCGTTTTGAAGCGCTTCTTCAAGATTTTTGGCACGTTCCTTGGCGACCGCTTGTATTTCGGTAAGCTCTTTGTACTCATCTTCAAGCAGAGAACGAATACGACCAACCACTGTTTCATATTGATCGACAGTGATTTTTGAAATATCCTCTCGGCAGCGAAGCAAAAAGTCGTCCATACTGACCTTCATATTACGAATACGGCTTACAAGCTCGCGGCTTGCATCAAGTGCGTCTTCGTAATTATCGCGCCGCATATATTCCTTCATTCTAAAGCGAGTTACAGAATAGTCAAGCTCGGATTCAATCTCTTTTGACCTAAATAGAAAATCAAATGCGTCATCCGTCAAATGATAACTTCCTTTTTCCTCGTTTATCAAGCGAATAGACATCGGCTCAAAGCTTTCGCTCGCACTATAAAATGTCGTGAACTCAGCCATTACACCACCGTTTTGCAAAACGTCAACAATAATGTAACGGGCAAGGATTTTAGGATTCGTGTTATAATTGGCAGGCAAAACAACCGAAAAATCCTCTAAAAACCGTTCCACGTCTGCAATCGTGCAGGTCTGTTCGGTCCCCAGCGTGCGATCCTTTATGAAAACAAGCACTGCAACAATCATATTGTCGAGAATTCTTTTGTCCGGGATCATTTCACGAATATGATCGGGATATTTGTAATCCAACAAGCATCGCACGATATTTATAAATTTCATTCGCTTTTCAAAGCCTGCAAGCAGTTCTGAAAGCTCTGAACGTAAAGCCATATATTTACCTCATGTTCTCCTTCAAGAATGCATAGGTTATGATCTCTTGAGGAATTCGTTTGTTGTTTTGAATGCTTTGCTCAAATATAGTTCTTAAATTTTGATCGACCAAATCAAAGATCTGTGAGTAATCTTCAATGCGATTGCGTTCATCATCGCTATCGGGAATATTTCTTGACTGTGCCAAACGCAGCATTTCTTCGTAAGGCGGAACAAATAGCTTGATATTAATATTTGGGTTCGCACGAACAGCACTCAAATAAATATTCAACCCTGCACGATCAATATCTCCCCAATAGAGATATTTTACCTCTGAACCGATAAACTCTGTGTATGTAGTCAACGCACCCATTCCGCTAACCTTATTGCCACAACCGTAAACAACTCCATCAATATGGATATCAAAGATGTTCGTTGCATTGTTTTCAAACATCATACGTCGAATGTTAAACCAAATATCCTTGTTTTCACAGATCAAAAGCGTCATTTGCGCTTTTCTATCGGGAATATAGTCATTGAAGCAATATTCGGGGGTGTCATAAAAAGCAAGCGAGTCTGCTGTGATCCCGATATGTTCAAGTAAAGCACAAAAAGTTTTATCGTCAAGTACTTTTTCTTCATCGAATATTTCAAACGAGCGTTCTTTGCGAGAAATAGAAATCTCATTTACGCTTCGACAAAACAAATAACGATCAAGTTTTTGAAGTAGAAAACGATACTTCTTATATTCTTCCGGTTTTGACTGCAGATAGCCATTGCTCTGAAGCAGAGGATGGAGCGCACCTATTTCTTTCAATTCGGATTCATAGGTATCTTGCGGAAGTGATACCTTATATTTCAAATAAATGGGATACAATCTGTTTCCATTCGTTTTTGAACTTTTGATTGGAAATAAGATTTGCTGTTCAGAAAGAGCCGATATTATCTCAAACAGCTCCTCATCTGAAGATGTTGCAAAAACAGTCTCCATATCCATCTTGGAAATTGTCTTTTTGCCGTATTTCTTTAGTTTTTCTATATATTTCATCATTCTTATTCTGCCGCTTGTCCGCTTTTAATCCACTTATCCACTTCGCTTACTTTGAATTTCCAATTGCGTCCTACTTTGTGTGCGGGCATATTTTTTGTTGAAATCCATACAAGCATAGTGTCACGGCTTATGCCAAGATAAGCGCAAATTTCTTTTGTTGAATACCAACGATCAGGCATTTCGTTATTCATAATCATATCTAACTCTCCTAAAAACAAAAGTTATGTATTTTTATTATATCACGCTTTTGAAAGATTTTCAATATATTTGTCGGATTTTGTAGGATATGTTGGGATAAAAAAGAGGCATGAAGAAGCTCGCCGCGGTGTGTTATTCAGTTAAAGTTTCAATGGCAATCAGCATTCCAAACCTAAAAGCACTTGATTTTTATAAATATGCCGTAATTATATTAAAACGATGTTGACAAAGCAAGGCAATTGTGATATAATATCATCGGATAATGTTTTATAATATCGGATATAATATATCTCATAAGGAAGGTATGAATGGATGACTTATCAAGAATATATTGTAAAACAAATCGAAAAAACAAAAGCGGGAGTGCCTATTTATACCGCCGCGCTTGCCGAGCTTCTTGCAAAGGTTTACGGCTTGGATATAAAAAAAGCTAACGCTGCTACGTCTGTTGCTATGAAACGGATCGTTGACGGAAATACGCTTGATAATTTGCGATTTTATCAAAAAGGAATCTATTATATTACGGTAAAAACGCCGTTTGGAGAAATGGGTATCAACAAGGAATTGCTTATACAGCACAAGTATTTATTACCCGACATCGGATATGAAACGGGTTATACCTTGCTTCATCGAATGGGACTTACCACGCAAATGCCCACCGAGCGCGTTCTTGCTACAAACAAAGCTACGGATTGTATTCGAGAGGATAAAGCACTTGGAATATTCGTAAAGCCCCCCAAGACCGAAATTACCGCAACAAACAAAAGATATTTACAGTTGCTTGACGCGGTAGAACTTATGGATAAAGCTCCGATTGACGAAGCAGATCCATATGCTTTACTTGCAAGATATATGGAAAAGGAAAACATTAGATTTGACAGTCTGCTTGCATTTGCAGACAAATATTACGGTAAAAATACGATACTTCAAATTGCACACATTGCAACGGCGGGAGGTGAATGGCGATGAAGCTTCATTTGGATAAAGACGCTTTTCAAGTGTTATTGAATAACGTACACGATAGAACGGGATACCGCTTGGATGTTTTGGAAAAGGATTACTATGTTGTTTTAATATTAAAAGAGCTTGCACAGTTACAGAAATCCGGACTTCCCGCATACTTCAAGGGAGGCACAGCCTTATATAAAGCACTAAAAACGACTAACCGCTTTTCCGAGGATATTGATTTGTCCGTTGATACAAGAGAGTGTAGCAGAACGCAGAATGACAAACGCTTGGAAAAAGCAACGAAAAACTATACTTCTCTTGTTCGCAACGCGGAGGAAGGTAAGACCAATCGCTCCGAGGTTTTGGCAATGTATCATTATGATCCAATCGTTCCGTATGACGAGAGTGACTCGCTTCAACGCTTTGGAAAATTAAAGGTTGAGGCAACGTCCTTCACCATCAGCGAGCCTACCGAGAATCTGACGATTGCCGCTATGCTTTACGATTTGGCAACCGAGGAAGAAAAAGCAATCCTCGAAAGTAATTAAGAGGTCGCGCCCTTTGAAATAAAAACGATAACCATAGAACGCATTTTCATTGACAAGTTATTTGCCGCCGAAGCCTACGTAAGAAAATCCGGCGAGGCAAACCGCGCCTTTGAAGCGGCAAAGCATATCTACGATTTGTCCGTAGTGTCCGACCTTCCTTCGATTATTCGCTTGTGCGATGATCCACAGCAAATGCAGTATTTACTAAAAATTCGTCTGAAGGAAGAGAGCGAACGACGTGACGGAATCCCCGGTATTGCGCCTAAAATGTTTTCGTTCTTTACCGATGCGAAAAACAATGCTGCTGTTCGTAAGGCTTATGATATTATGCAACAGCAATACGTGTTGCGCGATGCTGACCGTATTCCGTTTAAAAAAGCCTTGGAAAGTCTTATCAAAATCAAAGCATTGCTTGAAAGGAATCCCGCTTGGCGCACTGGCACTCCGATCAAAAAGAAAGATGACCGCGAGGACAGATAACAGTATATTTCAACCAAACAGCATAAAAATCGGCAAGGATTTTGAGTCCTTGCCGCCGCATCTTATTCAGTTAATGTTTCGATTGCAATCTGCATACCGAGTTTGAAAGCGTATGTAAATATAGCGACTTCGGCATAGCTCGCGTACAACAATCGTCGAACTTTTCAAAAATCACCTTTTGCTCGTCAGTCATCGTTTTAAGCAGATCATCGTGATGCCGAGCCATATACTCCATAAGTTCTTTCATTTCGGGCGAATTGTTGCGGCTATCGGTTTGAGGGCAGACATTTCCGTGCCATAGTTCATTGATAACCGACCTCATACGTAAACCACCTCCCGCAAAATGATTTCTTCTTCGCGGTTGCGGATGTTGTTCAAACGGCGCACCCATTCCATTTGGTCAACCGCTTTGAGTGTTTCGGTAACGCCCTCTTGCTTCGCCATAGCGGAAACGATATTTTCCATTCGCTCGTTGCAGGCTTGGTCGATCTCGGATAGGTGCTTTGATAAAGTACCTTCCATCAGATAATTGGTGTAGAGGATCTTTCGGTGTTCTTTCAGATAGCTGAGGCGCATACGTCCGTATTTGCCAATCTGATATTCGCTGTCATCAGGCAAAGCAAGGTTAGGGATAAGAAAATTGCCTACTTGGCAGTACGTACCGCCCATTTCTTCAAATAAAGATTTCATAAAAAAAGCAGCTCCTTTAGGGGCGGTGACGTAAGAAAACATTTATGTGAGAGAATCGGCGTA
>OBYM01000665.1_pt1 | contig 17545 bp, 17 predicted proteins | sample 1538191 | NCBI WGS metagenome assembly OBYM01 (sample SAMEA2580165, study PRJEB22360) | human gut metagenome | biome: human gut; feature: human-associated habitat; material: faeces | place: Denmark | collected 2008/2010 | reverse complement strand
TGCCGATTTGGTCATTTGCCGTGCCGGCGCCATCACCCTCAGCGAGCTGCAGGCACAGGGGAAGGCTTCCATTTTGATTCCTTCTCCCAATGTAGCGGAAAACCATCAGTATCACAATGCCATGGCGCTGGTAAAGCGCAATGCCGCCGTTATGATTGAAGAAAAAGATTTGACCGGAGAAGTTCTCTGGAATAAGGTAGAGGAAATTTTCTCCCCCCCCGGCGGAGCCGAGGAGCTTGGCGCCAATGCTGCCAAGATGGCGATTCCCGATGCCTGCCAGCGAATTGTCAAGGTCATGCATGAAGTTTTGAAAGAAAACCGTACTCGCCGGTAAGTTTTTGAAAAATGAGGCCACCGTTTTTCCCATTTCACCGTTTTTTTCTGTAACGCATACTATGGAAAGCGATTGAATTTACGGGAGAAAGGGTGTTTGGCCTTGGAAAAACTGCGAATAGAAGGTCCCGGAAAGCTGTTTGGCGAATTGGGGGTACAGGGAGCGAAAAACAGCACACTGCCCCTTTTGGCAGCGTCCCTTCTCTGCGGCGCAGAGGCGGTTTTACATAACTGCCCCCTGCTTTCAGATGTGGACACGGCGGTGCGGATTCTGACAACTTTGGGCTGTCGTGTCCGGCGGGAGGGACATACCCTTGTGATCGACTCGTCGAGTCTTTCCGGGGATGAAATCCCGGAAAACCTCATGCGGGAGATGCGCTCGTCCATTGTGTTTCTGGGAGCCATTGTTTCCCGGCTGGGAAAAGCGAAGTTGTCTTTTCCCGGCGGGTGCGAGCTGGGACCCAGGCCCATTGATTTACATTTGGAGGCCCTTCGGAAAATGGGGGTCTCCATCCGGGAAAACCACGGCTGCCTGGAATGTAGTGTTCCGGGTGGGCTGCGGGGATGCCCGATTCGAGCGCATCTTCCCAGTGTGGGCGCAACGGAAAACGTAATGCTGGCGGCGGTGTGCGCCCGGGGGGTTACGGTGCTTTCCAATGCGGCAAGGGAACCGGAAATTGAGGATTTGGCCAACTTTCTGAATGCCTGTGGCGGAAGGGTTTCTGGTGCAGGCGGAAGTGTGATTGTGATTGAAGGGGTAGAGTCCCTGGGCGGATGCGAACACCGGGTAATCGGTGACCGGATTGTGGCGGCAACTTCGCTGGGGGGCGCGCGCCCAGACAAGTTGCGCCCACGCCCCTCCCTGCCGCGGGCGTAGAAGTGTTGCTGCGGGATGTGGAAAAGGAGCACTTACAGCTGGTGCTGCCGGTGTTTGAAGAGGCCGGATGTAACATCAGGGCGTCTTGGGGCTGTTTGCAGCTGAAAGCACCGGAAAGGCTTCGTCCGGTAAAGTGTGTGAGGACCATGCCCTATCCGGGATTTCCTACGGATGCCCAGGCGCCGGTAATGGCTATGACTTGTCTGGCAGACGGAACCAGCGTGTTTGTGGAAAACATCTTTGAAAGCCGCTATAAACATGCCGGAGAACTGATGCGTTTGGGAGCCAATATCAAGGTGGAAGGCCGGGTGGCGGTAGTGGAAGGCGTTCCGTCTTTGTGGGGCGCTTCGGTGGAAGCACCGGACCTTCGAGGCGGGGCAGCATTGCTGATTGCTGGCCTTGCGGCAGAAGGAACCACGACTCTCTCCGGGCTGCATCATCTGGACAGGGGATATGAAGCGGTGGAAGAAAACTTCCGTGCCCTGGGTGGCCGGGTCTGGCGGGAATCGACATAAAGGATGAAGAAAAGAGGAGAGATATGCGGCAGGTAGCGTCTGGTAACAATGGAACAAGAAGAAGGAGCGCCGTTGGCCGCAGAGGGCTGACGCCTAAAGCGAAACGACGAAAGCTGCGGATGGTGCTGTTTTATGTGGGAACTTTTCTGTTTGTCATTACAGCGGCCATGATTCTTTCGCTGACGGTATTGTTCCGAATCGATTCCATCGAAGTGGATAACAGTTCCCGGTACTCTTCCAAAGAAGTTTTGGAGGCCTGCGGAATTGAAGACGGGGAAAACCTGTTTTTGGCCGATGTGGAAGGTGCAAGGAAAAAAATCGACCAGGCACTTCCTTATACCGGAAGTGTTACGGTAACCCGGAAAATTCCCGACACGCTGTTGATTACAGTAAAAGAGCCGGTGATTTATGCGGCTTTTGAACAGGATGGCGAGTATATCCTGGTCAGCGATGAGGGAAAAATTCTGGAGATCAGCAAGGAGTGCCCTCAAAGCTGTTTGCTGGTACAGGGCATGGACATGGAAAAGCCGGTGGCCGGACAAAAGTTTTTGCCAGATGATGAAAAAACCCGGGAGGTCTTTTCGGAATTGGAGGATACCCTTTCTGAATGCTCCCTTTCTCATATAACCAAAATCGATGTGCAGGATATTTATAAAATCATGGTGGAGTATGACGGGCGAATCCGCATCCAGCTGGGCACTTCTAACGACTTGACACTGAAAATCAATGCAGCTAAAAAAATCGTGGAGGAAGAGCTGGAATATACGGAAAAAGGAGAGCTGGATGTTTCCCTGACCCGGGATTTGAAAAAAGCGTATTATAACGCCGATTCTGTCAGTTCTTCCAGTGAAGAAAGCGTATCTTCCCAGCCGGAAGAGTAGTTTTCGGGGCGTGCCAAATTTGGTAAAAAAACCGCATAATACCGGGGAAAATCGCGATTTTTGGCGAGCACTAACAGCAAAATCATGAAAAATTATCCGGTAGCGCTTAATAATTCGATAGAATGAAATAATTTTTTACATTCGCCTTGGAATTCCTTGAAATTCAAGAGCAAAAGTGATAAATTATAGAGGATAAGACCTATTATCCAAGTAAGTACAAAATAGTTTTCCGGGCTTCCCGGGACGTTGAAACATAATAAGGGGGAGACAGCAATGCCTATCGAAATTGACAACCAGATGGACGACGATGTGATCATTAAAGTAATTGGTGTTGGCGGTGGCGGCGGAAACGCTGTGGACCGGATGGTCGTTAGCGGGGTACAGGGCGTTGAATTCATCAGTATCAATACAGACAGACAGGCACTGAACCGCTCCAAGGCAACCCAGAAGATTCAAATTGGTGAGAAGATTACCAAGGGTAAGGGCGCTGGCTCCAAACCTGAAGTTGGCCAGAAGGCCGCAGAAGAAAGCCGGGATGCCATTGCAGCAGCCATTCGCGGTTCTGATATGGTGTTCATTACCGCGGGTATGGGCGGCGGTACCGGTACCGGTGCAGCACCGATTGTGGCCGAAGTGGCCCGGGATATGGGTGTGCTGACCATTGGTATTGTGACAAAGCCTTTTGCTTTTGAAGGACGGCGGCGTATGGAGCAGGCCGAAAACGGCATTACCGCTTTGCGGGAACATGTGGATTCCCTGGTGGTGATTCCCAACGAGCGCCTGAAGCTGGTGAGCGAGCAGCGGATTACCCTGCAGAATGCCTTTATGATTGCCGATGATGTGCTTCGTCAGGGCGCACAGAGTATTTCCGACCTGATTAAGGTGCCGGGCCTGGTTAACCTGGACTTTGCAGACGTAACATCTGTCATGAAGGATGCCGGCTATGCTCATATGGGCGTGGGTCGTGCTTCCGGTAAGGATAAAGCCGAACTGGCTGCTAAGATGGCTATTTCCAGCCCTCTGCTGGAGACTACCATTGACGGCGCCAAGGGTGTGATTATCAACATCACTTCCTCCCCGGACATCAATCTGGATGAGGTGGAAAATGCTTCCGCTATGATTTCTGAGCAGGCCCATCCCGATGCCACTATTATTTGGGGTACTGCTTTTGATGAGAGCATGGAAGATGAAATGAGCGTGACCGTTATTGCTACTGGTTTTGAAACCCATAATGGACCCGCACAGGAACAGGCCCCTGCCGCTGCTCCGGTAAAGGTTTCCGGAACGGCTCCTGGAAAAACTGGCGCCCGTGCTCAGGCTACCCCGGTCGGGGAAGAAGAGGATTCCGGTTTTACGGATATCATGTCTATCTTTAATAAATATTAAGCGAAAGCCTAAAAGCGCTGGTTGATTTTTTCTACCAGCGCTTTTTTTTCGGCTCGTTCTGGTATGAATTTGGAAAATTGAATGGAATTGTTCTGAATTTGGCCTTGTAAGGCGTTTTCAGGCGTTCTTTGCGAAATATTTCGCTGAATTTCTAAATTGCTCTTGCAATCGTCGTTTTTTGTGATATAATTACCTGTGGTTAATAGTTTCCCTTTGATACAGGAGGTGGCGAACGTGAAACCTGACCCGCTCAGTCGATTGAACGGTGAATCAGCTGAAAATTTTGAACAGGTAGAGTCCGCCACTGAAGAGGCCGGCTGTACCTGACATCCGCGAAGCTGTTTTCGCGGATGACTCCCAAGTAAATAAGGAGAGGTGCGCGAAATGGTATCCTATTACAAGACGATCGAGGGCTTTATTTGCCCGCTGGAAGCGTATGAGCCCGGCTGCTGGATTAACTGCATTGCCCCCAGTGAAGAGGAAGTAAACAGCCTGATTCAGGAATTCTCCATTGAACCGGATTTTTTCCGGGCAGCTATGGATGAAGAGGAATCTTCTCACTTGGACAGCGAAGATGGCAACACACTGGTCATTTTGGACATTCCTGTGGTGGAGCTGGAGGATGAGCAGCTGACTTATTATACCCGGCCTTTGGGAATTATTTTGACGGAGAAAAATGTTATTACAGTTTCTCTCCACGAAAACCCGATTCTGGACGAGTTTGCAGAAGGACTGGTTAAAAACGTTAAGACCAATTTGAAAACCCATTTTACCCTGCATTTGATGCTCCGTATTGCAGGCCGGTATTTGCAGTATTTGAAGCAGATTGATAAAATCAGCAACCAGGTGGAAAAAGAGCTTCGTAAATCCATGAAAAATGCCGAGCTGATTCAGCTTTTGGAAGTGGAGAAGTCGCTGATGTATTTTTCTTCTTCCCTCAAAGCTAACGAGATTACTATTGAAAAAATTATGCGCGGACGGGCTATTCGCTTGTACGAAGAAGACCAGGACTTGCTGGAAGATGTTTTGATCGAAATCAAACAGGCTATTGAAATGGCCAGTATTCATTTGAATATTTTGTCGGGAACGATGGATGCATTTGCTTCTATTATTTCCAACAATTTGAACATCGTCATGAAGGTATTAGCCTCTATTACTTTGATTATTTCTATCCCCACCGTTATTTCGGGTATTTATGGTATGAATGTGGATCACTTACCCTTTGCGAATTTCTGGTTCCCAGTGACCATTGCGTTGGTGCTGATGGCCGCGGCGTTTGGAATTTTGAAAAAGAAGCAGATGATTTGATGAAAAAAGCCAGCTGCTTTTGGATATGAAAAACCCCCTGTCGGATTTTCCGGCGGGGGTTTCAGTTTATAGAGAGCTTTGAAACAAAAAAGTATTCCGAATCAAAAATAAATGCCCCTACTGATTTCCAGCAGGGGCCAATACTTTTATGATGGTTTATTGGGAGCACAGCTCTTCAGCCAATGCGGGAATTTCCACCGGTGTGCGGACGGTATGGGGCACATCTTCCATTTCGGTGGGACGGAATCCATAGCGACAGCCGATAAAGGGAATGTTGTTTGCCTCGGCAGCTTTCTTGTCATAAATGGTATCGCCCACCATCACGGCGGCAGAATGAGGAATTCGGTTGAGGAGAGAGGCAAGGCTCTGAGCTTTTTCGGTGCAGCCCTTTTCCAACGGCTGGATATAATCGATTTGATGCATCAGCCCGGTAGCGTTGAGCACCATGGAAATATATCGGAAAGAGGAATTGGAGCATACAGCAGTTTCCCAACCGTTTTCCCGAAGAACGCTGAGCATCTGGCTGCATCCATCATAGGCTGCTGCCAAGTGCATATAATCGTATTCTACCTCGGCTTCCCGCTTCAGATACCGTTGTTTGGTCTGCTCGTCGGAGCCGGGAAGAAGGGACTCCATATATTCTTCAGCCGGTGCACCGAAAAGGGCAGTGATTTTTTCGGGAGATTGGGCCGGCCAACCGAATTCTGTTTGCAGCATCCGGTGTACTTCTACTGCGAACAGTTCAGTGCGGTTTAAAGTACCATCCAAATCAAAAACTATCAGCTTGGTTGCAGCGCTCATTATGTACAATCCTTTCCTCGCCAAATCATAAATCGTTTTACTTATCGTAAGAAACGGTATTTCCAACAGCCCAATAAGGGCCAATAACGACTAAATAATCTCAATTTTATTATAGCGTTTTTTGTGGGTTTGAAAAGGGGGCAAAAAAAAAACTACCTATACAACAAATTCTACAGTTTTGTTATTTTTAACTTGTTAAAAAACACAAGGCTTAGAATTCCTTAGCAAGGCAGATAAGGGTTTGCCGCCTTGCTATTTCGTTGGAAACAAGGTACAATAGGACTGCTGAAAATGGATTCAGGACATTGAGAAAGGATTCGATTGTGATGCCCATGGAAAATAAAGACGAAATCCTGCGCCTGCGCAGACAGGTGATTGAAAAGGAATATGCCCGAATGAATGACCGCCAGAGAGAGGCAGTGTTTCAAACAGAGGGTCCACTGCTGATTTTGGCCGGTGCCGGAAGCGGAAAAACTACGGTGCTGGTGAACCGGATTGCCTGTATGATTCGCTGGGGAAATGCTTGGCACAGTACCTGGGTGTCCGGCAGCTGTGGGGAAGAGGAAATGGAAGCCTGCCGGGATTTTTTGGAGAACGGGACTCCTATTCCAAAAGAGCTTCGGAAGAATCTGGCGGTAAATCCGTGTTTCCCGTGGCGGATTCTGGCCATTACCTTTACCAACAAGGCTGCAGGTGAATTACAGGAGCGGCTGTGCTCCATGCTGGGAGAAGAGGACGGAGGAAATATCTGGGCTTCCACATTCCACTCCACCTGTGCCCGGATTCTCCGGCGAGAAGGGGATCGGCTTGGGTATACCAGTCACTTTACCATTTATGATACCGACGATTCCAAGAGACTGATGAAGGATTGTTTAAAAAACCTGAATATTGAAGAAAAAATGCTGCCGGTACGGGCTGTACTGGGAGAAATTTCCCGAGCGAAGGATTCTATGATTGGGCCGGAAGAGTTCGAGGAGCAAGCGGGAGCGGATTTCCGTCTGTCCCAAATTGGAAAAGCCTATACCTTCTATCAGAAGCGGCTGAAAGATGCGGACGCCATGGATTTTGATGACTTGATTTTTAAAACGGTGGAGCTGTTTATGCAGTGCCCCGATGTGTTGGAGGATTATCAAGACAAATTCCGGTATCTGATGGTGGACGAGTATCAGGATACCAACCACGCCCAATATCTGTTCATCAAGCTGCTGGCTCAGAAGCACGGGAACCTGTGTGTGGTGGGCGATGACGACCAGAGTATTTATAAATTCCGGGGCGCCACCATTGAGAATATTATGAGCTTTGAAAAGACTTTCCCAAATGCAAAGGTCATTCGTCTGGAGCAGAATTACCGCTCTACCCAGACCATTCTGGATGCCGCCAACGCGGTGATTTCCCACAATACCCAGCGTAAGGGCAAGGAGCTTTGGACAAATAATGGCACCGGAAAAAAAATCGTCTGCCACACTGCCGAAAACGAGCAGGACGAAGCGGTGCAGGTGTGCCGCCGGATTGAAGACGAAGTGGCCGAGGGCCGGAAGTATTCGGACTTTGCTATTCTGTACCGGATGAACTCCCAGTCCAGCAGCTTTGAACGGGCTTTTGTTAAATCGGGCATCCCCTACCGGATTATCGGCGGCACCCGTTTTTATGAGCGCAAGGAAATTCGGGATATGATTGCCTATCTCAGCGTCATCAACAATCCCGCCGACGAAATCCGTTTGCGCCGGATTATCAACACGCCGAAACGGTCCATCGGAGAAAGAACCGTAGCCAATGCCGCCGAAATTTCCCGGATGTTGGGAGAGCCGCTTTTTGATATTTTGTGCCGGGCTGACGAATTTGCCGCCCTCAAGCGGGCTTCTGGGAAGCTGCGGGAATTTACTTCCATGATGCAGGAGCTCATCAATGCTTCTAACGATGAAGAGGTTTCACTGGGGGATTTGTATCAGCTGCTGCTGGAAAAGACCCGGTATGAAGCCTTCTTGAAAGCCGAAAATGATGACCCGGAGGACCGCATCGACAACATTCACGAATTGGCAACCAACCTGATTCAATATGAAGAAAACAACGGGGAAGAAGCCAGTCTGGGCGGCTTTTTGGAGGAAGTCTCCCTGATGACGGACATTGACAACTATGACCAGGCGGCGGATTCAGTGGTTATGATGACCATGCACTCGGCCAAGGGGCTGGAGTTTCCGGTGGTGTTCCTGCCCGGTATGGAAGAGGGCGTATTTCCGGGAATGCAGTCCATCTACAATCCCGATGAGGTGGAAGAGGAACGCCGGCTCGCTTATGTGGCCATCACCCGGGCCAAAGAGGAGCTGGTACTGCTTCATGCCGATTCCCGTATGATTTTTGGCAGCACTTCCCGGAACAAGGCTTCCCGGTTCCTGGATGAAATCCCGGAGGAACTTTTGGAGCGCAGCCGTACCCGGGAATGGCGTCGCCCTCAGCCGGCCATGTCTCCCTATCCCGAAACAGCCAGCTTTGCTCACAGCGCGGCTATGGCTCGCAGCTTTGGACCGATCAACCGTGGGGAATCCACGCCCGGCATGGTTTGGAAGGAAGGGGACAGCGTACTGCACAAGGCTTTTGGTACGGGTGTGATATTGTCCGTTACCCCCATGGGCAATGATAGCTTATTGGAAATCGCCTTCCAAAAGGTGGGAACCAAAAAGCTGATGGCGAATTTTGCACGACTGAAAAAGCTGAATTGACAGTAGGATTCGCCCCTACAAAAAGGAGGAACTCCCATGGCCGGATGGAACCCGTGGCACGGCTGCCATAAAATCAGCGAAGGTTGCCAGCACTGCTATGTATACCGCATGGACGCCGAATATGGACGGGACAGCAGCCAGGTGTATCGAACCGGGGAATTTACCCTGCCCATACAGAAAAACCGGAAGGGCGACTATAAAATCCCTTCCGGTGAAACGGTGTATACTTGTTTTACTTCTGACTTTTTGCTAAAGGATGCCGATGCTTGGCGGTCGCAGGCGTGGGATATGATTCGGGCGCGGCAGGATTTGCAGTTCTTTTTTGTGACCAAGCGCATTGCAAGGTTTGGGGAATGTCTGCCCTTTGATTGGGGGAGCGGATGGGAGCATGTATTTATCTGCTGTACCGTGGAAAACCAGAAACAGGCGGCTATCCGGCTTCCCATCTTTTTGCAGGCGCCCATTCGCCACAAGAGCATTATCTGTGAACCACTTTTGGAGGAAATCAATTTGACCCCATGGCTGTGCAGCCAAATTGAATCGGTTTCTGTGGGAGGAGAGTCCGGCCCGGATGCACGGATGTGCCGGTATGAATGGGTGCAGTCCATTGCCCGCCAGTGTCGGGAGAAGGGCGTGGCCTTTCATTTTCGCCAGACCGGCGCACTGTTTGAAAAGGATGGGAGGGTGTACCGTATTCCCCGGAAACTTCAGTCCTCACAGGCGAAAAAAGCTGGGCTGGACCATGACGGCGGATGATTACCACCGCTTTTCCATAGCCTGATGGGGAATTCCTACTTCGAAAAAGCCTTCGCCGATGGGGGTGTATCCGGCTTTTTCGTAAAATCCTTGAGCTGTTTTTCGAGCATGGAGCACAATGCCCGAAGCGCCTTTTTCCTGTAAAACTTTTTCACAAAACTGTATCAGTCCCAGACCGATGCCTTGTTTCTGAAAAGCTTCCGCGGTGGCCACCTGTTTCATCCGGTACAGCCCATCAGCTTCCGGAATCAGCAGCAGCGTTGCAATCAGCTGCCCATTGTGAAACGCGCCAAAGTGGAGATATTCTTTTTCTTTTCCCAGCGCTTCGTCATACAGGAACAGCCCCAGAGGACGGCGCAGCAGCCGGTTTCGGAGAATCAGCGCCTGCCCATAGGCATCGCTGCCCCAGTCGTATTGTTCAAACAAAATAGAGAAATCCATAAAACACCTCATTCTGAAAGGAAGATTGAATATGAATGCTGTTTTTGTCTGTTATCCCAAATGCACCACCTGCAAAAAAGCTCGGACCTGGCTGGAAAACCACGGGATTTCCTTTGAAGAGCGGGACATCAAAACCCAGAATCCTACAGAGGAAGAGCTGCGCCTGTGGCATGAGAAAAGTGGGCTGCCTCTCAAGCGCTTTTTCAACACCAGCGGACAGTTGTACCGCGCTATGGAGCTTTCCAAAAAGCTGCCGGACATGAGCGAAGATGAGCAATTCGCCCTGCTGGCTTCCGATGGTATGATGGTCAAGCGGCCCATTCTGCTGGCCGGGGAGAAAGTCCTGGTGGGCTTTAAAGAAGCGGAGTGGGAAAGCCTGCTGTAAGGCTTATTCCCGGAAATTCTCCCGCAAAAGCCGGATTTCCCGTGCATATCCGTCGCTGTCGTTAGGGGTTTCCAGCACAAAGGGGAGATGCCGAAGTGCCGGATGGTTGATAATACGGACAAATGCGTCTAGCCCGATAGCGCCCTGTCCAATTTTTTCGTGACGGTCTTTACGGCTGCCCAGCGGGTTCATGCTGTCGTTGAGATGGACGGCTTTCAGACGGGACAGTCCCACTACCTTGTCAAACTCTGTCAGCACTTCGTCCAGATGGTTCACAATGTCATAACCTGCGTCGTGGACGTGGCAGGTATCCAGGCAGACCCCCATTTTTTCCGAAAGCTTCACCTGGTCGAGAATTTCCCGAAGTTCTTCAAAGCTCCTGCCCACCTCGGTGCCTTTTCCGGCCATAGTTTCCAGTAGTACGGTGGTGGTCATGTCCGGCCAGAGAAGCTCGTTTAAAAGCCCGGCGATCAGCGAAATCCCGGTTTCTGCGCCCTGTCCTACATGGCTGCCGGGGTGAAAATTATAAAGACCGCCAGGCGTGAACTCCATCCGCTGCAAATCGTCCGCCATAGCCATTCGGGCAAAGTCCCGGGTGCGTTCCTCGGCAGAACAGGCGTTGAGGGTATAAGGCGCGTGAGCAATCACCGGCGCAAAGTGATGCTCAGCGGCAAACTCCAGATAGCGGTTCACATCTTGGGGATCAATGGCCTTGGCTTTGCTGCCTCGGGGGTTGCGGGTAAAATATTGAAAGGTGTCGGCATTCAGGCGCACGGCTTCTTTTCCCATGGCCAAAAAGCCTTTGGAAGAGGAAAGATGACATCCGATATGAAGCATGATATTTCTCCTTTGTCGTTTTATTGTGATAAATCCTGAAACACAATACCGCTGACTTTATGGCGGTAAGTGCAAATCAAAATACAAGAAACAATATCACTTTATTTGTTAATTTCTTAAAGAGTATAGCATATTCTTCCCCATGTGGGAATTGTTTTTGCAAAATCCAGAGAAAATCGGCGTATAGAAGAAAAAACAGGCAGTAAATCAGCAAAACCCCTATCCCTCCTGTTTTTTTCGGAAATATGCCGGTTTTTTGTTTTTGACGAAAAGGCAGGAAAGGTCTAAAATGAAAGTCAAATAAAGTCAAACAGGAGGGATTTCCATGCGGATGACCGACAGTGTTGTCCAATATATCCTGTCTCTGTTGGAAGAAGAGCATGGGAGCGCAGAGTTTCGGCGCAATGAGCTGGCGGAAACCATGGGCTGCGTCCCCAGCCAGATCAGCTATGTAATTTCTTCCCGTTTTACCCCGGAACAGGGGTATCTGGTGGAAAGCCGGCGGGGCGGTGGCGGATATATCCGCATTACCCGTATTCAGCGGGATGCACCGACCCTTTTGATGCATCTCATCAATTCCATCGGAGAATCGCTGGACAGTATTACAGCCGGTGTGATGCTGAAAAACCTTGCAGAGCGGAAAATTCTTTCCCTGCGGGATGCTCGTCTGATGGCATCAGCCATTTCAGACAGGGCCCTTGCAGGAGCGCCAAGGGAAAACCGGGATGTGCTCCGAGCGGGAATCTTGAAAAATCTGCTCATGGCAGCCTACAGCACAACATAGGATAGGATGACAGGAGATGTAGTTTAGGTGGCCCAAAAGGCTGCGAGAGTCTTACAACAAGCGGGAAAGCAGCATAACGGCAGCCTTTCCCCACTGAAAAATTGTATCAGGAGGTATGAAATATGATATGCCGTCATTGCGGGAAGAATCCTGCCACGACTCATATAAAACGAATTGTCAACGGAGAGCTGTCCGAAATTGCCTTGTGCAGCGACTGTGCCCGGAAACTGGGCTACGGTGGCTTTTTGGGCGATTGGAGCCTTGCCAGCCTGATTGGCGGACTGCTGGAGGAAGAACCCGGGAAAACCGAGGAAATCCGGTGCAGCGGTTGCGGCTGTACTTTTGACGAGATTGCCCGTACCGGACGGGTAGGCTGTGCCCAGTGCTATCAGACCTTCCGCCGCCGTCTTTCCCCCATGATTCAGCGGATTCATGGAAACACTACCCATCGGGGCAAAAGCCCTCTAAAGGCCGAACTGACCGTGCAGCCGCAAACCGGAATGCAGCTTTCCGTACAGGAGGAACATTCGCTGCTGGAAGAAAAGGAAAAACAGCTTCGCAAGGCTGTAGAAGAACAGAACTTCGAACTGGCGGTTGTGCTGCGGGATGAAATCAAAGCGCTGAAGGGGGAAAAATGAGATGAGCGAGATGCAAAAATGGTATGAAAAAACCGGTTCAGAAGGGGATGTGGTGATCAGTACCCGGATTCGTCTTGCCCGAAATCTCAAGGGAGTCCCCTTCCCCGGGAAAATGAACGATTCCATGAAAAATCAGGTGCTGGAAGCAGTCCATCAGGCAGTTATGGCGCCTAACAGCCTGTTTTCAGGTTTCTTTATGTGGATTCCCATTGCTGCCCTGTCTGCTACCGCCGCTGTTTCGCTGGTGGAACGCCATTTGGCCAGCCCTGAATTTATTTCCCGTCCGGCGGGAAGAGCCCTGCTTTTGTCAAAAGATGAAAGCGCTTCGATTATGGTGAACGAAGAGGACCATCTGCATATTCAGGTGCTGCTGGAAGGTCTTTCTTTGAAAGAAGCCTGGCAAACTGCCAGCCGGCTGGATGATGCCCTCAACGAGCGCCTTTCCTTTGCCTTTGATTCCCAGCTGGGATATCTGACCCAGCACCCCACAGATTTGGGAACAGGGATGCGCGCTTCTTTGATGCTCCATCTTCCGGCATTGGAGGAAAGCGGGATTATCAGCCGTACTGCTTCGAATCTTTCCAAGTTGGGTCTTTCTCTCAAGGGTGCTATGGAGGAAAACGGTGAGACAACCGGCTGCCTGTATCAGCTTTCCAATCGGGTAACGCTGGGGCTCAGTGAGGAAGAGGCTCTTTCCAATCTGGAAACCATTTCCATGCAGATTCTGCGTCAGGAACGAGGGGCAAGAGAAAAACTCATGCGTCGGATGGAAACACAAGATACCATTGCCCGTTCTTTTGGAATTTTACAAAATGCCCGTCTGCTTGGCAGCAGCGAATTTATGAAACTGCTTTCCAATGTCCGTTTGGGAGTAGCCTGCGGCTTTATTAGCGGAATTGATATGGGAACCTTAAACCGTCTGGCAATTTTGGGGCAGCCGGCAACGCTGCGTCTGCCTGACAATCAGGAAGACGCGCCCAAAGAAGAGCAGACTATTTTGCGCGCCCGTCTGGTGCGGCAGGCTTTGGGTGCCAACTAATTTTAGAAACTACAAAAGATCCTTTGCAAGGAGGGAGAGAGATGTATCGTTTTAGCGGATGTACCGAAAATGCCAATGACGCTTTGAACCGTGCCATTGAAAAAGCTCGGGAATTGGGCCATGAATCCATTGGCAGCGAGCATATGATTTTGGGAATTTTGGAAAATGGGGAAAACCCGGCTTCTCAGGTGCTGAGGAGGTTGGGGGTTACCGAGAGAAATTTTGAAGAGAAGCTGAAAGAAAAAATAGGCGTTCGTACGCCCAGTGAGGTAACGCCCGCTGATTTCACTCCCAGAAGCAAACGGATTTTACAGCTTGCGGCGGCCCAGGCTGCCCATTTTGGACAAAAGGCTGTGGGGACCGAACATCTTCTGCTGGCCGTCTTGGAAGAAGGGGATGGCTATGGCGTTCGGATTTTGGCAGAGTTGGGCGCCGGTCCCCGGGATATTTTGAGAGGGCTGACAGAAGTATTGGCGTCAAAACGTTCTGACAGCCTTTCTTCAGAAACGGAGAGAACCGGAACTAAAGCGGAAAAAACCTCGCAAAAGCCTTTGGAACGGTTTGGAAGGGATTTAATTCAGTTAGCCGCAGAGGGAAAAATTGACCCGGTTATTGGCCGGGAAGAGGAGATCCAGCGGGTCATCCAGATTTTGTGCCGCCGGACGAAAAATAATCCTGTGCTCATCGGCGAGCCGGGCGTGGGGAAAACCGCTATTGCAGAAGGGTTGGCCTTGAAAATTCAGAAGGACGAAGTCCCGGAGCCGCTGAGAGGAAAGCGCCTGATTGCGCTGGACTTGACGGGCATGGTGGCCGGGACAAAGTATCGCGGGGATTTTGAAGAGCGGATTCAGGCAACCCTTGACGAGGTGAAAAAGGCCGGCAACGTGATGTTGTTTATCGATGAACTGCATACCATCGTAGGGGCAGGCGCGGCGGAAGGTTCTGCTGACGCGGCTAATATTCTCAAGCCGTCTTTGGCAAGGGGAGAAGTCCAGATTATCGGAGCCACTACCGTCAGCGAATACCGCCGTTATATTGAAAAGGACGCAGCGCTGGAAAGAAGGTTTCAGCCGGTAACTGTGGGGGAACCCTCACAGCAAGAAACCAAGTCTATCCTGTTGGGGCTTCGCAGCCGTTATGAAGAGCATCATCAGGTGAAGATTCCAGACGCTGCCATCGAAGCGGCTATCCGGCTTTCAGCGCGGTATATCCCGGATCGGTTTTTGCCTGATAAAGCCATCGACTTGATAGATGAAGCATCCTCGAGAGTGCGCCTGCGGCTGTACGCTGCTCCGGAAGGAATCGACCGGCTTGAAAAAGAAACGGCACAGCTGGAGGAGGAAAAGGCTCATCACCTGATGGCCCAGGAATTCGAACAGGCGGCGGCTTTGCGGGACAGGCAGAAGGCTCTGGAAAAGCAGTTGGAAGAAGAGAAAGAAAGCTGGGAGCAGAAGAAACAGGGCACTACTGGGGAAGTTACGCCAGAAGATGTGGCAGAAATTGTGTCCATGTGGACGGGCGTACCCGTTTCCCGGATAACCGAGGAAGAAGGAAAAAAGCTGCTGCGTTTGGAGGAAACCCTGCACCAGCGCATTGTAGGGCAAGAAGAGGCAGTTTCCGCTGTAAGCAGAGCCATCCGCCGGGGACGCTCCGGGTTGAAAGAGCCTCACAGACCCATTGGTTCCTTTTTGTTTTTGGGTCCTACCGGCGTGGGCAAAACAGAGCTTTGCCGAGGGCTGGCGGAAGCCCTGTTTGGAGATGAGGACGCTATGCTCCGGTTTGATATGTCGGAGTATATGGAAAAATATGCGGTATCCCGTCTGACCGGTTCCCCGCCTGGCTATGTGGGCTATGAGGAAGGCGGCCAGCTGACCGAAGCTGTCAGCCGCCATCCCTATTCGGTGGTACTGTTCGACGAGATTGAAAAAGCACATCCGGACGTGTTCAATCTGCTTCTGCAGATTCTGGACGACGGGCGCCTGACGGATAGCCAGGGGCGCCGAGTGGACTTTTGCAATACGGTGATTATTATGACCTCCAACATCGGTGGAAAAAGGCTGACGGAGGGAAAACGGAATCTGGGATTTGCTCCCGAAGAAACCGATGAGCTCCAAAAACAGAAGCAGATCCGGAAGGAAATGATGGAAGAGCTGAAAGGGTTATTCCGTCCCGAATTTTTAAACCGGATAGACGAATGGATTGTGTTCCGCAAGCTGACAGAAGACGAGATTTGCCAGATTGCCGGAAATTTGCTGAACAAGCTGAAAGTCCGTCTGGAAGAGATGAAAATTACCGTGGAGTTCCCGGAAGAGACCGTTCGGAAAATTGCCCGGCAGGGATACGACCCGGTTTATGGCGCAAGACCTCTGCGGCGAGCTATTCAAACGGGGATTGAGGATATGCTGGCGGAAGAAATGCTTTCCGGCAGGCTTTCATCAGGAGATAAAGCGGTGTGCCGGTATGTTGACGGAAAGTTTTGTGTCGATGCCGAATAAACCTAAAAGAAAAGCATCATCAGAAGCTATTTGCTTTCTGATGATGCTTTTTATTTTGCAGTTTAATTTTCGGAAAAGATTATTTTCCACCATTTTGCAGGTAATACAGATATTCTTCCAGACACATATCCAGTTCCTTCATTTTTTCGGCGTGCTCTTTTCCCACATAACGGTAGTGCCAAGGCTCATACATGATATGCGTAATCCCTTCTTTTCCCTTGGGATAGCGAAGAATAAAGCCGTATTCTGCGCCGTGCTCCTGAAGCCACTGGAATTCTTTGGTGTTTTCAAAGTCTGCGGAAACGCCGTTGAAATCAATCGCCAGTCCGGTGTTATGCTCACTATAGCCGGGGCGGGCAACTGCAATTTCTGCTTCCGATTCTGCCTGCTCTTCGGTCATTCCGCTGCGGACGTTGTTATCAATTTCTTCCTGGAACAATTGTGCCTGTAATTCTTGGCTGCGGTAACAGGAAGAAATCCACAAATTGATTCCGTCAGCTGTGGCAGCTCGATACAGGGCTTCATAGGGCTCTTTCAGGCGCGAATCCATTTGTACGTCAAAAGCTGTGATAATGGTGCTGTTTTGCAGATAGCTTTCGGGAAGCTGAACTTTGGGATTGACCAGCACCAAATTCCATTCGGAACGTTGCCGAATATTTTCGCAAATAACGTCTCCACCGGACGAGGGGATAAGAGAGGCAGTCTGTTCCCAGTTCAGCTGAGGTTCCTGGGTAGAACTGTCAGTTGATGAAACACTGCTTTCCTCTCCCGAAATCCAAATGGATTCATTTTGGAAGAAGGCGATCATAAGGGCACAGATCCCAATAATCATGGCAGCACAAAGAACAAGAAGGGCAGTCATTTTCAATTTGGAAAAAGAGGTCCGTTTTTTTCGAGTGGGGGAAAATGATTTTTTGCGGCTGCGCATCACGGTGTTTCGAGAACGTTTGGGGCGCTTGTAGGGTGAACGGTTCTTTTTCTGATATGCTTTCATATATAAATTCCTCCGAGGACACAACAATTCTCAATCACAAACAATTTCCAGTCCCTATCATAGCATATTCTCCCGATAGATTACAAGAATTATTCTCTATGGTTTTATAAGGATATGTTCACGAAAAATTTCTTCTCATAAGAGAGGGAGACAGTGAGGAAAAAACAGCGTATCCGACAGAAAAGAATATTTTTCAAAAAAATTTAAAAAAACGCTTGACTTTCTATTTTGATTCCTGTATAATAACACACGTCGCCAATGAGACGGCAACAAAAACAGAATCCGGGTGTGGCGCAGCTGGTAGCGCGCTTGACTGGGGGTCAAGAGGCCGTGAGTTCAAGTCTCGCCACTCGGACCA
>OBYM01000663.1_pt1 | contig 17561 bp, 29 predicted proteins | sample 1538191 | NCBI WGS metagenome assembly OBYM01 (sample SAMEA2580165, study PRJEB22360) | human gut metagenome | biome: human gut; feature: human-associated habitat; material: faeces | place: Denmark | collected 2008/2010 | reverse complement strand
ATAGTTATCAATTATAAATCTATTATTAATGAATATTTTACAGATTTTTATAACTCTTCGCTATAATGTAAAAAAATGAGGTGAGGTATATGTTAAAAATTGGTAAAGTCTTAGCTGCGAAATTGGAAGAAAAGAATATGACACAAAAAGATATTGCTAAAATGCTTAATATTTCACCTGGTGCTTTTTCAGCATATGTTACAGATACAAACTTTCCACGTTTAGATATTTTAGTTGAAATTTGTCAGATTTTAGATATTGATTTGAATCACCTTTTGAATTTACAAAATCATGAAAATATGGATTTATTAATTCAGGGAAAAGATGAAGCAAAGGTCATTCATTTTATGAGAAGTCTTTCCCATAAAGAACGTGAAATTTTAATGGAAAGCATTCAATCTTCAATCAGAATTATTGAAAAAATGAGAGATTTAAAAGAATAGTAACATGCTATTCTTTTTTATTTACTACTAGCAAACCCATTATACTATAACTCATTTTTATTTGCAATAAGCAAGTTTATTCATTCGGGCTATTTAGACATTTTTTTCACATTGAAAGTACAGTCTACATTGACTTTAAAGGCTATTTGACTTATAATCACAGTAGGTGAAATTCCTTCACCGCAATCAGAAAAAGAAGCACAATTTTCTGATTTGTCTGGCTAATCATTTTGAAGATGAAAGGAGTAAAAAAATGATTTATACAAAAGAAGTAGAAGAAATGTGCACTGTTAAATGCGGTGCAAGTCATGGATGTGCTCCAATTCCTGAAGAAGGAAAATGGGTATATTCAAGAGAAATCAAAGATATTTCTGGATTAACACATGGTGTTGGTTGGTGTGCTCCTCAACAAGGTGCATGTAAATTAACTTTAAACGTTAAAGAAGGAATTATCGAAGAAGCATTAATCGAAACACTTGGATGCTCTGGTATGACTCACTCTGCTGCTATGGCTAGTGAAGCATTAGTTGGTAAAACTTTATTAGAAGGTTTAAATACTGACTTAGTATGTGATGCTATCAATACAGCAATGAGAGAATTATTCTTACAAATCGTTTATGGACGTAGCCAATCTGCTTTCTCTGAAGGAGGACTTACTATCGGTTCAGGTCTTGAAGATTTAGGTAAAGGATTAAGAAGTATGCTTGGTACTGCTTATTCTACAAAATTAAAAGGACCTAGATATCTTGAATTAACTGAAGGTTACATTAACAGACTTGCTTTAGATGAAAATAATGAAATCATCGGTTATGAATTCATTAATCTTGGAAGAATGATGGATATGATTAAATCTGGAAAAGATGCTAATGAAGCAGTTAAAGAAGCTACTGGTACTTATGGTAGATTCGATAGTGCTGCAAAATACATCGACCCAAGAAAGGAATAATGGAGGTACGAAAATGGCATTATTTGAAAATTATGAACGTAGAATCGATCAGATTAACGCTGCATTAGCTAAATATGATATTAAATCAATTGAAGAAGCTAAAGCAATTTGTGATGAAAAAGGTATTGATGTTTATAACATCGTAAAATCAACTCAACCAATTTGTTTTGAAAATGCTTGCTGGGCTTATACAGTAGGTGCTGCAATGGCAATCAAAAATGGGGATACAAAAGCTGTTGACGCTGCTAAAACAATCGGTGTTGGTTTACAATCATTCTGTATTCCAGGATCAGTTGCTGATGATCGTAAAGTTGGTTTAGGTCATGGTAACTTAGGATCTATGTTATTAGATGAAAAAACTGAATGTTTCGCTTTCTTAGCTGGACATGAATCATTTGCTGCTGCTGAAGGAGCTATCAAAATTGCTGAAAAAGCAAATAAAGTTAGAAACAAACCATTAAGAGTTATCTTAAACGGTTTAGGAAAAGATGCTGCTAAAATCATTTCAAGAATCAATGGTTTCACTTATGTAGAAACTCAATTTGATTATTTCACTGGAGAAGTGAAAGAAATTTCAAGAACAGCTTACTCAGATGGTCCAAGAGCAAAAGTAAACTGCTATGGTGCTGATGATGTTCGTGAAGGTGTTGCAATTATGCACAAAGAAGGTGTAGACGTTTCTATTACTGGTAACTCTACTAACCCTACTCGTTTCCAACATCCAGTAGCTGGTACTTATAAAAAAGAATGTGTTGAACAAGGTAAAAAATATTTCTCAGTAGCTTCTGGTGGAGGAACAGGACGTACATTACATCCTGATAATATGGCTGCTGGTCCTGCTTCTTATGGTATGACTGATACTATGGGACGTATGCACAGTGATGCTCAATTTGCTGGTTCTTCTTCAGTTCCTGCTCACGTAGAAATGATGGGATTAATTGGTATGGGTAACAACCCAATGGTTGGAGCAACTGTTGCTGTTGCTGTAGCAATCGAAGAAGCTTGTAAATAATTTTTAAAAAGTCTTGATTTTATCAGGACTTTTTTTATTTCAGTATAAATTATTTTTATTTTTCAAATTAGGGCAATTTACTTTTTGACACCTTTTCGACACCTTTTCGACACCTTTTCGACACCCTAAAAGCATAAAAAAACACCTCTAACCAATTAAGGCTAGAGGCTTTTTATAATATATTTTTTAGCGAATTCATATGTATAGAATTCGCTATTATTGTATCTTACAATAACAGTATTCTCTGTTTCTTTAATTACATACAAAGGTCGAGAATAAAGCCATAGCTCCATGTGCTCTCCGTCCACTGTTGGAGCCAGATATTCTATCTTTACAAAGATATATTTTACCATATCCTATGCCTTTTTGAGTTTGCCCTGTTTTAAAAGAGATAGTAATTTTTCATTTTGGGAAGCAGTACCAGAGTAATTGTTAATACCATTTTTCTTTGCAATAGTTTTTCTATAATCATAAGAACTATCTACCCCAATTGCTTTTAGTGCATCTACAATAGATCCTGACTTACCAGTATATTTTTTATAATAACTTGTTGAAGCATTTGATGATCCTGAAGAACTTGTGATACCAGCTTTCTTTAATTTTCCCTGTCTTGCTAAATCTAATAACTTAGTATTTTGCGAAGCTGTGCCACTGTAATTAGAAATACCATTTGCTTTAGCAATTTTTTCGCGGTTAGAGAAACTTGAGTCCACACCGATTGATTTCAAACCATCTACAATTGATGTACTATCAAATTTCTTGTAATAAGAAGTTGATGTGCTTGTTGATGGTTTTGAATTAGATGTTGTAGTTCCTTCTAATGCATTTAATTCAGTTTGAACCATTTTCTTGAATCTATCCCAACCTAAATCCAATGTTCTATGTGGGCAATATTTGTTTGAGAAATCTTGATGTTTTTTCAAATGCGAGATATCCCATCCACGTTCATGCATTAATTGTGCAGCTAATTTTGCAGCATTCTTTTCAGCTTTAGTAAATTTATCTCCACCACTCTTGGAGTAGCAAATTTCAATAGCAATACCATATCTATTGCCTTGACCATTGCCACCATCACCTGCATGCCATCCATTACGATCTAATGGTAATCCTTGTCTTGCTTCTACATCATCAACTGCAAAGTGGAATGAAACTTCGTTGTTATTGCTTTTCATATATGAGATTTCATTCTTAGCAGGTGCATCATTAGCAGTATTGTGAATAACAATAAATTTTGGTGTCATAGAATAAGGACACTTAATGTTATACTTTGAGCTACTTACTAAATCTTTTACAATATTCATAATAAAAAATCCTCCTATTTTTATAATATTCATTTCTAATTTAAAAGAGCAGTCGAATGACTACTCCTGTTCATCCTGATTAACAACTTTATCAGCAACCTCTAACCCTTTAACCAATACTGTTGGGACGTTGTATCCTGCCTCAACAAAGTTTTCTAGGATACTTCTTAATTCATTCACCAATAAAGAAGCTAAAACAAAATACCCTAATAATGTTGTAATACCCAGGTCTATTCCTAAAGTGTTTCCAATCTCGATAAAGACGGCACTTGCTGCAAAGGCAACAAGAATCATCAACCAATATCCTAATTTTTTTAGGACTCCTTGCCATCCCTTGACAGAGTTTTCTTTTCCTGCCATTCTGGATTTCATCCATCCTGTTAGCCAATCTGCCACATTAAACAACAAGAAAATAGCGAACAGAATCCAATGTTCGCCAAACACAAACGATAAAACTGCTACAATGCCACCAACAATGGCATTGTATGTATCCATGTAATTCATTTTCTTCATATACCTCCACCTTCTCTATTCTTCTACAATTTCGAATCCATCTCCTGCTAAATATCCAAGAGTGTATTCTTTTCTTTGTGAATCAAACAAATCAATATCATGACCATCAAACGTATGCATCATGACAGTGCCTTTGATGTGATCCCAATACCAATAACCGCCCCAATTAGGGTATTTAACTTTCTTGCCTTTTCTCATTGCTTCATAGGCTTCTTTAAACTGCATGGAATTTACACCATCCTTTCTCTAGTTATAGTTGAATATCTTCAATTTCTGCTCTGATTTTCAAGCATCTAATATAATTGCCCATGTATTTCTTTTGTTCTTTCAATAGTTCTAATGAACACGTTGGTGTAAATGGCAATGTACCAGCTTCATATTTAACTGTCATTGTATCTAACTTATCATAGCGAATTTTAGTTTGTTGATATTCAGCTTTGAATCTTTCTTTATAATCATCACTGTTCATCATTTCAATAGTATCTTTTAACTCCATATTCTCACCTCCTTCAAAATAAAAAGCACTCAATGAGTGTCTTCTAAAAAATATTTTTTAACTAATTTCTGCATCTAGAATTACTCTACAAGTCACTGCAATTACTCCATCCTGATAATTTTGTCTAAATCGCATTATATTAGAATCTATAAACGTTAGTTGAACTCCTGTAGTGTGACTATCAGTAAAACTTGTTTTGATATTTTGACCATTGATTCCATACCTAACATCACTGAATGTATATGCTGGTGTAGTTCTCATTTTAATTGGAAATGACACATTATATTCGTAAGAGTTTGTCATGGCAAATGCAAAACACCATTGTGCATAGTATCTACAACATTCTGCCCATTCTTCGCTATATTTCTTGCTAATAAAAAATGTAGCAAATTTACCTCTTTCAAGTTTTACATACTTACAGATACTTGTTTTGTTTGCCTCAAAAACAACACCTATCCTTACATGTTCATTTGTGGATTTCAAAATACTAAAATTACTGTTACCAATATTTTCGTCATTAGAACTATCATAAGTAAATGTAAAGCTTTTTAAAGCACCATTAATTAATGCAGAGATTGTATAATCTTCTCCATCTTCTAATTCATTTTCAAGATACTGATATAATCCACATGTTGTATTCTTGGTAGTTATTTTAATACCACCATTAGCGTTCTTTTCAACAATATGTCCTTGTGGAGACCAGCACCACCATCTGCTTGCAGTCATTTGCTGCTTATCTTGGTTAATTGTAAATGATTCTCCATATTGCCAGATTTGAAAATCGCCATTATCTAAAAGATTTTGGTTTGGTAGACTACCAAAATTTGGTATTTTTAGCTTCATATAAATTATGTAGCTGTGGTGTCATTTCCATTTTCCTATTGCAACGAATTGTATTCCTACATAATTTGTTTTTGGAATACTAGATCTTTCCAATGCTATTTGCTTTATGCCTATGGCATCTTTAATCATGCCGATAACACTTGCATAATCATAATCAACTGTACTTCCAGTCGAAATACATACAGCAGGACTATTTATAAATGGAACTACAAATTTGATTTCATCACTTATAATCGTTCTGTACATATTAGATTCCTGATAGAATTCTAAATTTCTGAAATCTCTTTTCCCACTGATGATAAGTGTTCCATCTGGAAACTTTAACACTTGATCGCTCCCGTTTGTAATTGTTTCAATATGTCTTTGCATTTTTGTTTTCATGGAAAACGCCAGATAGTATATGATTGGTTATTTCCATTTTCCAAAGGCTTTTATCGAAATTGTAGCTTCTGTATCTGTCTCTTCGGACAGGCTCCACAATATTAAACTGCTAATCGATCTTACAGTTCGTTCTATACGATATACGGTTGACTGTCCGTTATTTACACTGGCTGTTACTATAGGATTATCTATAAACTGTATAGGAAAAGTCAATAGATTGTTAATTGTACATGTTTTTCCTATGGGTGATCCAACAAAATTTAAGCCATCTTTGTATATTACAGCTTCATATTCTAATGTTCCATCCGCATATTTTTTAGTATACTGTTTAAAATTTGTAGTCTCATACTTTCCATATTCATATGCCTTTTGAAGATGAACTATCATAACCAATCATGTGTCATGCCTAATCTAGCTTGACACCACCCTTCATGTAAGAAGGAGCTACATTGTAGCCCCCTCTCTGTAGAAGATTGTATTTGTGGCCAGAATTCTGACCCCCCCCCGACTATTTTTTGAGGGTTGTTTTTAATTGAATTCATAAATTAATTTGCTATCGTTTGGAAAGAAATTATTAATAGATGAATGTAAGATTTATTGTGGTTCCTCTATTTAATGTACTCCCTTCATCTGGCAAAATTTTTAATGTATTTCCTGATAAAACACCATATCCAAATTGCCCACCATTAACATCCACAATTCGATAACCGATTACGTGTGGACAGGCAACCAGAGAGTTAGAAAATGTAATTATTGGATATGCATCGCCAGCAGATGAAGTATTGTTGTTAAGTACTCCTTCCACATGTACAATTGTCATCCCTTTACATTTCTTGACGAATCCTTTCAAACCCCAGTCATTGTAGACTTGTGAATAATTCGTTTCTTTATCTACATATTCTTTTCTTGCTAATTGAATTCCCATGCAATCGCATGTAGCATTAACTTACTCCTAAGAAGCTTGCATAAAATGCATTAGTACACATTACATAAGCACAGCCATAAATGCTTGTAACAATGTCTACAATAACATGTTCTTTCTGCATTTCTGTATATCTTACATTGCAAGTGCCTACTATATTGTTGACATCGTAGCTTATGCTAGAATCATTCCAGCTAACCTCTACAAGAGCAGCAAAAGCACCATTGTTATGCGAACCAAATATGAAAATAACAGCCTTATCGGCTCCATCCTTACGTATACCTATTCTTATTGCATTTCCTATAACATTCATGCCTAGTGCTGCAAATTTATTTGTCATTCCTGATACGTATTCATATGTAGCAAACTTCTTATTCATAAACATCACGGTGAATGCTACAAGCACTCACCTCTTTTCTTTCCATATTCAATAAAGAGGATACTATCCTCTCTCGATAGCATCCCCCTTTCTGATAATATTGCGGTATTTTGTACCCCCCCCCGCATGAATTTTGCGGGTGTGGGTGAATTTTACTTTATCCATAGTGTTCATTCCTTTCTTAAGTATTCTTATAGCTTAGGCTTTCCAGCGTTTACCCATTCTGTAATATCTCCAAATTCAACATACTCATCAGTCTGTGAAATCGGAAACACAGCACATGCTAATACATCACTAAGAGCAACGTTGGAAGTTCCAACCGTTACCTGTATCATGCTTGCTGGATGACTGCTTGGATGCGTATATTTGTTTGCTCCTGTGGCAATGCCATCAAGCTTTTTCTTGTCTGTTGCTGCCATGAACCCAGATGCACTTTGCGTTGCTGCTGAATGGCTATGAGAGCTGGCGGCTGCACCAATAGAAGAAGGGGTGATGTTCACTGTCTTGGCTGTACCACCATTGAATGTAAACATATTAGTTCCTTCTGTTGATCCACCATTCAGTTTAATGACAATGGATGTCTTGACAGAATTTGCAGCCCCACCAGCTGATGCCGATCCAGCATAATTGTGTGTATGACTGGCAGCAGCCTTGTTGTTAAGTTGTGTCTGAATGTTTGCTGTTACACCATCAAGGTAATTGATTTCCTGAACTGTCACAGTCGCACCATCCAATTTATTAAGCTCAGCTGCTGTTGCTGTGATTCCAAATGATGCAAGACTGTATGTTGTATTTGTATCCTTGTAGTAAACCACACCGCCTATGATTGGACATGCGGTATATCCACTTGTACTTGCTACTGCACTGGTTGTCTTTACTCCACCAAGCTTGTTCTGTCCTGCTGTCGGCAACGTATAGTTGTTCGCATTGGCTGCAATTCCATTCAACTTGGACTTATCGCCACTAGACATAAAGCCATTTGCAGCGGTTGTTGCTACATCATGCGTGTGTGAACTTGGAGCAAAGGTGCTTGGTTTGCCCTGAATTTCACTCCATGTAATCACTCTTGCTGCAATCATTGCCGCTATCTTGCTCTTGACACGTGAAAGCCCGTTCTTATCTAGATAATTACTTGCCATAACCTTGACACCACCTAGCTAAGCAAAGATGCTGTCGATATCACTGTTCGTTATAGCAGTAAAGTTTGTTGTGTTATAGTAGTTGGATAGATCAATATCTGTCGTACCAATCTTCTCCCACTTTGAATTGATATAGACATATTCATCATACGAGTTATTGACACTTCCACCATTACTAAGCAAATAGATGGTACCTTTCACTCCACTTCCAGGAAGTGATTCAACAATTTGAAAATCAATCCCTGTAAATCCACTCAATGCAGTATTGATAGCCTGCTGAACCTGAGTGGCATTCTGGTATCCTTTTGCTGTAATAGCACTATCTACCTGTGTTGCAGTCTGATAGCCTTTGCTGGTAATTGCACTGTCTACCTGTGATGAGTTCTGATATCCTGCATCATTTGTCAAATCTGATACATTTGTAGGCAGATCTGCTGTCTTGGCATATGGATCCAGTGCAGCTGAAGTGATAAAACCAACGTCATTTGCTAACTGAGATAGCTTTGTTGGAATATCAGTAATCTTTGCAAAAATCTGCTCTAGCTTTTGCTTGAAATAAAGTAATGTTTCACTACTTGCATATTTTCCATTAGCTGCCATCATTATTCCTCCTTCATCATTCTAAAATTTTCATTGAACATTGCTTCAATGTCACTGTTTGTAATTTCATTAATTTCGTCGATCAATCCATAGTCCTGCCCTTTCTTGTCTCCAGATATCTCAATCCCATTTATCATTGGCTTTTCTAAAAGGTCTTCATAAAATCTTTTACCAGCAGAAATGTTCATCTGACCTTGGACTGTTGCATTCGTGCTTATTTTTCCACTTAATTTCATTCAAAATTCACCTCTTCCAGAATGTTAAATGCTGTTGGAGGAATGACAGTTGCAACATCACCATTGGCCATTGTAACCTGAACATCATAGAAATACTGTCCATAATCAAGATTCTTGGTGTCATCCGGACTGATCTTTATTTCACCACTCACGACTTCCTTCTTTATCAGAACGTTATCGCTGCTGGTATATTTCTTGAGAGTAAACTCACAGATGTCGCCATCTTCAAGCTCATAGATTTCTCCCTCATTATTGACTATTTCGACATTGAGCAATGCAGTATCTCCACGAGTCAGTGATATGATATTGTTTTCTACTTTAAGCATTTTATTCATCACTCCTCGTAGTTAATTTCAAACTCAACATACTCATCAGTAACATCCACTACCTGTGGAGCATTGTTGAGATTATTGATATAAGTTCTGAGGTCATCAACTCCTTCTATGTTGATGCCATTTAGTTTTACTCTATAAAGAGGTAACTGAAAAGTTGTTCCAGAACTAAGTGTATCCTGTTGGGTTAACGTTGGATCCACAGGATTGGATGCAACTGGAGTTCCTTTAATCACTTTCAAACTTAAAGTTTCCTGATTATCCTGCTTTGAAATTTCATACACGATTAGATCATATCTTTTTTGATTCTGTGTTCCATTTTCAATTGTTAAGCTTTCAACATCATTAGGATATATAACATAGTTTCGGCCCTGAGCTTGAACCATACCATCCTTTATATTAATCTTGTTGACATTTACAACTTCGTGAGCTAATTGGTTTCCATACTTAAATACACCATTCATTCCTGTAAGAGAATGAAAAAAAAGAGCATCATCACGTGATGTGATTTCCGCTCCTGAAACAGTAAGCTGTTTTCCCATTTAATCACCTACCTTATTCTCGATTTTCAGGTTATCTAGACATCCCGAAAATACTTTTGCCACAATCTTTTTTGTCATGAATATTCCAGTTATGTAATCACGAGCATTGACAACATCTCCAATATCAACACCTGTAACATTATTAATAGTTAAACTCTTTTCATTGCTTATCAATTTGTCACTACCTCCCTCTATTAGCTCGGATATATCCTGGGCATTAGAATTGTCATATATAGTCTTCGTTTCATACAGGCCATATATTCCATCGGCTGTAGCTTGTTCTTTATCTTGGGTAATCGTGCCATTAGATAGCAGATATAGGTGTACTATGGTTCTTTCTGTCAATTCTCCCTGACCTAAACAAATGACATGATTAATCCCATTTTTCAAATCTTTTGCCATTATGTCATATCCATAATCATTGGATAACTCTACATCTATGTCGCTTATCATATCAACAGCACTTACAACAGCACAACCACCAATGAACGTTATCTTCATCTTCAGGTTAGATTTTTCTAGCGTTTTCTCAATAGCTTCGAGCTTATTTATATAGCGAATATCATAATTGACATCAACTCCACATAATTCTTCAGAACCGACTATCAATCCATCAAAGTAATTATCAAGCACATCTCTAAGAAAAGAATTTGCATCACCACGTGCTTCATAATACGCTTGTCCATCAGGGGGCTCTATATAATCCTGCTTAATTATACCTCTCCACGTCAATCCCCATATGATTACATTCTCCTGGGCCGTGTCTGAAGTTTTACCTTTTACAAGTCCTCCTAATTCCCCACCATCTTCATCATATACAATGGAATAATCGTTGAATCTGTCAGTCCATTCTTCACTTGGAACTGTAATTTCAAAATCATTATCACTGCCATTGTAAAGACCGATATCAAAATCTATATTCCAATGTTTTTGAACATAGTCAATATCTTCTCTATTTGAATCTGTATATATTAATGCCATTTTGGTTCACTTCTTTCATCATAGACAATAAGATCAAATCCAAATCCAGATGACCAGTTAACCGAAGATACACCACTTGGAATTTTTTCGTAAATACGTACTCCCTGACCTTTTATTCTCTTATTGAAGATATCACTCGTTGTCCCGCTCAAATCAACAAGATACATTTTTTCTTCCATCGAATCAATGACAGCGTACTCTCCAGCATTGATTGTGATATTGATTCCATACAAGTTATCTCCTATCATAACTTGTGGATTTGAAACAGGACCATAGAAAACTAATCTGAAATTACTACTTTTTATGGATGGATTATAGAAACTATCAATACCCTTTGTTGTTCCATAAACGTATGGGTAATGATATCCATATAACTTTGTATCTGTTTCAGCCATTTCGCTGATATCATCATTTTGCAAAAATGATTTTCTTTCTTCCTTTATCCAAAAAGGATATTCAACGAGCAGTGTAAATTCACAGTTCATATATGCTATGCCCATCTGCCAGTCACTTTTTGAACTTGCGATAAGCTTGCAATTTAGATAATAGTCATCATCAAAGTATAACTTACCGTCTTTATTGTTTACTATATCTGTTTCAAAGAAATCACAAAGATCATTTACATATCCACTCATTAATTGCTTTCTTTTTGATGCTGAATAAGAAAAATCAGGAAGCACCTTTATGTTGACTTTCTTTTCAACTATATTCTTGTAAATACGCTTTATTTTGCCATTTTCAGAATCATAGTCCCAGCTGTAGTCAATTATATCACCTTCCTGAAAAAGATAAGGATAGTCAGAAAGATTAATCTCATTTCCACTTGAATTTACATATTTAATATTCATATACTACCCTATCCTTTCACAAATCCTAAATCAGCCATAAATCTAGCTGTTTCACGATTGTTTGATACCATCTTCATTTTAGAAATTCCATTTTCCAACTTATCAGCTATCTGCTTAGCGTATATAGCAGATGATCTTGAAATATAATCACCTAGAGCATCTGTGTCCATGTATCCCTGTTGTGTATTCATTCTTGCTGACTCTTTTGCATACTTAACAGATATATCATGTGGAATGACCTGAGCACCATTAGGTAGATATGTCAATTCTCCACGACCACCTTCATTCATGTATGCAAATCCACCTTGCCAGTTGTCAGTACCATGAGCAAGCTTAGGAATCTTTCCGATATTAACACCTGGAATAAGGTTAATGACACCTATTGCACCATTAATTCCACCGATGACACTATTAATAGTTCCTTTTACGCCTCTAACCAATGAATCAACTGCTGATCCAATGCCATCAAACACTCCACTTACAAATCCTGTCAACCCTTTCCATGCTGTTTTTATTGCATCGAATACACCTGTCACTTTACTTGATACTTTGCTCATGATTTTTGAAACAGTATTAAATACAGAATTAAACACACTTGATACAGTCGAAGATATAGGCTTTATAACTGAAATCACAGATGCTATCACACCGGAAACAAATGAAATAATAGGTGTGATTTTATTCATAACCTGTGTGATTATGTTTGCAATAAATGCAATGATTGGACTTATAGCACTCATAATCTGTGACATGACCGCAATCACTGTACTAAGAATCAATTTTATTGGTGGCATCAATGCATTAATGGCATCCATTACAGAACCCAAAATCGCAATCAACGCTGGCATAATCGCTACAATTACCTGTGTGACAACCTGTATGATTGTATTTATAACCGGAACAATCATACTAACTAATTGAGTAATTAATGGACTCAGCTGTGCTACTACCTGGCCTATAAATGATGCTATTTGCACTATCAAAGGTGCGAGCGTCTGCAATATTGTCATTAAAGTTACTCCAACAAGCGTTGCCAGATTAGTAATAACAGGAATAAGTGACATGATAACAGGCTGTAAGGAGCTTATGATTGTGTTGACTGTGCTCACCATGGAATTTCTAAACTGCTCATTTGTAGTGAAAAGATAACCAAATGCAGCAGTCAGTGCAGCAATGGCAGCAACTGCTATAAGTACTGGTGCACTAATACTACTAAACACAGAAGAAAGCATTGCTTTCATTCCACCTAACTCAGTTATTTTTGCACCCAGCTTTCCTATTCCTGAAATCAGTGGTGATATGCTACTTGTTGTTTTTCCAATAACAACCAAAAGTGGTCCTAATCCAGCCACTAGAGCTGCACACTTGACAATTGTAGACTGTAACTGTGGATCTGCACTTGCAAATGCATTAACCATTTCAGTAGCTTTTTGAACAAGTGGAGTAATGACTGGCGTTAAGTTCTGTCCTATAGCAATAGAAAGATTTTCAACCGATCCCTGAAATGTTCTTAAGCTGTTGGCTGTACCATCAGCAGTTCTTGCATAATCTCCCTGAGCATTTTTAGACATCTCCATAACGTAATTGTAACGAAGCTGAACCTTTTCAGCCTGCGACATTTCAGAATAGACCTTTCCTGTTTTTTTGGCAAATTCTTCCAAATTCACCTCTGTCATAACAATACCAAGCTGTTTCAACGATTCAGTTTCACCCGTAAATACGCCATTCAATGCTGTCATCGCTTGATCTATTCCAACATTTTTAAAAGACGCCAAATCACCAGCAAGCCCTGCCATTGATATTGACATGGCTGTCGCTTGTTTTTGGTTAATTCCCATAGATGTGGCCATATCACCAAATAGAGACGTAGCCTGCAATGCCTGGTTCTTACTTAAACCAAATTGAGTAATAGCTGTATTTGCCCATTCCTTGACCGATTGAGCATTCTTTCCGAATGCAACATCAACTTTATTCAAGTTCTCATCAAAATCAGATGCAGCATTGACTGCTGCTGTACCGGCCGCAGTCAATGGCACAGTAATTCCCACGCTCATAGCTTTTCCAGCACCCGAAATCTTATCACCTACTGATTTCACTTTTGTAGCAAGTCCTTCCATTTTTGCTTGAAATTTATTTACAGTTTTCGTTGCATTAGTAAAGACTTTCTCAAATTCAACAGAATCTCCTGTAACCTTTGCACTTAAAGTATAATCAGCCATCTATTGCCTCCTTTCTGTGAGGCTTTTTCAAACCATTCTTTTCATAGACAATATCAACCCATGATTTACCTTCTTTTCTGTCTACCTCTTTAGCAACAATAATATTCTTATGAATAGTTTCCTTATCTGCCTTTGCAACTTTTTTCTTTTTCCAGAGCTTTAAGGCTCTTTTATTTTTCTTCCTGTTTGCATTATAGAATGCGGTAAAACATGCGTTATATGTGTTATACGAATCAGAAATAATCTTATTTTCCCACGCCTTATAAATAAAAGCCTTTTCTCGCTTAGTCAAAGATTCATAATCCTTCTTTGTATATCCAAAATTGACTACAAAAAAAGCAAAGTCTATATCTTCAAGATATGGCTCTGCTATTTTTTCGTATTGATCATCAACTTCATCATCTGATAGATATTCCAAATCTACTAAGCGACTTGGAAGAAAAAAGGACAATCACGCTGCAATGCATCAACAACTATGCTGACAATCTGTGAGTATCCTTCATTCTGAATTAAATCATCAGCAATTTCCAATCCTTTTGAAACAGGAATATATGAATCGTTATCTACATTCTTCAAACCATATGCAAAATATGTTTCTAAAGTTTCAAGACTCATCATTCCACTTGTTTGAGAAAGCAATGCCATAAGCGGCATATTGGTTGCCTTTTCAATAACCTTTATTCTACCAATATCATACTTCAAATCAAGATTCTGTTCCTTATATTTCAATTCCATGATTAACTACCTGCCTTTGCTGTAACTGTTGCAACGCCTGCTTTTAATGCTTTTCCTGTTGCATCTGTTTCAATGATCATAATCTGTTGTCCAGATGTGGCTGCAATGCCAGTTTTCCCATCCCATGATGTTTGAGTAACAACTTCACCATAAGATGGATATACCAAAGGTGCATTCCCGGTTTTATAGAAATATTTATTAGAGCTGGATTTTACTGGATTGACATAAACCATAGTTTGACCAGCTGATGTACCTTCAACTGAAACAACTGTCAATGTTTCTAATGATGCTGACTCCTGAGGCATTGTATCAGGCGATACTGGATTAGCCAAAAGATCAACCAATGCTCCCATTCCTTCTAAAGTCAGTGAATATGTCATTGAATCATCATAAGGTGCTTCCAATGGATAATCTGTAATGACTGCTAATCCTCCAAACATTCCACGTTTTCTTTTTCCGTCAACAACTTTCAAGCAAACAGGATCACCATTTTCAAATGCTTGTGAAAGAACAGTATGACTCTCATCATCCAATGCATAGATACCATCATTGTCAATGGACCATTCCTTCATTCCTGCAATTTTAGATTTCCACCCACCTTGTGCATCTTTAGATGTAATTTCAATACTATCTGCCGAACGGTTTATTGTTAATCCCTGTTGGCCGCTGATAGCCAACAGTTCACTTCCATCCATATTATAAATGCATAAAAGAATATCTTTTCCCGCCACTGCCTTTGCAGTGGTACTTGAAAAATCACAGTATGCATTATTGTCGAATGCAAATTTCTGCAAATTTAATTTTTTCATAAAGTCCTCCTTTTCCATTATTTTTATATCTTACATTTAAATCCATAACAGATCATAAACTCATAAGACAATACAGCATGTTTTTCCTTTGTTTCATCCTGCTTGATTGTCTGTATGCCGTTATTTGTCTGCATAATCAATTCATAATCATCTGGCAAAACAATATCTTCTGTCAAAGCCTCTTCAAGCTGATTAATCATCTCATAAATCTGCAATGATGAATTCGACGGTTGAGCTATTGCATGAATCCATACAGTAAAAACGTCACGATACATTGTTTTTGAATGTGCAGGGCGTTTCCCCACAACCTCGACAAAATAAAAAGGACTTGGTGTATTCAAATCAACATGATCAAAACACTCAAATCCTGTATTTTCTATAATTTTCTTCTGTATAGCAGCTACTAGTTCAACCAAACCTATCTGCTTGTACATAATTATCCACCTTCTTTTTTTATAGCTTTTAAAAGATCCTGCTTAAAAATGATTCCCTGTATATTCACATTATCTCTCAGGAAATGTTGTCCTGGAACATAGTCCCCATCAACAGTTCTATGCCCATACTCTACATGTGGAGCATATTCAGCAAGATAGCCCATCTCATCACCGTATGTCCCTGATGACTTTCTAAGCTCACCAGTATCAACCGGCGTGCTTCCACTTCCTCCACTACTTCTCGCAGTATTCAACATTTGGGTAACTTGTTTCTTGACAACAGCATTGAATCTTACCCTGCTAAGTGCAAGCAACTTCTGCTCCAATGCGTCAATCTCTGTTTTATTGACTTCAATATTAAACATTGACATAAACACGTTCACTCCTTATATGCCTTAACCAATATAGCTGTATATCGTGGTGATAATGATGTAACTTCGGTAATTTCCTGCATGATTCCATCAATTTCAGCAAAATTACATTTTGGAAATTCACAGAATGGAACAGGTATGACAAATCGCTGTTCGTTTTTTGTAACATTTCTATTTTCTAAAGCAATTTGCAAATCTGTCCAGGGGGTAAATCTGCATATCGTTTCAAGAATCTTCTTTTTTTCATACACAGGATTTCTAAGTGCATCTATACCAATCTTTTGATTTTGATATAATTTACAATTTTTCCAAATCATAGAAAATGCACAACCTTTCCATTACCACTGGAATTAATCTTCCCTTTTAGAAAGCTATTTATCTCATTGGTGTATTCAGAAAGAATATCTTCATAAAAAGATGTGGATAAATTTGAAACATTTTCAGATGATATGCCTTCATAATAGATTCTTCTTACAGCCTTAATGACTGCATCAACACATATGGAATTAAAAACTTCAGGCAGCTTTTCTTCACCCAATCGAATGCATAATCTGTCATTGATTGTCTGTATGAGTTCATTAATCAAGTCATCTGGCGGTCTTGTAGAACCAAGACGTGTTTTGACTCTATCAAGGATAGTTGCACCATTCATATTGCACTAGGCCTTTGCAGTTACTGATGCAGATCCACTGGCTTGTGCCTGATAAGATGCATCACATTCAACAACTGTAATTGTTTGCCCTGTGGCTGCGGTAATATCTGACTCTCCATCCCATGCAGTCCATCCACGTACATTTTGACCATAAGCCACTTCTGTTTCTTCAGTAGCCACTTTATATTTGTATAAATGACTTGCATCCTCTTTTGCTGGAGTCACAGTGATTTTTGTATCTCCTGTTTCAGTCCCTGCTACTGATTGTACTGTCAATGTTCCTAATGTGGGAGTCGAATCAACAGTAATGACTGCTACTGCATCAATGTATTCAGCGAATAATCTTACACCCATGATAGCATACAATTCAGATGGTACTATGTCAAGATTTCGGACAACTTAAATTACAGAATTTGTAATAAAAGAT
>OBYM01000661.1_pt1 | contig 17606 bp, 18 predicted proteins | sample 1538191 | NCBI WGS metagenome assembly OBYM01 (sample SAMEA2580165, study PRJEB22360) | human gut metagenome | biome: human gut; feature: human-associated habitat; material: faeces | place: Denmark | collected 2008/2010 | reverse complement strand
TGTGGGACGAGTGGGTCGCGGGGGAGGGCGATGCCTCTGGGGAGTCCGAGGGGATGAAGTTCCCTCGTCATTCCTGACATGGGCATATCCAATCATTCCAAGGCTCGTCAAGGTCATCTGATGATGCGAAGGTCTCGGGGATGCGGTCGTGATACGCGGTATGGGTGAGTCCGTATATCCGCCCCGATGTATCGCCGTCCCATGTGCGCGTGATGCGCTCGGCAACCGCCTCCTCGCAAAACCCCGTGATTGCCGCCATATCGGCGAGGGTGGACCCGCGGGGGGGGGAAGGCGAGGAGCCCGCCTCACGTAGAGCGCACCTAGGTCATCCGCCCCATCCTCCATGGGGATGCCGTGCAGACGCATCACATCCGAGAACACGGAAGCGGCGCACACGCGCTGTCCGTCATCATCAGGAAGGCTCCCGCCGTATCGCTTGAGGAAAGACCGCAGTCTGCGGGGCGTGAGGGGCTTTTTGTACCAAGGCTCCTCGCAGCCGCCCATGAGCAGCGAGGTCTCGTCCCAGAAGGGGCTTTCCACCCCGGCTTGCAGGGCGAGCCGTTCGACCGTGAGGTAACAGGCGGTAGTCCCCAAATCGCCTTCGCGCATATCCGGCATATCCCCTCCCCGACCTCTTATCTAGGTGCTATCACATCAGACCACAATACCATCAGGATAGATTAGTATCTATCTATATGAGCCACATGCCAAAGGGCACCCTCTCGGGTGCCCCACGGTGTCACCATCCCCGGGTCTCCCATTCGGCCGTGCGGCGCTCGCGCTCGGCGCGACGGCGGGCGAACTCCGCTTGGATGCGGCGGTCTCGAAGCATACCGGCGATGTAGAGCGAGACGGTCGCGATGACGATGCAGGCGATTCCCATGCAGAACTCGACCACCGTGCCGTCGCAATACCCGTAGACGCGGGCGCAGACAACGGCATCCTCGCAGAGGAACACACCGCTCCCGCCGAAACAGAGACCCGCGACCGTGTACTTCTCGGTCTTGTCCATCTTCCCCATGTCCCCATCCCTTCCTCATTGGCTTGTGTTAATAGTATTGTAGCAAACCACAATACTACATAGGTAGTAAAACAGGTATCCACATATCCATCATAAAGAAGGGCACCCACTTGGATGCCCTCGCTTGGGTATATGCCCTGCCCTCACCATCGCGCGATATATACGTCTCGGTATTTGAAGAGGCCTTCCCGCCAGACCTCCTCGCCAATCTCAAACCCCCGCCCGCGCATGACCTCCAACGCTTCCCGCTTGGCATCGTCAAGACCGCCGACGAAGAGGACCGCATCGAGTCTGCCTTCATTGACGGCCTTCTCGATGTTCTTCTCGCAGCGCTCGACCATCTCCCGCCGCCTGCGGGCCTCGATGTCCTCCTCGTTCTCCTTCGCCAAGATTCTCGCCGTCCTCGCATCGAGCATAGGTGTTCCCCTCTCTTCCAGTCCCACACGGGGAAGGGGCACCGCCGAGGTGCCCCCTGATGTTTCCATATCCGGCTACTCGTTGAAACGGCAACGGGAATCTAACCAAACCGCCACCTCATGGAAGGCGTCTGCATCCACGTCCCACGGCATGACCACCCAAATCTCGGTGAAGGGGTCGTTAGCCTTCCACTGGTCCACATCCTCCGCGAACACCACATGGATGTCTGGCCGCTCGGCTCCCAACTCCTCCGCACGTCCGCGAGCCAGCTCGACAAGCTCCGGGTAGCCCATGCCGAGGTCCGCTGCGTAGCTCCCGTCATACATGGCGGAGAGCTGGACGCAGTGCCGCCCATTCCACTCGACAAGGTAGCACTCCACCCCGTAGCCGTCCGACCACAACTCGTCCAGCACGCGCCTGAGTTGCACGGGAAGGTCTTCCAAGGCGGCGTTGAGGTCACCGGTCGCGTTCGACCAGTAGCGGTGCCCCTTCGGGTACTCGCCCTTCTCCAACGTGTGCAGCATGTCATTTCCTCTCTTCTCGGTTGCCTCTGCCTTAATTATATCAATGTGGCATCCTACCAATATAGCAAACCACATTCCTACATAGCCTTTCCATGAAAAAGGGCACCCCATCGGATGCCCCTCGAACATCCCCTACTACTGCAACGCGATGCCGCATCCGGTCAACGGCTCGCCCTCGCGGTACTGGCGGTCAAGCTCCTCAAGCTCCGCCCTACGCCACTTGCGGGCGTTCTCCGCATCCCCGAGGCATCCCGCATCCTCGTGCTCGCAGATTTCCTCAAGGTAGTAATCCTTCACCTGACGGCACTTCTGCTTGTACTCTTCCTCGCGGCTCATATCCGATTCCTTCCTCTCTCGGTCTTACCGTGCTTTAATTATATCAACCTATCATGCTATCAATGTAGTAACCTACCACCCTACACGCCCTCTCCACAAATCCGCTCCCCGCAGGGAACCCGGTCATAGGGGCTTGCCCCTATCCTTGCCCTCCTCCATCCGTCACCCATGCGAACCAGCCGCCATCTCTGTGGCACCGCCCTTGCCATAGCCGTCACCCTTCCTCCTCTCTCCCTGCCTTCCCTCCCTATCCGTCCATGAGAAAAGGGGCCGCGCCGAGGCGCGACCCCTTCCGTGCGGGCATCTCTTTACGTGTCATAGCTCAACTATGCCTTATCAAGTCTGGTCTATGCGATGCGTGACCTCGCTTTTCCGTCTCGAGTCCAATCTTGGCCGCGATACTCTTTTCCACCGCATCGCCGGTCTTACCCGAAGTGCCGTATCGGTGGGACATGACCGCGCACGCCTAGTAGAGCATCGCCGTGAAGGGCAGCATCGCGATGTAGCCGATGACCGACAGCGCGATTCGGATGCCGAGGCCGATGAGCGCGAACTTGGTGCAATCCGAGCGGTACGGCGCGTCGATGTTGCACAGGGATGCCAAGATGGCGCATCCCGCGCCACCGAGCAGACCGGCGAACAGGTAGCCCGCCTTCTGGGCACCGGTCAGCTCCGTCTTCCGCGTCACGAGCACTTGGTCGTTCTGGTTCTCCATCATGTGACTCCAATCCATAAGCGAGTCGGCGGCGAACCCAACCGGGCACCGCCGCCCACATGCAACCAACCTCAAGAAAGTTCAGCCCCGGTACGAATCCCTGTTCTCCGCGTACCAGCGGCGGGCATCCTCGACGGTACCCTCGCCGAAGTGACCCACGACCTCGGAACCCTCGTATAAGCGGTCGGCGAAGAACGGGTGGCACTCATCGCAGAAGTCGCGAAGACCCCGCTCGACCCACGACGGGTTGCAGGCATTCACCCACAGGCCCTCCTCGCCCTCGATTGACACGAGGTAGTCGCGCCCGCCTCCCTCGTACTCGATGATGTCCCCGGCCCTGTACATGTCCCTCAAACCCATGGATTGAACTCCTCTCCCGACGGGCACCGCCTGTAAACGGCAGATGCCGTATATATAACAACATTGCTAGTATACCACTATACTATAATGATAACAAGGCAACCACCTCGGTCGGTTTTCCACGCTTTCAATGGCCGGAGGGTTCTCAACCCGACCCGCAGGCTGTTGAAAGGGTGGGAAACCGGCTCTGGCATATAATGGAGGCTCATGTAGGCAAATAGACGGAAAGGACCTAACATGGCAACGGTATCGGAAATCGACGGGAAGCTCGATGAGCTGAAACGACAGGCCGCCGCGCTCAAGGAGCAAAGGAAGATAGCCGCCGCCAAGGAGCGCGAGCAGGCTAGGAAGTGGAAAGCCGCGACCCTCGCGGCAATCGGCGAAATCGTGCTCAAGACCCTCGGCGCGGATTGGACCGACATCGACCTCAACGAGCTACAACCTTGGCTCACTTGGAGCGGTGGCCCAGCGTGCCCAAAGGTCGTGACCGACCCGCGCACGCCTGTGGAGGCGAAGGAGGCGCTTGACGCGTTCAAGCGCTCCTCGAAGCCGAAGCGCACAGGGAAACCCGATGCGGTCGAGGTTGAGGATGTGACCGAAATGTCGGAAACCATCGACATGGCCGAGGATGAAAATCAAGCGGACTGGTAGGCCGCAAAAGGGAAAAACCCGCAGCGGATGGCAGATGCCTCCCCCTGCGGGTCTCCCGTCTCTGCTGCAACTCATCAAGCAGAAAGGACTGACTCGATGATACGACACCTCAGCGCTTTCGGCACCCACATTTCACATTCCCGACCGATTTGGCACTCGGCTACCCCTCGCGCGTGTCCCTATAAATAATTAAATGGGTGTGTGAAGGATACGTGGAGAGCGATATGTCATATTGCAAGCATTGTAGGATGCTATCTTACTACAAATGTGGTGGAAATATGGAACCGCCGCGTCATGTGCATCCCATCGCCGAATGGTGTATCCTCGGTATCGAGGTTTATTGCGGAACCGGACAACTTAGCTTTCTCAGCCCTCGTGGCGGGAAATATATAGAAATACCCCGTGGTGTCCGCAATCGCCACGGGGTATTGTCGTTTGGAGGCATTTACATGGAGGTCAGTTTCGATGCTGACGTGGCGACGGAGCACGGCATCCGCGCCGCAGTCGTGCTCAATCATATCGCGCACCTGATGCGGTTCCCCGACGGGTCGCAGGTCGGTTATTTCAAGTCGTGCGGTTGCGCTTACGTGCATGTGTCGCCCGAGTACCTTTGGAAGATGTTCCCCTTCATGAGCCTCCGTCAGGCGACTGCGGCCTTGAGGGAGCTTCGCGAAGGCGGTCTCATCGCCGAGCGCGAATATGACGGTCTCGACCCCGATTACCGCAACTGGTACACGTTGACGGAGACGGGAAACACCGTCGCTTGACGGCTCCCATCAAGGCACCAAAAGGAAGGAAAACATCTATGGCGGTTCTTCGTAAAGCACACAAGAGCAATTTCACGGTCATCGACAACCAAGTGTTCAAGAGTAACCTGTCGCTCAAAGCGCGGGGACTCCTGAGCACCATGCTCTCGCTTCCTGATAACTGGCACTTTACGGAGCGTGGTCTAAGCAGCATCCTGCCGAAGGATGGTCGGGATTCCGTTCGCTCGACAATCAAGGAGCTTGAGGAAGAGGGATTCCTTTCTCGCGAAAGGATATGCGATGAACAGGGAAAAGTCACTGAATGGCTCTGGACGTTCTACGATTACCCACAATCTTCTAAGTCGGAAAATCCAAGGTTGGAAAACCCGACCTTGGATAATCCAACCTTGGAAAACCCGAGGCTGGATACTCCGACACAATTAAATACTAAAGAAGCTAATACGAATGGAGAAAGTAAAAAGGGAGCAAGTACCGATGGATATGCGACCGCCCCGGCGAAGGCTGCTCCCGAGAAGAAGGGCACCTATGGGCTGTACGGCAACGTCAAGTTGACGAACACCGACCTCTCGAAGCTCAAAGCCGAGTTCCCAACAGATTGGCAGGAGCGCATCGACCGCCTGAGCACGTACATGGACAGCAGCGGCAAGAGCTACAAGAACCACCTCGTCACCATCCGCAACTGGGCCAGAAGGGACGCTGAGCGCGAAGCGGCTTCGCATAAGCCCCTCGCATCGAATCCCGGTCGGCGCGAGATGACTCCGGAAGATGTCATGGCAAAACACGGGGTCGATTATTTCACTGCTCAGGAAATGCTCTGCGACGGAACGTACTGACATACGCCTACGGCGAACAGAATCGCGTACACGGAGTTTTAACGCCATCTTCCTCACCCGAGGACTAATGTGCAATCTGATGGCCGTAAAACGGCTCTCAGCAATTCAGAAAAGAAAGGACTGACCAACAATGGAGAAACTTACCGAAACCATCGCCGATGACGATTATCGTAACGAAGACGGCCTGCTCGTGTGCGGGAGGTGCGGGACACCGAAGGAGATGCGCCTGTCCACGGAACTTCTCGGCGGGCACACGGCAATCGTGCCGATTCCCTGCGAGTGCATGAAGCGGGCGGAGGCGGAGCGCCGTGAGCGCGAGCTTGCCGCCGAGCGCGAGCGCAAAATCGAGAAGACGCGCACCGAGTGCTTCGCCGGATGCACCTTCTTTCGTGGATGCACCTTCGATGCCGATGACGGCAGGACCCCCCAGATAACCGCCATCTGCAAAGACTATGCCGACACGTTCTCACGAGGCGACATGAACGGGTTGCTGCTCTGGGGAAAGGTCGGCACCGGAAAGTCCTTCTACGCCGCCGCAATCGCCAACCGTCTCATCGACAACGGCTTCTCGGCGTTGCAGACCAGCGTGCAGGAAATCGTGACCCACATCGAGTCACTGCCGTTCAGTGAGCGCCCGAAGGCAAAATCGCGCTTCGCAAAGTACGACCTTCTCATCATCGACGACTTGGGGGCGCATCGCAGCACCGAATACGTCATGAGTCACGTCCTCGAAATCCTCGACTTGCGTTATAAAAACAGCAAACCTGTGGTCGTCACGACGAACCTCGACCCAAACCTCAATACGAAGGCAGATTCCGATGACGCTCCTTGGCCTCGCATCTTCTCCCGCATATTGGAGCGCTGCTACCCCATCAAGTTCGCGGGCGAGAACCGCCGCGAATACAAGATGATGGAGATGCGCAAGGCCATGCGCAAGCGCCTCGGCCTGTGATATACTCGTAATCGCCTTGCGTGGATGGCCGGGTCGTACCCGAACCGCAGTTCCCCGTCATCCCTTCCACTCCTCCCAGATTCCTTCCTCTGGGGCGAAGAGACCCCCGGTGCCTTCTCCACACCGGGGGTCTCTTTCTGTCTCTGCCATATTGATAGTCTGATTACATGCTTCAATGCCATGAATGTGGTCTTATGGGGGTCTCTCGCATCCCAAGGCCTTTCCTCAAAAGTAGTAATCCGGTAGTAAAACCGACCCCTCGACCCGCCGCGATGCCCGTAAACTGGGCGTTCCCGGCGATTATGCGTTGATTTTTATGTAAATTCACTACACAAATATTTATCTATATAATCTTCAATGTCTACATTTCTCTTCCGAGATACATCAAAAGAACGCACAAAATATGGATAATGAAAAGGGTTACGCAATATTCGGTATAAACCATAAATCACAAGGAAAATCGCCATTAAAGCTGCAACGATCACCAATACATTCGACATAGAGCTTTGAAAATGATATGGCCACTGTTTCATCACCATATCTCCTTTCCACATGCAAGTACTATCTAAAATGCGACTTTAATCTTAAATTCATTATAGTAAATCCACCTAATAACTGTCAAGTGAAATACTGCTCCTTCATCGCAATGTGAAAACAACTTGCAGTTGTTATTAAATTCGCCCTTAACGCGCGCAGTGCATTTCACTGCGAAGCAATTTTACAATAACCGCAGGTTATTATTTCACTCGCCGCAAGGCAAATTTCACTGAAAAAGGTCTTTGTCAAAAATGACAAAGACCTTTTTTCTGGGAAGCGTTGACAAAAAAGATACCCGGATTAAAAATAAGAATTTCGGGTTGGCATGAGTCTGCTTTCATTTTTACATTGCAATTCGGGTGTCTCGTTTTGGAATTTCAAATTTCATTCTCTGTTCTCATGCCTTTATTTGATCAAACCACTGTCTTTCAGTAAAAGCTCTAAATCGGTGCCCTTTACTTTTTTTATAGCGAGCTTCAGCAACTCTTTTTCTGCAAAGGGTAATTCCGCCTCTAATAATGGCTTTTTGTCAATGGCATAATAACAGGCTCGCAGGATCTCACGCACATCGTATTTGCTTCCCCAAACCTCCGGCACGCCGCGGTCAATATCCAGCAGGGTATAGACGGACTCCATACCTGTCCGCATGGAATACTCGGTAGTGAAAATAGTATCTCGGGGTGTTTCGGCAAATTGACCGATGAAAGCGAAGTTCACAGCGCCATCGGGCACTACTTTCGGACGATCGGATTCTTTTCTCGGCTGGAAAAAGGCGTTGATATACGGCATAAAACAAGTGGTGGTATTGCAGGCATCCTTGGCAAGAGCGTCAATTTTTTCGGTCGGAACACCAATATGGTACAGCCATTCACGGCAAACCTCTTCGCCGGTGCAGTTGCGCATCGCCTTTTTTACATAGTTGCCCTCTTTGTTTGTATTGAGGGAATAAAGCCATACCAAAATCATGTTCTTATCTTGCGACTTGAACTGCGGCTGACGGTTGATTGTCCAGGAAAGATACCAGTTGTCGGTGCTGTCCTTAACGGTTACAATACCGCCGGTCGTTACCTTGCCGGAGCGTGGGTCGCGTTTGCAGACATTCATAATATGCCGGATAATCTCCTCGTTGGACGTCGCTACGGTTGCGCTCATCCAGTTGGTGGCATCGATATTGCTGCAGAAGACATCCGGATTCCCAAACTCTCCATGCTCGGCCTGAGCGGCGATGGCCTTCCACATGTCCCACGATTCGCCGCAGCCGTTGTGAATGACAGACAGGTCCGGGGCGTGAGTCTGGTCGCCGTAACAGGAAGTATCGGTGCAGCAGCCGTTGGTAATGAAGACGAGATCATCCTCGATCAGGTCGATGGTCTGCTCCTTACCGTCTTTTACATAGACGATCTGCTTTGCGATCTTCTTATCACCTTCGGTTTGTATAATGACATTTTTTACATCCATACCGTACTCGATTTGCACGCCATGATTCTCAAGATATTTTACCAACGGCAGGATCATGCTCTCGTATTGGTTGTATTTAGTAAAACGCAGGGCGCTGAAATCCGGCAAGCCGTCAATATGATGCACATAGCGGCAAAGATAACGCTTCATTTCCAAAGCGCTCGACCAGCGTTGGAAAGCGAACATCGTCTGCCAATAGAGCCAGAAATTTGTGCTCCAGAAGGATTCGGGAAGCACATCGGAGATCTTTTTGTCTTCCAAATCCTTTTCCTGTGTTAAGAACAGCTTGGATAAAGCCATTGCCGAGTCTTTATCCAGCAAAAATTTTTTGTCCGTGTGGGCGTCCTCGCCACAGTTTACCGTGGCACGGCAGAGAGAATAGTTCGGGTCGTGCTTATTGAGCCAGTAATACTCGTCCAGCACCGAAACTCCCGGCGTTTCAATGGAAGGCACATCCCGGAAGGTATCCCACATGACCTCGAAGTGGTTATCCATTTCACGGCCTCCGCGCATGAAGAAGCCTTTTGTCACATCCTTGCGTCCGTCGCAGCTGCCGCCGGCAAGCTCCAGTTTTTCAAGCAGATGAATATGCTCCCCCTTCATCTGCCCGTCACGGACAAGATAGAAAGCGGCGGTCAGCCCGGCCAGCCCCGTGCCAATAATGTAAGCGGATTTTTTATCTACATCCTTCGGCTTTTCTGGATGGGCAAATGATTCATAAGTTCCTGCGGAATAATACATAACGAAAACCTCCTGTTTTTTCTTTCTGTTTTCATTATACCTACTTCCATCAGGGGCACAATAAACAAAAAAAGCCCCGTGACAAAATTCTTATCACGGGACCAGAAGATGTAAAAAGTTTTATCAAAACCGTTAAAATGATAAAATCAGAGTTTGAATCTGGAAAGAGCCACCGATACAGAGCCTTTTATCAGCTTGGAAAGCTTTTCTACAATCTGCTGCGGATCTTCGCGCATATCATCCTTGATCCAGTCGAGCATCAACCCGATAAACATATAAGAATAGACCTGTGCAATAAACTGCTTATCTTCGTCTCGAACCGTTATCCCGGCTGCCTCCTCGTTAATAACATTCAAAAGCAGCTGATCCACCAGCGGCTGTAGGTATTTTTCAACCTGCTCTCGGTGAACGCAACGGTAAACATTCAGAATAAACGGCTTGTTTTCCTGCACCGCTTTAAAAATTTGTAAGAGCCCCTGCTGCCATGTATCGTAGGTTTTCTTCTCATCTAATGCCCTTTTGGCATCTTCAAGGCACGACCATTCTACTAAATCGTATATATCTTTAAAGTGATAGTAAAAAGTCATACGATTGATTCCGCAATCATCTGTAATATCGCCTACCGTGATTTTTGTAAGCGGCTTTTTCAGCAGCAGGTTTTTAAGGGACTGCTCCAACGCCCGTTTTGTTACCTGGGACATTGCAATCTACACCTTCTAAAAAGTTATTCTCTTTTTATATTATATCACAAATCCATCAATTTCTCAACGAAAAAAGCAGGTACAGGGAAACACTGACAGCACTGGGATAAGCAGTTTAGCGCTCTTCACTAATGTTTCAGATTTCGTCTGATTTCTAAAGCTGACGGAGTTCCCAACCTGAAAAAATCAGGCGGAAACTCCGCTTTTTGCTGCTGATATGCAATTTTTATTTGGACATCTACGGGTAAACGGTTTCTGGGAAATTACTCCCCAAAAAACCGCAGACCGGCATCAACCCTTCATGGGGAAGTATTGATGTATCAGTTACCCGCTCAGGCGCAAAAACGAAACCATAGCAAAAGAAAAGCCCCGAACGCGCAATGCGCGTCGAGGCTCTCGATTGGGAAGCGTTGATAAAAAAGATGCCATGATAAAAAGAAAGCATAAATATGGGCGCTCTAAATTAAATCTCAATCGAAAGGTCTTTTAACAAAGCAATAAAGGATTTTACAAAAGCACCATCAAGGATTTTGCTTGGAGTATGAGATTGATAATTTATATGATTTACATCGGGTAGGTCATCATATTTGCCAATCTCTTCATGCTTTAATGTTGTTGTCAAAATTACCTGATTACCAATAGATTTTGAGATTTCAAGTACCGTATTTTCTTTTCCGGTAGATAGATCTTCTGCTCTGAAGGAATCGATTACTATTGGAAAGCTGTGTCGCAAGACAAATTGTAAGGCGAATAATTTCACCACATGGAAAATAGTAGCCTCACTTCCAGAATACACTTCATTTCGCTGAGTAAATAAACTTGAATATGTAATATTTCCATCCGGATCAATCTGATGGTAAAGTTCATTCATTTTGCTTATAATAGCTGATAATAAAGCTGTTCTTTGTTCTTGTGTCTCAAGCGATGCATTTTCACTGGCTAATAATTGACTTTTTAATGTAGCAACCTCAGTGTCTATCTCTTTGATTCTGGCCTCTGCCTCTGAAGCCGAAAAAATATCTTTCTTGTAAGCAACAATGGATTCAAGAGACACACTTTCATCATCCATCAGAGATTGTAAACGTTCTTGCTCGATAACTATTTCTGCAGAGAGTCGTTCAATTTCTTCGCTATAGGCAGAAATTTTTTCTGAAATAGAATTAATGATTTCATTTCGCATTTCAACTGTAGAAACATCAAACGAGTAGGATGTTTGAGTCGGCTCTCCGGTGCTAAATGAAATATTTGTAGAGTTGCAATCCATGCACCTTAATTCTCCACACGATATTGTGCGATTTAAAGAACGAAGTTCGTTAATTGTATGCTCCCATTTACTCTTACGAGTAGATGCATTGTTTCGGGCCTTTCGTAATTCCGCAATTTTACTTTGAACTTTTTCAAGACTCGCTATTTTTTTGCCAAATGCGAGACGGTCACTCTCTGCACTAAGATATGAGACAGGTGCTTTTTTTGATTTAAGTATTTTATGTTGTTGTAGTAATAGTTTTTTCTCATCAGAAAGAGCAGATATGTGACTTTTTATCTCGTCAATCTTTTCTTGCGGAAGCTGCTCTCCAGTTAGACCAGCAAATGCGTAAAGCATTTCAATAAAATCCTGTTTATTATAGAAGCCGCGATTAGCGATGTTAGACGTATCCTTCTTATCTTGTCCAACAAAGAAAAGTTGGACATATAGTACTGGATCTACTATCCTTAAAAGTTGATTTTTTACTATTGATGGAAGTGGAAATATATTCCTGTTCCAATATCTTTTAAGTTCAGAGACATTATCGAAAATAAGTACAGTAGATTCACGTTTTAATACAAATCCATCGCCGGATCGACAAAGTTTAAATGTTATTCCAGCTTCTTCAAACTCAATATAGTAGTAATACTTCTGGAATTCAAATGATGTAGGGAATGTTGGTTCATTTCCTAAAGCATACATCATTGATTGGATTACGATTGTCTTTCCCTTATTATTATCATCACTTGAAATGATGTTCACACCATTTGCAAAGTTTTCCTCAATAAATGCTTCATCAGAATTACCTACAGCTACTTTTCGTATCATCATTGTTGAACACCATCCTTGACTACAGAGATAAAGTACTTAAGCGATAGAACATCAAAGTCAGGACACCTGGCAATACAATTGGGGATTGCCTGAATTTTCGTAAATAGAGACTGTACAGAGTCGCCTGGATGCTCGACAATCATTTGATACGTATTCTCAAATAGATACCAAAAACCATCTGCCGCATTTTTATTGAATAATGCTCGACATAAGGCACCTTGGCAATCCTCAAGCATTTCCTTCTGCCTTTCTGGAGGCCAAGCGGTATAGATGCTTACAAAGGATGCCGGTATTCCTTGGCTCAGCGGATCTCTATTAATAATACGCTGTAAAGTCATTAAACGAATTTCATTATTAGTTAAGTGCCTGCAATAGTTTAATGCTTCGTCTGTTGTTTCAATCACAACACCCTCGACTGAAGAAATATTTTTTTTGCTTGCCTGCTTATCCCTTATCTCGTTGAAGATTGCATTAAGTATTTTTTCTTCTGGAATAATATTGGGATGCTGCCTTATAATTGCTTTCACATATTCACTTGGTTTTTTATCATCATCAATGACGAAAAAAACTTTGCTTAAGAAGTCATTAATATTCTCATCGGTTAAGCTTGTGCTATCAATATATTCTTTTGTAGAGCCCTCTTCATATAAGCCTAACTTAATCTGCTTTATTGCTGCGTCTTTGACGTTTTCAAGTCCAAAGGTTGTAAGAGAGGGATTTTTGCGAAGAGTTCCTGTCACACTACCAATAAATAGAATATACGCCTCAAAGGTTAGTGGACTCATATAATTCTTAAATAATGTTACAAGCTCTTTTCCAATAGTTTTGGGACTAACATGATGTGCACCTTTCGATTGGACGTCCCATAATCTGGATGCCATGCTGTCCATCCCAGTTAAATCATTAAAGAAATCTACGACAAAGTAGTATATGTCATCACTATCTGGTCTAAAGTTCATCAGATAGAGCAACGCCTTGGTTTCTGCTTCTGAACCAGATTTTCTTAATTTTTCAGATGATTTTACAGTGTATGACATATTCTCATCTCGCATTCATTTTCAGCTTATGCCTATCCAGTATGCTTTTTTTATTTTAGCACAAAATCCCCCATTTCTCAACGAGAAAAGCAGGCACAGAGAGACACCGGCAGCGCCCAAGCTGCCAGCATTTCTCTGTGCCTGCTTCTTAGTGAAGGGGCTGGGTAATTTCAAACCCACCGACGAAGCGGATGCGGATCTCTTCTTTGGAGAGGACGGTTACTCGTTCGATCACCCGGTACACCAGGGTGTCGGAATACTCCGTAAGGTTGAGATCTTCTGCGGAGATGAGTTCCATGATCTCATTGGCTTTGTTTTCTCGGCCCATATCCTGCTGGGTGTCCAGTTCCGCACGTTTTTTCATTTGCCTCAGCTGGAGCATTTCATCGCTGATTTGCTTGATCCGCAGATCCACGATTTCACTCCCATCCATCGCAAGCAGCCGGTCCAAGTCCTTGTCCAGGTCATGGAGCCTGTTTTCTATCACAAGGGGATTGATTGGGGCGTTTTCTCCACCAATGCAATGTATAAGTGTATCCTGCAGGGTGGCGGCCATTTCTTCCTGGTGGCCTTGAACCAGGGAACGAATCGCTTTCAGGATAGCGGAATAGAGTTCATCTTCCTTAAGGCTGGGGGAATCCTTGCAAACTTTCGGCCCGCATTCCAGACGGTTGATGCATCGCCAGACGATTTGCTTCCGCCCGTGGATGCTCCATGTCACCCTTCGGAAATAACAGCCGCAGTTCCCGCAGACAAGTCTTTCCGAAAGTGCGTATTTGCTGGTAAACCGGCCACGATTGGTCTTGGCTTTCTTGGCATTGGCGGGCTTTTTACTTTTCCTACGGGCGATTTCCTCTTGAATTTGATAAAACATTTCCCTCGGAATGATGGCCGGATGATTGTCCTTGATGTAGTACTGCGGGAGTTCTCCATTGTTCTTCTTGACCTTACCTTCAATGAAATCTGCCGTGTAGGTTTTCTGCAGCAGGACGTCACCCATGTACTTCTCATTCTGCAGGATGCGTTGGATGGCTTCCGTGCTCCAGTTTTGGTTGCCGGCGGCGGTTGGAATGCCCATGCTCTCCAAGGTTTCCTTTATGGTACGCAGGCTATCTCCATTTAAGTAATTCTGAGCAATCAGCCGGATGATCTTCGCTTCTTCAGGCTCGATTTCCGGCTCACCATCCGGCCCTTTGCGATAGCCCAGGAAGTTTTTATATCGGAAGCTGAACCGGCCCTGCCGGTAGCCCATGCGGATGCCCTTGGTCACGTTGCCGCTGATGGATTCGCTCTCAGCCTGGGCGAAGGAACTCAGGCAGGTGAGGATCATCTCGCTGTTCATATTCGAGGTGTCAATGTTTTCTTTCTCGAAGATGACCGGAATGCCCCAGCTTTTGAGAATCCGCACGTGCTTGATGCAGTCCAGGGTGTTACGGGCAAAGCGGGAAATGGATTTTGTCAGGATAAGGTCGATTTTCTTCTTCCGGCACAATTCAATCATTTTATTAAATTGATCTCTTTTCTTGGTGCTGACGCCTGAGATCCCATCGTCCGCAAAAATCCCGGCCAGCTGCCAGCCCTCATGATGGGTAATTTTATCCGTGTAATAGGCCACCTGCACCTCAAAGCTGTTCTGTTGTTCTTCTTCCTCGGTGCTGACCCTGCAGTAGGCCGCTACCCGCAGTTTCCGTTTTCGCTTTCGCAGGTCACCCAACAGAGGGTTCGCCGGGATTTCTGTAACTATTTTTTGTGCCATGGCGGTTCTCCTTTCAAACCACAATATCGTTCAGCAGACGAAGCTGTACAGATGCGTTCGGCTGCAAAATCACCTGTTTCACAGCCCTTTCAAAAAGTTCCCGATCCAGGATCGTGTCATTGCTGTGTGCCTGAAAGAGGGCTTTCAGGGTAATGGTCAGATGGTCCGATTCCTTGATGGAGCAGGTTTTGTATTTTTCAGCGGCACACTCAAGAATGAGAGGGAGCAGTTCATTCGGATCCACCTCCCGCTGATTCATTGCTTGATTGATTTTATTGGTCAAGCGGGCTGCCTGTATGGATAGGCTGTTATTGGTTGGAGGATTTCGCCCCACAACCTCTGGATTATGGCAGGGTATAAGCAATTTATCTGTTACAGCTTGCAACAAATCATGGTCAGTTGTCAGGCTGAACCGTGTGTCACACTTTTTACAAGTCCAATGGATTCGGGATGATTTTAGTTTGATTCGCCTCAATTTTTCTCCACAACTACAACAGACCAACTTTTTCTGTATAAATATGATGGAAGATTGGGTAGTTGCCTTCTGTTTCCTCATAGAAGTAATAGCTGACCCCATCTCATCGCTGACGATAGGGGGAAAATCTCCGGCACTCCAATATCGCTCATCATCCAGCATCCTTGCAATCATATTTTTGTTCCAATGCTCGGCGTTTTCCCGGAAGCGAATCCCAGTTCCTTCTGCGTAATCAGCCAATTGCTGAAGCGAGGCACCGTTTAGGTAGCCGGAAAATAACTCCTGAAGCAGGGAACTTTCCTCTGGACGGATTACAATCTTTCCATTCACCATGCGATACCCGAAAGGAAAGTATCGGATCTTTTTCACGATTGGGCCCTCATTTCCTCGAGAACCAGCCCGTTGGCAAGTTGAAAGCAGAACTTTTCCTGATAAACTGTGATCTGTTTTACCATGCTCTGAAAGATGGAAGTGTCAAATTCCAGCATAGGTTTTGCCCCTTCCAGCAAGTCAAGCAACAGGCGAGTTCCTTCGATGGCGCTGCTGGTATCGTCCGGCTCCTGACGCTGGCGCAGTTCTTGACGCAGTTCCTCGATTAGTTTGTTGTTTCGATTGCTTCGTTCAATAAAAATAGCAGAATCAATGCACCCTTTGGCTTGTAACCTTGAGAGCGAGTGATTCTGCGTGACTAATGCTGAAATTTTCTCGTTTAAATCCATTATGTCTGGCCGGCTACAAACGGACTTCGCCTGTAACTCCAGCAGCTGGCTCATCATAGTGCTAAGGATATCTATATTGTCTAATAGTTTGTTGTACATGGATAGGAAAGCCATCAGAATTTCCTGCTCACGAATATTTGGCATGGGGCATAAATCCTTGGATTTTCTGTGTAACGCACAGAACCAGCAATTCTCTCCGTTACTTTTATGTTTGTGAAAATAAGAACCGCAAAGCGCACACTGCATTGTACTCCTTAAAGGAGTTTGCTGCATTTCCACCGATGGAGGATGCCGTTTCCTCCTTCGATTTAGCAGCTGTTGAACGGTCTCAAATGTTTCTCTTGAAATAATGGCCGGATGCGAATTCTGAATATAGTATTGCGATAGTTCGCCATTGTTCCTTTTTTGCCGGAGTGGTAAGTCCTCAGGAGTATATCTCTTTTGAACCAATGAGTCACCGATGTATTTTTCATTAGACAGGATATATCGAATCATTGTAGAATGCCATCTGCCCGATGGTTTCTTATCTGTCTTTAGATTCGCCGCATTTAATTCGTCTGCGATTTCATCTGTCCCTTTTCCAGACAGATAGCTATTAAAAATATATTCGACAATGGGAACCTCCTTGGGATTAGGTACAAGCGTGTTGTTTTTGAAGAAATAGCCCAGCAGATCCTTGGATGTAATAAAATCGCCGGATTTCATCCGGCGCCGGTAACTCCATTTCAGGTTCTTCGACATGGAGAGGGATTCTTCCTGGGCGGCAGAGCCCAAAATACTCAGCAGCATTTCGCTGCCCATGTTTCCAGTGTCAATGCCCTCTTTTTCAAATTCCACCGCCACGCCAAGCTGCTTGAGTTCTCGCACGGTCTGCAGGCAGTCGAGGGTGTTTCGTGCAAACCGGGAGATGGATTTCACAAGGATGCGGTCTATTTTCCCGGCACGGCAGTCGGCAAGCAGGCGTTGAAAATCGTCCCGTTTTTCGGCTGTGGTGCCGGAAACCGCTTCGTCAGCATAAAGGCCGGCAAACTCCCATTCGTCTTTGGATTGGATGAAGTCGGTGTAATAAGCTACCTGGGTGGCAAAGGAATTCAGCTGGTCGGCTGAATCGCTGCTGACACGGGCATAAGCGGCAACCCGCAGCTTTTGGGCTTGCTCTGAGATGGGTTGAATTACTCTGACCTGCGGCATCTCTGCCACCCCCTTTCCGGCTGGACATCTTTTTTGTCACACCCAACACTACCACAACCGGCATGGGATAGCTATTACGACAACCACTAAATACTGAGCTCAGAGACTCCGTACTTTTCGGCAATAGCAACATTGGCTTGCTGACAGTATTCTGCTGTGATTTTTCCCTGCTCCAACAGCTTTTTCAGCGTGGAAAACAGCACAAAGTATTTGATTTCCCTGATCACCTTTTCGCACGGAAGTGCCGGAGTAAACGCAGGATCCATGGTAGGCTCACCATGGTAGCCGGAGCCCTTTTTGGGCGGCTCTCCTGAGAAAATGTTGTTCCAGCCCTTTGA
>OBYM01000659.1_pt1 | contig 17674 bp, 15 predicted proteins | sample 1538191 | NCBI WGS metagenome assembly OBYM01 (sample SAMEA2580165, study PRJEB22360) | human gut metagenome | biome: human gut; feature: human-associated habitat; material: faeces | place: Denmark | collected 2008/2010 | reverse complement strand
AATTTTGGAATTATCTGAATTGTATTTTTCACCCTGTGCCTGATGGTCAATCAAGAAGAATTTTATAATTTGATTTTAATTCTTTTTGATATAAAATCCAGGACATCTACCATCACTCCCCATAATATTGTAAAAAGATTTCTTCTAATGATTGTGAGCGAATATTCAAATCATTCACTTTATAATGAGATAAATCTTTAATAAAATCATCAATATGTCCTTGAAGCATTAAAGACACATAACATTCATTTTGCCTGGCATCAGGATATTTTTTCATAAATAAGTTTGCTTCCTGTAATGAACTGAATTGAATTTCATAATGTTTATAACGATTATGTTTAAGTTTTTCCATATCTTCAATAGCTACAATTTGACCAGCTTTAATAATAACCACACGATCACAAATATTTTCAATCTCTTCAAAAATATGTGAAGACATCAGAATTGTCTTTCCCTGTTGTTTGAATTGTTTCATCAATTCTACAAACTTTAATTGCATTAATGGATCAAGCCCACTTGTAGGTTCATCTAAAATCAAGATTGGCGGATTTTGCATAAATGCTATGACTAAACCTATCTTCTGTTTCATTCCTTTAGACATACGTTTGATTGGAGCTTTTGCATCCAATTCTAAAAATTGCATCAATTCATAGGCATAACTCAAATCTTGCATTCCCTTCAGTTTAGCAATCAATTGAATAAAATCTATTCCTGTCATATCATCAATAAATGACATTTCACCTGGTAGATAGCCTACCATTTTTTGAATCTGAGCAGCATCCTGAAAACAATCTAAACCATGAATTTGAACAACGCCACTATCTGGTTTCATAAATCCCATCAAATGTCGAATTGTTGTTGTCTTCCCACTACCATTAGGTCCTAAAAATCCCAATGTTTCTCCTTGTTTGATTTGAAAACTCATATTAAAAATACCACGTTGACATCCATAATCCTTTGTCACATGATCAATTGTTATGATATTCATTCTATTCCCCTCCCTATTTCTATTTTACTCTCTTGTCAATCTTTCACAATAAAAATATGATGTTCACTTTTTAATACTTAATAAAATAAAAAAGATAATCATTTTCCATCATTCAACGATTATCTTTCTCACAATAGTATCAACTCATAGAAAGCTATAAATATTTATTTTACATTTTCACTTATGAGTGAATCAAGCGATAAAATTCTTCATAGCTGATATTCATTAAGATATGATCTTGAATTTTCTCTATCTGTTGTTCATTGCACTCCTTGACCCATTCAAAGTTCATGCCTGGAAATTTCTTCAATAGAATTTGAATAAGACTTTTCATTTCTCCTCGTTTTTCTCATTTTTCCATCATATCACACATAATTTTCTTTCCTCCTTCTTTTTGTTTAAAATATCTGACTCTTTCTTTCAAGACTTCATCATACATGTCTTCATGATTTTCACATCTTAAATCATGCATCAACTTCCCTAAAGGTGTTTCACCTTCCTTGGTGGCATTCATATAAATGATATGTACCTTATCTTCAAATGCTTTTCCATCTTCCCCATACCTCTGGATATGATTTTTCAATCTGTTTGTTTCTAGAACATCCTTTTCACATATGAAAATAATATAAATCTCAGGCAACTTTTCCCATTTCTCATTGACATATGACAGACTGCTATCCAATATACTGGCATGGAACCTCGCCCTTAAGGGTGAAGCGTTCTTTAGACTTCTTTCCATTTCCACATCAATAATATTCCCATTCTCTGTTGAAGCTACTATATCCATAATGACTGTTCTACCATGAAGATTTTCTGTATTCATCCTGAATATGCCATTTTGTAATGGAAATATCTTCTTCAAAAATGATATTGAATAATAATTCAATGCAGTGCTGATCATTGAAGATAACTTTCATAAAGATATCATCAATAGGTCTTAATGCTTTCACAAATTCAAGATATTCCTGATTCATTTTGATCATTCCTCCTTTTATTTTTATAGTTTCAATCTCTTAGATATTTAAGGAATGATAATCAGGAACCCTTCACTTATCTATATACGCATTATTTTGACATTTTTCTTTTTTTCAGGACAAAAAAGTAAAAAAACATATCTTTCTAAGACAAATATATCATAATATTTGCTGATAGTAAATATTATGATATAAACTCATTTTAAAACAAATATTTATCCATAAAAAAACTATAAAGAACTTTTCATTCTTTATAGCCTTTTTAATCTTATTATAAACCTTTTTCAGTTAATTCTCTTGCGACATCATCTTTGATTGTAACACCTTCTGCTTCAAGCTGGGCAATCTTAGAAGCAAACTGTGGTAAGTATTTTTTATGTGCCAATAATAATTCATCTAATACTCTCTTCGCTGTAGCTCCTGATGGAATCTGTGGATTAAGGATAAATGCCTGTAATGCCTTTCCATAATCTCCTGTGACTGCGGCTTCTTCTACACACCATTCCATGTTCTTCATGCATTGTAGCCATCCTCTTTCTGCTGGCTGGAATGGTCCAAATGCTATCGCTTTTGCGCCTGTTGCTCCAATATATGCTGAGACTTCTACTGCTGCTTCTGGTGGTAAATCTGGGACAGCTCCATTATTTCTTGTTGTGACAACAATATGTGTATTCTTATTCGCATAGATAGATGCGATTGTTTCACATGCTGCATCACTGTAATGTGCTCCGCCACGTTTGGCAAGCTGTTCTGGTTTATGATCCAATTCAGGGTTTTTATACAATTCAAACAATTCTTCTTCTGTCTGTTTGACTTGTTGTGCTCTTGTTCCAATTGTACTGTATTCTTCAAGACCATGTTTCAACATTTCTTCTTGACGATAATAATATCTATGATATCCACAAGGAATCATTTGCATTGTATCAAGCTGTTCTTTAAAGAAAGGAATGTCATGAATATTCGCAGGAATTCCTCCATCTTTTCCTTCATACATTGCATCAATGATTTGTTGAGTCACTTCATTTCCATGTTCATCATAAACTTTATGCCAGTGGAAATGATTCAATCCTGCAAACTTATATGTTAACTGATCTAATGTTTTTCCAATTGTTTCAGGTTCAGCCATCATTGCACCTACTGGAACATTACATAATCCAATCACTTTATTCCATTTTCCATATTTCATGACAGCTTCTGTGACCATTCCACTTGGATTTGTAAAGTTAATCAACCATGCATCTGGACATAATTCTTTCATGTCTTCAACAATGCTCAAGATCACAGGAATTGTTCTGAAAGCTTTAAAGATTCCTCCAGCTCCATTTGTTTCCTGACCTAACATACCATATGAAAATGGAATTCTTTCATCTTTGACACGTGCATTCAATAAACCTACTCTAAATTGAGTTGTGACAAAGTCTGCATCTTTTAATGCTTCTCTACGATCCAAAGTCAAATGCACTTTCACATCATAAGGAGATGCATCCCACATACGTTGAGCCATCGCTCCAACAATTTCTAATTTTTCTTTTCCATCTTCAATATCAACTAGCCAAATTTCTCTAATTGGAAGTTCATCATATCTCTTGATAAATCCTTCCATCAATTCTGGAGTATAGCTACTTCCTCCACCAATTGTTACAATTTTTACTGGTTTCTTTTCCATAATCAATCCTCCTTTATCCTTAATGATAAGTATAATATCAAATCGTTTATTTTGCTTATTATTTTCATTTATTGAAAAGAGTTTCTTTCCTTATATCATTCATCAGTCTTTTCATGCTTATTTTATCAAAAAAAGAAGATACTTATCATCGTATCTTCACAAATGTTTTATGAGATGATTTATATGACATGAAAAAGAATTTTCAGACTCAATCATTCGCTTTATTATTTTTCTTTTTCTTATTCGCATAATAAGCACGAACAAGCGTTTGTGTTTTTCTAATATGTTTTTGAATCGTATCTTTTGCTAATTCTTTATCACCAGCCACAATAGAATTTAAAATAGCACGATGTTCCTGAATAGCTGTTTCCAATCTTTCAGGCTGGGTAATAGAATGACGACTTGTGACAGAAACATAATAATGCACATCTTTTAACAGCTGTTCAAAATATTGAGATTGTGTTGCCTGATAGATTGTTTCATGATACAAAATATTCAAATCATTAATTTTTTCCTGATCTTTTTTGGCAGTATAAAATTCCATCAATTCAAACACATCTTTAATTTTAGCTAAATGTTCTTCATCCATTCTATCAATAGCCAGTTGAATCGCTAAGCCTTCTAAAGCACAACGAATTTCAAACATATCATCAATATCTCGTGGTGAAAATCCCTTGACATAAACACCTTTATTAGGAATACTTTCAACCAATCCTTCTAACTCTAATTGTTTTAAAGCTTCTCTAATAGGTGTACGACTGATTTTTAATTCATTAGCTAAAGCCAATTCATTTAATTTTTGCCCATGCTCATATTCTTCATTTAAAATGCGATCTCTTAAAATATCAAATATTTTATTTCCCAAAGAGCCATGTGTTACATGTTCAAATAAACTATGTGACGGCATATGTTTCCCTCCTATAATTCTTTTATAATGGCGTCTACAAATTCAGTAGTGGAAGCATGTCCACCAATATCAGGTGTAACAGTTTCCTGTTTTTCAACAACTTTTGATAATGCCATTCTTAAAGCATTTGCCGCTTCGATCTTTCCCAAATCTTCCAACATCAACGCAAAAGCTAATAATAATGCACTTGGATTGGCGATATTTTGACCTGCAATATCTGGGGCACTACCATGAACAGCTTCATAAATACGATATTCATCTCCAATATTACCACTAGGCGCAAAACCTAATCCACCAACTAATCCAGCACATAAATCAGAAACAATATCACCATATAAATTAGGTGCAACCAAAACATCAAAAGTTTCAGGTCTTAAAACCAGTTGCATACACATATTATCTACAATAACTTCCTGCGCTTCAATATCAGGATAACACTTGGCAACATCTCTAAAAGCTTCCAGGAAAAGACCATCTGTATATTTCATGATGTTGGCTTTATGAATAGCTGTCACTTTATGACGACTATTGATTTTCGCATATTCAAAGGCATAACGACAAATTTTTTCACTGGCTTCTCTGGTAATCAATTTGACACCATTGGCTATGTTTTCATTCAGTTTATATTCAATCCCCTTATATAAATCTTCTGTATTTTCACGAATGATGACCAAATCTATATCATCATATCTAGAATTGATTCCCTTGAATGAACGGATTGGTCTAACATTGGCATAAGTCGAAAACTTTTGTCTTAATGCCACATTGACACTTCTAAATCCTGTTCCAATAGGTGTTGCTGTTGGGCCTTTCAATGCCCATTTATATTGTTCAATGGCTTCGACAAGTCCAGGTTCAAAAACATCTCCAGTTTCTTTGGCATATTCAGCCCCCGCACGATATTTCACCCATTCTATATCCAAATTCATGGCTGTTGTTAAAGCTTCAACACTTTTGGCAATTTCTGGTCCAATCCCATCACCTGGAATTAATACAGCTTTCATTAAAAATCCCCTCCTAATTCTTTAATCGCATTCAATAATCCACCTTGTAAAATCATTGTTTTTTCTCTTGGTGCTAAAGTCAACTGCGTTGATAAAGTTTCTTTTGTACGTTGATTTTGAACTATAATAGGCTGATCATTTTCTACGGATTCTTTGACATTTAATAAAATATAGTCATCTTCTTCATTAAAGAAATCATAACCTTTCTGATCAATCACAATCGGTAAAATACCATTATTAATCAAATTAGAACGATGAATTCTTGCAAATGATAAAGCAAAAATAGCTCTAATCTTTAAATAATTCGGTACCAAAGCCGCATGTTCTCTTGAAGATCCCTGTCCATAGTTATCACCACCGACGATAAATCCACCATGATTTTCTTTAGCTCTTGTATAGAACTGATCATCCACTTTTGAAAAAGCAAATTTAGCCAAATGTGGAACATTAGAACGGAATGGTAATAATTTTGAATCTGAAGGAACAATATGATCAGTTGAAATATTATCTCCTACTTTTAACACAACTTTTCCTTGAATATCAGCTGAGAGTTTTTCACCACGAGGAACTGGTTTAATATTAGGTCCCATATAGACTTTTGTATTTGGATCATATTCATTGATAAAAAAGTTTTCATTTTTAATAAATGGTGTTGATGGAACTTCATCTAAATACATATCTTCTTCAAATTCACATGATAGATATCCTTTAACAGCAGACAAGGCAGCAATTTCTGGTGAAACCAGATAAACACCAGCATCATTTGTTCCAGAACGTCCTTTAAAGTTACGATTGATTGTTCTTAAAGAAATCCCTTGAGAAAGAGGTGCCTGCCCCATACCAATACAAGGACCACAGCCACATTCAAGAATTCTGGCTCCTGCATGAATCATATCTGCCAAAGCCCCATTTTGTGATAACATAGCCAAAATACTTGAAGATCCTGGCGCAATAACCAATGAAACATGATCTGCAACTTTTCTACCTTTTAAAATTTTGGCCGCACGCATCATATCAGCAAATGATGAATTCGTACATGATCCAATGACAACCTGATTGATATGCATACCTTCCAGTTCCTTAACACTCACCACAGCATCTGGGCTATGAGGTTTGGCTACCATTGGTTCAAGTGTAGACATATCAATATCTATGCGTTCATCATATTGGGCATCTTCATCAGCTTTCATTTCCACATAATCAGCTTCTCTACCCTGTTGTTTTAAATATTCTAAAGTTCTTTCATCGGTTGGAAAAATAGATGTTGTTGCACCAAGTTCAGCTCCCATATTACAGATTGTGGCACGATCTGTTAATGATAAAGAAGCGATTCCTTCACCTGTATACTCTACAATCTTATTCACGCCACCTTTTACGCTTAATAACTGTAAAATTTTTAAAATGATATCTTTAGCACTCACCCAAGGTGCTTTTTTACCTGTCAGATGAACCTGAATCACACTTGGACATTGTAAATAATATTTTCCTGTTGCCATCGCAACCGCAACATCCAATCCCCCTGCACCAATCGCAATCATTCCCATAGCGCCACATGTCGGTGTATGTGAATCACTTCCAACCAGTGTTTTCCCTGGTTTTGAAAAGTTTTCTAACTGTAACTGATGACAAACACCATTCCCTGGTTTTGAAAAAGTAATCCCATGTTTTTTCGCAACACTGCGAATAAACTCATGATCATCCATATTTTCAAACCCCGTCTGTAACATATTGTGATCAATATAAGCTACTGCCTTTTCAACTGCAACTTTCCCTGTATCCATAGCTTCTAACTGTAAATAAGCCATTGTTCCAGTAGAATCTTGCGTCAATGTCTGATCAATTCCAATACAGATTGGAGTTCCAGGAATTAATTCTCCCTCTTTTAAATGTGCCTGTAAAACCTTATATGCTAAATTCATTTTTAACCACCCCTTCACTTATTGTATACAATTATACAAGGTTATGTTTAAACAATCAACTATAACTTTTACAGTTTATCTTTTCAATGATGTATGTTACAATGAACGAGGTGATCAAAATGATATTAGCTTGTTCATCTTTAAAAAAGTCATTCCAAGGAACAGACTTGCTTAAAGATATTACTTTTAAAATTGAAAATCATGATAAACTGGCTATTATTGGTGTCAATGGGGCAGGAAAAACCACACTGCTTAGAATCATCTGTGGTGAGGAAAGCTATGACAGTGGTGAAATCTTTATGCCTAAAAACACCAAAATAGGCTATTTATCTCAACATAATACATTAAATCCAGAATTTTCTATTTATCAAGCTCTCGAAGATGTCTTTCAGCCTCTTATTGAAACAGAAAAACGTCTTCGTGAACTTGAACAGCAGATGTCAACGAGTCAACAATTAGATGCTATTATGGATGAATATGAACGCTTAACATATGAATTTGAACATAATGATGGTTATAGCTGTCAAAGTCAAATCAAAGGTGTTTTAAAAGGTTTGGGTTTTGATGAATCTATGTGGGAAATGCCTATTTCTATTTTGTCTGGTGGACAGAAAACACGTATTGCTTTAGGTAGACTTCTTTTATTAAAACCAGATCTTTTATTATTGGATGAACCTACCAATCATTTAGATGTTGAATCCATTGAATGGCTGGAAAACTATTTAAAAAATTATCCTCATGCGATTATTATGGTTTCCCATGACCGTTATTTCATTGATCAGATTTCTAATCAGATTGTTGAAATTGAACATGGCAAAGCTACAACTTATAAATGTTCATATCAAGAATATGCAATTATTAAAAAACATAATCGTGAAGTAGAATTAAAACATTATATTGATAATCAAAAAGAAATCAAACGTATGCAGGAAAGTATTGATTTATTAAAATCATTTAATCGTGAAAAACAAGTCAAACGTGCAGAAAGCAAAGAAAAAGCTTTAGCTAAGATGGAAAAAGTTGAAAAACCAGATGCCCTGCCACAAGCGATACGTATCCAATTTCAACCATTGGTAGAATCAGGATATGATGTACTTAAAGTGAAAGATTTAGCCATGGCATTTGATAAACCGCTTTTTGAATACATTAATTTTGAAGTTAAAAAACAAGAACGTGTTGCTTTAATTGGTCCAAATGGTATTGGGAAAACAACATTGTTTCATCTGATTTTAAATGATTATGTCCCAACGGCTGGTAAAATCAAATTAGGCAGCAAAGTCATGATTGGATATTATGATCAGGAACACACATCATTATCTTTCAATAAAACGATTTTTCAGGAAATCAGTGATACATACCCACAAATGAATAACACCCAGATTAGAAATGCCTGTGCTTCTTTTCAATTTAAAGGTGATGACGTTTTTAAAACAATTGATGTCTTATCAGGTGGAGAACGTGGTCGTGTTGTCTTAATGAAATTATTATTATCACGCTGTAATTTCCTGATCTTAGATGAACCAACCAATCATTTAGACATTGAATCTAAAGAAGTCTTAGAAGATGCTTTACTTTCATTTGAAGGAACAATTCTCTTTATTAGTCATGATCGTTATTTTATTAATAAACTTGCTACAAAAGTTGTAGAAATGGATGCTCATGGCAGTCATATTTATAGTGGTAATTATTCTCAATATATGGATCACAAAATAAAAGTAAAAGAAGCCAAAGAAAAAAATAATACATCTTATATTGAAAATAAAAAAGCACAGTCTTTACAACGTAAACATCAAAATCAAATTAAGAAAATTGAAAAAGAAATTTCCACACTAGAAAATCAAATCAAAGAATGGAATCTTCAATTACAGGAAGAAGACGTACTCAATGATTATAAAAAATATAATGAAGTCGTTCAAAAGATTGATGATGGTCATACACAACTTGATCAGCTTCTTGAACAATGGGAAAATATGCAAAAGGATTAAAGTCAATGAACTTTAACCCTTTTTTTCTGTTCTTATAAATTCTATATAGCGTGTTCCCTGGAAAGTAAGCTCTCCATAATCACCTTCCACTAGAAAACCATATTCACGTCCGTTCACTACAAATTCTAAACGATCTCCACTTTTCACTTCAAAAGTCACATAATAAGTTGTTGATGATGTCACGCCATGGTCATGACCATGATGATGAAAAGAGACGTTGGTACGTTTAGAAACAACCTTAGCATTCACTGTAAGTCTAGGTGATTGATTATTATGATGCCATTGTTGAATCCCTCTGATGATAATCACAAAAATCATGCCCAAAATCAATAACGCAACCAATGTAAACATCATATCATAACCACCTGTTTCCAATCCCATCTCAAAACCAGCCATTGTCTTCCCTCCTTACAATCATTATCCCATAAAGAAGTGTATTATTGGTGAACGTAGGCATATTGATGCACAATAGCTGTCATCTGATTCCATTTCTTTTCCATATCACTGACTAATTGAAATTGTGTACGACAACGAACCAAATTATGTTCAGGATACTCAGTTTTAAAATAAACATCACCTTGTAGATAATCAGTTAAAAAACGAATACCACATTCTAATGTCATCATTAAAGCACCTAAAGGCAGCAATTCTACTTCCTGAGGTGTGAGTTTTCCTTGTGTTCCTTCAATAAAACCTTTTGTATAAACTTCAAATAAATGCATGTCACATGCAACCTGAGATAAATCTTTTTCATCTTCTAAAGCTGTACTTGCGCCAAAACGAATAGCATCTCCAAAATCATTCATCACAAGTCCAGGCATCACTGTATCCAAATCCACAATACATACAGCCTGATGCTGATCACAATCAAATAATATATTATTTAATTTGGTATCATTATGTGTCACTCTTAAAGGAACTTCTCCTTTTTGTAATGCTTCATTAAAGCGATCTACATAATGTTCATGTTCAATAACAAACGCAATCTCTTTTGATACACCTTGAGCCCTTTGCATACAATCTTCTTGCATCGCTTTTATAAAAGCATCATATCTCTTTCTTGTATCATGAAAATCTGGAATTGTTTCATAGAGCGTATCAGCAGGATAATCAGCTAACAAATTTTGAAACTTTCCAAATGCTAAAGCACTCTGATAAAAAATATTCTCATCTTCAACCAAATCATAACTCATTGTATTTTCAATAAAGGCATACATACGCCAGACATGATTGTCATGATCCTGATAATAAGGTAAGTCCTGATCAGTTAAAATCACAGTGAGTGTTTCTCTTTCAGGTTCTCCTCCATTTTGAATTGTTTTGTTCTTTAAAAATGAAGTGACATTTAAAACATTTTCCATTAACTTGTCAGGACTTTGAAACACATATGTATTCATTCTCTGTAAAATCATAGATTGTGTCTGACCATCTTCAAGCTGATAATATAAACGATATGTATCATTAATATGACCATTGCCAAAAGGAATGATTTTTAATAATTTCCCCTCACATAAAAAATGTGGAATAATTTCATTGATAATTTTGTCTTGATTCATTATTTTCCCTCCTATTTCCCATATAACCATGAATCATTACTGTCTAAAATCGAAAATGATTTCTATCCTCTTATCAAACATTGTTTTGAACATCCCATTTTCAATTTATCTGATTATTTTCACATCTTTCTCTATTATTCATGATAAATCATCAATTTTCAATACACCTTCTTCAAATAGTTTTCATTTTATAAAAATTTTTTTCATCTTCTGGAAAATTTCTTATTTCAAAAAACTTTTCGATATAATAACGCTTGTATGAGGAGGAGAAATTATGATACACAAAACATTAAAACCATTTCCTAAAGATTTTCTTTGGGGTGCAAGTACTTCTGCCTATCAGGTTGAAGGTGCAAATTTAGAAGATGGAAAAGGACCATCTTGTCAGGATGTTAAAAAAGTTCCTGAAGGAACATCAGATTTAACTGTCTGTGCTGACCAATATCATCGTTATAAAGAAGATATTGCCTTAATGGCAGAAATGGGATTTAAAACTTACCGTTTTTCTATTGCATGGACAAGAATCTTGCCTCAAGGAACTGGTGAAGTCAATCCTAAAGGTATTGAATTCTACAACAACTTAATTAACGAATGTCTCAAATACAACATTGAACCTATCGTGACAATGTTCCACTTTGATATGCCTGCTGCATTGGATCAAAGAGGTAGCTGGTCAAATAGAGAATCAATTGACTGGTTTGTGAATTTTGCGAAAGTGATGTTTGAAAACTTCGGTGATAGAGTCAAATACTGGTTAACAATCAATGAACAAAATATGTTAACACTTGTTGGTCCTGTGATTGGAACATTGACTATACCTGAAGGATGTACAAATGAATTAAAAGAAATCTATCAACAAAACCACCATATGTTAGTAGCTCAGGCAAAAGCCATGGCATTATGTCATGAAATGTTACCAGATGCTAAAATTGGACCTGCACCAAACATTTCACTTGTTTATCCAGCTAGCTGTAAACCAGAAGATGTTTTAGCTGCTCAAAACTATAATGCCGTTAGAAACTGGCTATATTTAGATATGGCTGTTTATGGTGTTTACAATAATCTTGTTTGGGCTTGGTTAGAAGAACATGATGCAACACCTGATTTTGGTGAAGGTGACGCAGAAGCATTGAAAAATGGACATCCAGATTTCATTGGTTTCAACTACTACAATACAGCAACTTGTGAGTGGGAAGATGGTACTGTAGAATGTGACTCTGCAGCTGACCAACAAACAGCACGTGGGGAAACAGGTATGTTTAAAGGATTTAAAAACCCTTATCTTCCAACAACTGAATTCGGTTGGGAAATTGACCCTATGGGATTTAGAGCAACTATTCGTGAAATGTATTCAAGATATCGTTTACCATTATTAGTCACTGAAAATGGTTTAGGAGCTTATGATACATTAACAGAAGATGGAAAAGTCCATGATGCATATCGTATTGAATATTTAAGAAAACATATTGAACAGATTAGACTTGCGATTAGTGATGGATGCGAAATGCTAGGATATAATCCTTGGTCTGCCATTGACTTAATTTCTACTCATGAAGGAATGAAAAAACGTTATGGTTTCATTTATGTAGACAGAGATGAATTTGAATTAAGAACACTGAAGAGATATCGCAAAGATTCTTTCTATTGGTATAAGAAAGTCATTGCTTCTAACGGTGAAGATTTAACAGATTAGAACTTGTCGAAAAAGACAAGTTCTTTTATAATAACCAAGAGGTGTTTTTATGAAGAAAATCAAATATTTTATACCATCCTTCATCTTAATGATTATCATTTTTATGTTTTCACAACAAACAGGAAATGAATCATCTGGACTGAGTTCACAAATTGTTTTATGGATTCAAACTTACTTACATATTCCTATAACAGAATTGATTGTCAGAAAAGCTGCTCATATGAGCGAATATGCTGTTTTAACTTTGACTTTTATTTATGGATTCTATAAGAATCAATATCCATTGAAAAAGATTATCGTCTATTCACTTATATGTGCTTTTCTATATGCCTGCACTGATGAATTCCATCAGTTATTTATAGGTGGCAGAGCTGGTCAATTCATTGATGTTCTTATTGATACATGTGGTGCCCTGATTGCCATTGTGATTTATTATTTTTATAATTATTGGAAAAGAAAAAACTCAAGTCTGAAATAGATTTGAGTTTTATTCATAATTAAGCAATTGATGTCTTTTTAATATAGGTTTAAATAATTTCATAAAAATACCTAATGTTAGTCCAAATGTTAACATTCCTAGAATTGTTCCTACACCAATAGACCAAGAAATATGGGCTGATAAAGTCAGTCCTATAATCATCAAGATAGATATCACATCAACAGCTTGTCTGATTATAGAAAACTTAAAAGGTAAAAGCTTTGTCAATGCCATACAGAAGCCTTCTAAAGCAAACGTTACTTCATCCAACAACATGACAATAGACACACCAAATGCCGATAAAGTACTGGCACATAAATATAAAACGATTCCGCCACCAAAAGAATCAAATGGGAAAGTTAAAATATGGTAAACCATAAAATTAATAACCGTACCTAGTAAAATACTAAAAGGAATCTGAAGCAACTGGCGCAAACGAAATTGTTTTCTTAAAATAAGAATTTGTCCCAGCACACAACTGCTATTGAAAAGAATACCCGCTGTTCCAACTTCTATCCCGATCAAATCTGATGTTGATTTGGCTAAAGCATCCCAGGCCCCAACGCCAATACCAGCCTTTAAAGTTAAAGCTGAACCTGTCCCAGTTATAATAAACCCTAATACAATAATGATATATCTCTTTATATTTCTATTCATGATTTCCCTCCACAATCATCATGATTATATCGAAATATTTATTTTTGTCTTTTAAATTTCAAATTATGAAACTTCAAAATAAAAAGAAGAAAATCTCTTTTCTCCTTCAACAACTAAAGTTTCTTTTCCATTAAATATCTTCTCAATCTCACGCCACGTCTTTCCACAATCTGTTCTTCTAAAACATTATACCCCTGTTTTTCAAAGAAAGGTCTTGATGTCACAGAAGCAGCTGTATTCATAAAAGATATTCCTTTGGCTTTGGCATATTTTTCCAATTGTTCAACAAGCAATGAAGCAATGCCTTGATGTAGATAATCAGGATGTACATAAAGCCTATCTAAATATCCTGTTTCACCAACATCACCAAATCCAATAATTTGTGAATCCTTTTCTACAACCAAAGTATGATTTCTGTTCAAAGAAACCTGCCAACGATAAACATCTGGATTTGCAGGTGCCCAGGCATCTAGCTGTTCTAATGTATAATCATGAACACAAACAGTATGAATATTATGATAAAATAACTCTAAAATAGAATCTAAATCACTTTGCCTATATAACCTCGTTTTCATCTACACCACCCCTTCAAAACTATTTTCATTATATCACACTCTTGACAAATAAGAAACATTTTCGTATGAGAACCCCAAAAGTTACCTGTCAAATAAAAAACCAGTATCAAAAGATACCAGTTTATATACCAAATAATAAATCCATATATGTTGGCATAGGCCAATATTTTTCATCTACACAATTTTCAATCTGATCAGCAATCTGACGTAATATCGTCATTGTTGATAATACATCATCACGCCATATTTTTGCAATTTCTAAAATATCAGCTTCAAGATGTTGTGCTCTATCAATATGTTTTTCTAAAATCATCATTTGATTTTTCATTTGTGATAACAATGATGATAATGATTTGACATCATCCACCAGATAATCAATATTGACACCTAATTCTTGCATATGCAAAGATGTTTTTGTCATTTGATCTAAATAAGCTAATGCGGCAGGATAAATTTCATTTCTTGCCATTTTTAATGCTGTTAAAGCTTCAACTTGAATCGTTTTATTATAATTTTCAAGTAAGATTTCATAACGTGCCTGAAGTTCAATTTCACTATAAATACCTAAGTGTTTAAACATCTTAACATTCTTTTCATCTAATAAGCATTCCATAGCTTCAACTGTATTTTTACGATTTGGAAGTCCTCTTCTTTTTGCTTCTTCTTCCCACTCTTTAGAATATCCATCTCCATTAAAGATAATTCTTTGATGTTGAGATAAAAATTCTTTAATGACTTCCATAGGTTCTTTACCACTTTCTATTTCATCTGCCATTTCTTCCATTTCATAAGCTAAAATAGAATTTAAGATTGTATTAGGACCTGCAATAGATTGTGATGAACCAACAGCTCTAAATTCAAACTTATTACCTGTAAAAGCAAATGGTGATGTACGGTTACGATCAGTATTATCTTTAGAAAAATCAGGAACAACAGAAACACCTGTCTGGAATCTTGCTTTATCAATATTTTCTAATTCTGCTCCCTCAATAATCGCATGAATGATTTTATCTAAATCTTCACCTAAAAACATAGAAATGATAGCTGGTGGTGCTTCATTAGCTCCTAAACGATGATCATTACCAGCTGTAGCAGTTGTCATACGCAATAAATCTGCATATTCATCAACAGCTTTAATTGTACATGCTAAAGCAGCTAAGAAAGGTAAGTTTTCACTTGGGTTCTGTCCTGGATTAAATAAATTAACACCGGTATTTGTGACAACTGACCAGTTATTATGTTTTCCTGATCCATTCACACCATCAAATGGTTTTTCATGCAACAAACATCTTAATCCATGTTTTTTCGCAATATCCTGCATCAATAACATTAATAAATGATTATTGTCTGTTGTAATATTAACATTACGATAAACACAAGCCACTTCATGTTGCGCAGGAGCCACTTCGTTATGTTTTGTTTTAGAAGGAATACCATATTTCCATAATTCCTGATCAAGTTCTTTCATAAAAGCAGCAACTTTACGCTTTAAGCTTCCAAAATAATGATCTTCCAATTCCTGACCTTTAGGTGCCATAGCACCAAAAAGCGTTCTACCTGTTAATTTTAAATCCATACGCTTTTGATAATATTCATCTGCTACTAAGAAATATTCCTGTTCACTTCCTACAGAAGCACTGACATGAGTGATACCTTCCATACCAAGCATTGGTAATAAACGACATGAAGCTTTTGTCAAGGCATCAACGGATTTTAATAAAGGTGTCTTTTTATCTAAAGCTTCACCTGTATATGAACAAAATAGTGTTGGTATATATAAGCTTCCATCTTTCACAAAAGCTGGTGAAGTACAATCCCAGGCCGTATAACCACGTGCTTCAAAAGTTGCACGTAATCCTCCAGATGGAAAAGAAGACGCATCAGGTTCCCCTTTTCTTAATGTTTTACCACTAAATTCTAAAATAGCTTTATTACCATCAGGTTCTAAAAAAGCATCATGTTTTTCAGCTGTTAATCCCGTCATTGGCATAAACCAGTGTGTAAAGTGAGTGGCCCCATTTTCTACTGCCCATATTTTCATAGCATTCGCAATAACTGTTGCTGTTTCCTTAGCTAAAGGTTCACCTTTATCTAAAGCTTCATGAAAAGCCTTATAAGTTGATTTTGGAATACGTTCTCTCATGATATCATCACTAAAAGTCAAACATCCATAGTTTTCAAGTAACTTATTCATATCCATTCAATACATCCCCCATTTCTTTTTCCACCATTGTATCAATTTATTTTCACAATGTCTACATAAAATCTATCATGTCATAGCTAAATAACGTACATTTTCATATAATGAAATAAAAATATTTTGAATATATTCTATTGTATTTTTTGAGTTTCATATTATACTTATAAAGAGGTGAATTTTTATGTTTGGACAATTTACAGCTCTTATTATTCATAGTCAAAAAGATTTCAATAATCAAATCAAAGACTATCTGGAATCTAAAGATTATATCTGTCAACAAGTCATCACATATAAAGATTTAGAAAATTATTTTGAAAATCATACTTATGATTGTGTCATCATTGAAGATAATTTTCCACGCATTCAAATAAGAGATTTTCTAGTACAAATCAAATTGAGAGGTCAGCCCATTACGATTGTTTTAAGTGATGCATTAGCTCCTGATTATTTAGAATCATTATTAAATGCTGGAGCAGATGACTACTTAACTGAACCTTTTGCTTTAAAAGATTTAGATATTAAAATTCAATCAGTTTATAAAAATGGAATATTAAAACCTAGACGTATATATCGTTTTAAAGATATTGTGATGGATACAACTGCCAAAACATGTTCATGTAATGGAAAAGCTTTAACACTAACAAAAAATGAATATAAGTTATTATCCATTCTCATTGCCCATCCTTATCAGCCTTTTAGTATTTCTTATTTGTTTGAACAGGTTTGGGGTTCTTCAATATATGAAGATGGTACATCCATTCCAGCTTTGATTGGTAATGTCATGATGAAATTAAGACTGGCTAATAATGATCAGGAATATATCAAGCGTTTTGGTAAAGATAGCTATAAAATGGCATTTTAAAAAATACATACAGAAAAGAACTTTATTGAGTCAAATCATAAAGTTCTTTTTTTCTACAAATAACTAGTACTATACATTTTATTGTAAATTAAAATACATTTTATAGTTTACAATAAAAGAAACATCTGTTATGATGACTACTGTCTTCACTAGAAAGATAATATGAAGTGACCTCCTAGTTGTCAAAACGTGGATTTAGATTCATAATTA
>OBYM01000652.1_pt1 | contig 17818 bp, 19 predicted proteins | sample 1538191 | NCBI WGS metagenome assembly OBYM01 (sample SAMEA2580165, study PRJEB22360) | human gut metagenome | biome: human gut; feature: human-associated habitat; material: faeces | place: Denmark | collected 2008/2010 | reverse complement strand
TGTGGGCGTGATCGTCAAAGGTGACTTTTTTGCCGCCGGGAGCGCCCAGATTGGCTCTGGCCCGGCCGAAGCTGGCCAGGGGATTGCTGTTATTGCCGCTGGACCGGCTCACCAGCAGGAACCAGACCAGCAGGACGATCAGCCCCGCCAGGGTCAGAGGAATGACCCAATCGTAGGGGGATACCGTCCGGCCACTGCGGAAATCGTAGGATTCCAGGGTCCCGGCGGCCACCTGCTGCTGAATGGTGTCCCACTGCTCCTGCCGGAACCGCTCCACGTCGGAAAGCGCCGCAGTCAGCATCGTTTTTCCGGCATAGGGCTCGGAAAGCTGCAGGGTAATGGTATCCCCCTGGACCACGAAGGCCTTGACCTTCCCGTCCTCCAGAAGGGAGACCACCTGCGAATAGCTCAGGCCGTCATTCTGGGGCTGCAGCACCCGTATCAGGAAGGAAAAGACCAGTGCCAGAATAAGCACATAGAGCAGGATGGAAATAAGATTGCGCTTTTTCAAAATGCAAACTCCTTATTTTTCGTACACATCGGGCTTCAGAACGCCGATATAGGGCAGATTCCGGTAATGCTCCTCATAATCCATGCCGTAGCCCACCACAAAGCGGTTGGGAATGACAAAGCCCGTATAGTCCGGCTGGAGGGTGATCCCGGCTCTGCGCCGTGCAGGTTTGTCAAGCAATGTGCAGATACGCAGGGAGGCGGGGTTCTTGGCCAGAAGGTGCCTGTATGTAAAGTCCAGAGAGTTTCCGGTGTCGTAAATGTCCTCAAGGATAACCACATGACGGCCGGAAATGTCTCTCGTCAGGTCCCGCAGCACATTCATCTGACCGGTGGTGCTGGTGCCGCCTGCGTAAGAGGAGATCCACATGAAGTCCAGCTCGCAGGGAGCGTCAAAGTTCCGCACAATGTCGGAATAGAACATCACCACGCCCTTCAGCACGCCCACAAAAATCGGGTCCTTGTCGGCGTAGTCCTCCGTCAGCTGCGCCGCCAGGGCCTTGACCTTGGCCTGCAGTTCCTCAGTGGGAATCAAAATTTCCTCAATATCGTTTCTCATAAAAGCCTCCCAAAGATTTGCATTTTCTTATTTCTTTTTCTCAAACCGAAGCACGACGCCGCCGCCCATCCGGGGCAGGCTGCCACCGATCCCGGCCACGGCCAGGACCCCCAGATCATCCGAGAGCACCGGGATTCGTTCCCGGAGGGATGCGGGTATTTTTCGGTCAATCAACAGTTTTTTCAGCGGCTTCGTACCGCCGGAGAGGGTAATAACATCGCCGCTTTGCCGGCTGCGGACGGTGATCGGCCCTTGCGGGCAAACGGAAAAGCAGGATACCGACGAATGGTCCACCGTGCCAAATTCTGCCGAAATTTCGTAGTCCCCCCAGGAAATTTTTCCGGGGCAGGGGAGCGGCACCGGTTCCGGAATGGATTCCGGCGTGGTGACGGTCAGAATATCGTAGCGCCGGACCAGCTCTTTTCCGCCAGGCAGGTTTATCCGGGCGGAGGGCTTCTCCGAACGGGCGGCGGCCAGCACCGCCTCCACATGGGCCTCGCAAATATCCGGCACATGATTCTCCCGCAGCAGCACCGCAGCGGCCCGCTTTTGCTGGACCGGGTCCAACGCAAGGATCGCCGGAACGGTCAGCGGGCAGGGGAGCAGGGAAGTCAGATGATTTTCTTCGGCTCGAAGCGACAGCGCCGTCCGGGAAAGCGTTTCTCCGATCTGCGGATTTTCCTGACGAAGAAGGGGCATCACCCCATGGCGAAGCCGGTTCCGAAGGAAATCGTCCGTTTCATTGGAGCTGTCCTCCACATGGGGAATATCCTGTTCTTCCAGGAAGTTCAGGACCTCCTGACGGGTGACGGTGAGCATGGGCCGGATATATTTACCCCGCCTGGGTGCGATGCCCCCAAGCCCCCGGAGACTGCTGCCACGAATCAGGTGCATGAGCAGGGTCTCGGCGTTGTCGTCAGCGGTGTGGGCCGTGGCAACAAGGCCGGGAAGGGTGTCGAAAAAAGCGTATCGGGCCTCCCGGGCGGCGCTTTCCAGCCCCCGGTCCACGGGAATCACATTTCCGGAGCCGACGGTCAGGGGAATTTCGTATTTTTTACAGAATTCCCGGACAAAATCCTCGTCCCGGTCGGATTCGGCACCCCGCAGATGGTGGTTAAAATGGGCCGCAGACAGGGAAATATCCAGTTCCTCCTGCAAAAGAAGCAACCCGTAGGTCATGGCCACGGAATCCGCCCCGCCGGACAGGGCGCAGGTCACAGTGCTGCCGGGGGCTATCAAATTCTGTGCCTTCAAAAACTGCCGCAGCTTATTCAGCATGCTTCCACTCCCGGTCCGTGAAGGTCTGGTAGGGGCCGAACCACTGCAATTTCACTGTGCCGGTCTCGCCGTGCCGGTTCTTGGACACGATGCACTCGGCCAGACCCTTGTCCTCGGAATTGGGGTTATAGTATTCGTCCCGGTACAGGAACATGACGGAGTCCGCATCCTGCTCGATGGCGCCGGATTCCCGCAGGTCCGAAAGAATGGGCCGTTTGTCCGTCCGGCTCTCCACCGCACGGGACAGCTGGCTCAGGCAGACCACGGGGATATTCAGTTCCTTTGCCATGATCTTCAGCGCACGGGAAATTTCGCCCACGATGGTCACACGGTTGTCGCCGCTGTTTTTTCCGTAGCCGGAGGAGGTCATCAACTGCAGATAGTCGATGACCACCAGGCCCAGATTTTCGATCCGACGGCACTTGGCGTTGATGTCAGCCACGGTGACGCTGGGATTGTCGTCAATGCGGATGTCCGTCTGACTGAGGGAAGCCGCCGCCATGGCCAGCTTGCCCCATTCCTCATCGGTCAGCTTGCCGGTGGCCAGCTTCTGCATATCAATAAAGCTCTCGCTGGCCAAAAGACGCATGGCCAGCTGTTCCCGGGACATTTCCAGGTTGAAAATGGCAACGGTTTTTTTATAGGCCTTGGCCACGTTCACGCCCAGGTTCAGCGCAAAGGCGGATTTGCCCATGGCCGGCCGGGCGGCAACCAGCAGAAGGTCCGATTTATTCAGACCGTTGATCTTGCTGTCCAGGTCCCGCAGGCCCGTAGAAAGGCCGGGGATGGCGGAATCCGACTGGGCCAGTTCCGTCAGACGGTCAAAGACCTTGTGCAGCACCGTGCCGATATGCTCCAAACTGTCCCCACGCTCGCCTTTCCGGAGGGCGTAAATTTTCTTCTCCGCACTTTCCAGCATCTCCGCCGGGGTACCCACCTGGGAGTACACCGTTTCGGTGATGTCGCTGGCCGCCTGGGCCAGTCCCCGAAGCATGGATTTGTCCCGGACAATGTTGGCGTAGCGCACCGCATTGGCGGCAGTGGGGGTGATCTCCATCAGCTGGAGCACATAATCCTTAGAATTTTCTTCGTAATAGCCCAACTCCCGCAGCTTATCCAGCACCGTTACCGGGTCGATGGTCTGGGAGAAGTTGAACATGGTATAGATGGTCTCGTAAAGCTGCTGGTTCTGCTTCAAAAAGAAATCCTCCGGCCGGAGGATGCCGATGACATCGGAGACGCATCGGCTGTCAATGAGCATGGAACCCAGCACTGCCTGCTCGGCCTCCAGCGACTGGGGAGGCTGGCGGGAGATCAGTTCTTCCTCCATTGGGTCCTCCTCTCAAGAAATCAGGTGGAAATCAGGCCTCCTGAATTTTCACGGTGAGGGGAGCGCTGATCTCGTAGCCCAGCTTGCAGGTGACGGTGTACGTGCCGACGTTCTTGATGGGGTCGGCAATGACGATCTTCCGCTTGTCCAGGGTGATGCCGGTGGCAGCCTTCAGCGCATCGGCAATTTCCTGGTTGGTCACGGAGCCGAACAGCTTCCCGGCCCCGCCGCCCTTGGCGGTGACGGTGACGGTCAGCTCCCGCAGCTTCTTGGAAATTTCCATGGCCTCGGCCCGCTCCTTGGCGGCCTTCTCGGCGGCAGCCTTGTCGTTCATACGCATGGTGTTGATGGCGTCGGGGGTGGCCTCGATGGCGATCTTCTTGGGAAGCATGAAGTTCCGGGCGTAGCCGTCGGAAACCTCCAGCATCTGGCCCTTCTTGCCCTTGCCCTTCACATCCTGCAAAAGAATCACTTTCATAATCGTATATCTCCTTTTTCCTTATTTTTCATAGAATCGGTCAATGGACGCCATCAGTTGGTCCAGGGCGTCCTTGACGGTGGTATGCTTCATCTGCGCTCCGGCGGTGGCAGCGTTTCCGCCGCCGCCCAGGGGCTCCAAAATCACCTGCACATTGGCCTTGCCGATGGAACGGGCGGAAATAATGACCGTATCCCCGTCCGGGTAAAGCACAAAGGAGGCGCTGAGGCCGGATATGTTCAAAAGCTCATCGGCGGCCTGGGCGGCCAGCACCCGGCTGGTCGCAGCGTTCAGAGCGGCGATGGCGATCTCCTGCCGGTAGAGCCGGGCGGAGCGGATGATCTGATATTTGGCCATGGTGTCCTGGAAATCGTTCTGCAGCAGCACCTTGACTTCCACTGGGTCGGCCCCCAGCTGGCGCAGATAGGCGGCAGCTTCGAAGGTGCGCTCGCCTGTGCGGACGTTGAAGCTCTTGGTGTCCAGGAAAATGCCTGCCAGCAGGCTCTTGGCCTCGATGGGCAGCACATCGGATTTGTCCACGGCGTACTGCAGAAGTTCCGTGGTCAACTCGGAAGCGGAGGAGGCGTAAGGCTCGTGAAGCTGCACCACCGGCTCGATATAATCCGCCGCACGGCGGTGATGGTCCACCACGCAGACCTTGGAAATGGCTTCCAGCAGGGACTGGCTCTCCACCTGGTCCGGTCGGTTGGTGTCCACGACCACCAGAATGGAGCGGCTGTCGCAGAGCAGCAGGGCCTCCTGACCGGAGATAAAGGCATCCTTATATTCCGGCACCTGACGAATTTCGGCAATCAGCTTTTCCGCTGCATTGTTGTCCAGGTCCAGGACGATTTTGAACTTCCGGCCCTTTTTCCGGCACAGACAGCCGATGCCCATGGCGGCCCCCACGGCGTCCAGGTCCGCATTTTTGTGGCCCATGATGAACACCTGACTGCTTTGGCCGATGAGTTCCATAATGGAGTTGGCGGTCACACGGGAGCGGACCTTGCTGCGGTGGTCAGCTTCTCTTGTCCGGCCGCCGTAAAAGCTGAAATTGTAGCGGTCCTTGATGACTGCCTGGTCGCCGCCCCGGCTCAGGGACATTTCAATGGCCAGAGAAGCGAACCGGTAGCACTCGTCAAAGGTTGCTCCGTCCACACCCAGGCCCAAAGAAATGGATGCAGCCAGCCCGGCGGGACTGGTGATCTGGTGAATCTGCTCCAGCAGGGAGAATTTATCCTGAATGGCCCGGTTCAGGTCCCGACGCTCAAAGAGAAACAGATAGCGGCTCCGCTCCAGCCGGCGCAGCAGACCGTTGTATTGCTCCGTCCAGCCGGTGATGGTGCTGTCGATTTGCGCATTCAGGGTGGAAATGGCCCCTTCGGTGAGGTTTTTCGTCAGTTCCTCGTAGTTGTCGATTAAAATAATGGACATGACCGGCCGGGAGCGGATGTACTCGTCCCGGACCAGATAAAGTTCCGTCAGATCGGAGAAAAACAGAATGGCCAGCATGGTCCCGGCAGCGTCATTCGCCCGATTCTGGATGCCGTAGACCCGATAGCGGCGGCCCTTGACGGTCACGTCGAAGGGAAATTCGTGCTTGCCCTCCGTGAGCCAGTCCAGCTTCAATTCCGGCACCAGTTCCGTGATGGTCCGGTCGGTGAACCCGTCGTGAAGGTCCGCCGCAGAGGCGAAATCCTCGTTGGCATAGGTAATGACCCCATCGGCCAAGCGGACCATGACGGTAGGGAAGGGGGGCAGCGTCGGCGTACCGGCTTCCGGGATGGTCAGGGCCGTTTGCAGATAGCTTTGCAGCACGGCCTTGCGCTGCTTCCGCTGGCGCAGGTACAGGGCCAGCAGCAATATGGTCAGCGCCGCTTCGCAGCCCGCCAGAATAAAATTCTGAAAGGCGGCGGCTGCCACCACGAAGGCACCCAGCACGACAAAGAATACCCAGGATGCCGGTTCCAGATACCGCCCCAGCTTTTTATTCATGGTTTCTACCTCCCATATCGGCTCCGGTATCCCCTTCCCGGCGCACAACTCCGCTATTTTGCTCATTATAACAAATCTCCGCCGGATGTTCAATCCCTATTTCGCTTTTCCTACGGGAAAAAGCGTTTTTTCCCCGGTCCGGAAAAAAGCAAAAAAGAGGGTGTACATTTTTGAATTTTGTGGTATAATGATTCCTGCATGAGCCGGGTGGGCAGTCCCGGCATGGTGTATCCCGAACCCAACCGGGAGAAAACGTAAGAAAATAAGCACGTTCGCAGGCATTCCCCACGGTGACGGCGATACAGGGCCGGAGCCAAGGGCGAATGGGTGCTTGCTTTTGTGCTGTCATTTCGCAAAAAGCGAATATTGAAAGGAGTTATGATATTTTTTGGCTGAAAAATTGAAAATTATCCCTCTGGGCGGTCTGGATGAGATCGGTAAGAACATCACCGTCCTGGAGTACGGCAAGGACATGATCGTGGTGGACTGCGGCGTGGGCTTCCCGGAGGAGGATATGTACGGCGTGGACCTGGTCATCCCGGATTTTTCCTATCTGGTGGCCAATCAGAAGAAGCTGCGGGGTATGTTCATCACCCACGGCCACGAGGACCACATCGGTTCCATTCCTTATTGTATGCAGCAGGTGAACTGCCCCATCCACGGAACAGCCATGACCAACGGCCTCATCAAATTGAAGCTGGAGGAGCATGGGCTGGCCAATTCCGTGAAGCTGGTCACCCATAAGCCCGGGGACATCGTGAAGGCCGGGTGCTTCACCGTGGAGTTCATCCATGTGAACCACTCCATTGCCGACGCCGTGTGCTTCGCCATCCGGACCCCCGTGGGGACCGTGGTCATGACCGGCGACTTCAAGATCGACCCCACTGCCAAGGACGGCATGACCAATCTGGCCCGTCTGGGTGAACTGGGCAACGAGGGCGTTCTGGCCTTGCTGTGCGACTCCACCAACGTGGAGCGGGCAGGCTACACCCCCAGCGAGAACATCGTGGCCGAGAGCCTGGACCGGCAGTTCAAAAACTGCGACCAGCGCATCATCGTCACCACCTTTGCCTCCAATATGCACCGCATCCAGGCGGTCATCGCCACCGCCAAGCGGTATGGCCGGAAAGTGGCCGTGTCCGGCCGCAGCATGGAAAATATGCTGAAAGTGGCCCAGGAACTGGGCTATCTGAAAGTACCTGCCGGTCTGATCGTGGACCTGGCGGCCATCAAGAGCCTGCCCAAGAACAAGGTGGTCATCGTGTCCACCGGCTCCCAGGGCGAGAATATGTCTGCGCTGTATCGCATGGCTTTCTCCACCCATAAGCAGGTGGAAATTCAGCCCGGAGATCGGATCATCATTTCCGCCTCTGCCATCCCCGGCAATGAGAAGGCTATTTCCCGCATCATCAATGAGCTGTACCGGAAGGGTGCGGAAGTGGTCTACGAAAAGAGCGAGGGCCTCCATGTGTCCGGCCACGCCTGCCAGGAGGAGCTGAAAATCATCCACGGTCTGGTGAAGCCCACCTTCTTCATTCCGGTCCACGGCGAGCAGCGGCACCTGCAGATTCATTCCAAGCTGGCCCAGAGCATGGGCATGAGCGCCAAGAATGTGTTCATTGGGGACATCGGCACGGTGTTCGAGTTCACCCCCAAGACCTGTAAGGTCAACGGCACCGTCACCGCCGGAAAGGTCTTTGTGGACGGTACCGGTGTTGGCGACGTGGGCAGCGTGGTTCTGCGGGACCGGAAGCATCTGGCCCAGGACGGCATGATCGTGGTCTGCGTGAACCTGAGCAGCCAGGACGGCAGCATTCTCACCGGCCCGGACATCATTACCCGTGGCTTTATCTATGTGAAGGAGTCCGAGGATCTGATGGAGGAATTGAAGGAAGTGGCCACCGAGGCCGTGGAGCGCTGCGGGCGCAAGCGGAGCCGGGACTGGGCCACCATCAAGTCCGCCATCAAGAGCGACCTGAGCGGCTACCTGTACAAGCACACCAAGCGCAATCCTATGATCCTGCCCGTCATCATGGAGATCTGATAATGCGATAAAAAACGGCACCCGCCGCTAGACTCCTTCATAGCGGCGGGTCCATTTGTTTTCCGGGGTCATCCATGTTGGCCAGGGCAAAGAGGATCATCTGATTGATGAGCTCGTTGCGGCTGATGCCGATGGAGGCGGCCTTCGCATCCAGTATATCCAGGGTATCCGTCAGGATACGCATGGAAATGACCTCTTTTTCCGGTTTCCGGGCAACGAATTTCTCCATAATGGTCTCACTCCCTTGCCCTTATTGTATTCTATTTTGCCACTGTTTAATATATTCTAAAATAGGTGGTAAAAAGTGAATACAATTCGAAAGAAAGACTGGAAAAATAAGATTTCTCTGCATGAAGCGGAATATGGTGCGGCGGGGGAGGGGCGGCATCCGGAAAGCCCAAAATGAGCTATAAAAAAGTGCGGTAACCTCGGCTACCGCGCAAAAAAACGCAACTCCAATTGTTGCCAAACAAACCAAATCAGAAACCGAACAATAGCAGCATTGCCTCAAGCCCCAACCTGTGGAACTGCATTTTTAGCATATTCATAGGTTGCGGTCAAAAGGGCAGACTACCCCAGTGGGCAACGACGACTTGTTCGCCGGTACTTTGCTCGCTTGGCATTGTCAAAATATCATAAAAATCCCTCTACCTTTCGGCAGAGGGATTTCAAAATCAGGATTGGAGAAGTCTCTTACTTCTTCAGAGCTTCCTCAACAGCCACAGCCACGGAAACGGTAGCGCCGACCATGGGGTTGTTGCCCATGCCCAGGAAGCCCATCATTTCCACGTCAAATCCGCCTTGCGGCGGCTTTGTGCCTGCGGCGCAAGGCTTTTTCGTGCAGCAAACCCAACTTTTCACAAATCAGGAAACACGTCCCTCATTCCAATAGAATGTGCTTTCTTAACTGGCTGCATTTTATCACATCTTCTGTCCACGAAACAAGCCCTTTTGACTTAATTAAACACCTTTTTCCATCTTCTTTCCTTCTCTATCATCTTTTATCATCTCTGTATCATCCTGTCGCCAAGAGAAGGAAAAGCCAATCAAAAATAAGTGATTTCTTTTCTGAACCTATCCTATTATAGCGGATAGGTTATTTTGCATAATCTGGGTGTAAAGATTGAGAGAGATAAGAAACAAAACCTCTCCAAAAGGAATAAGGGTTGCGACCTACCGCCACGGCCAAGAGCCGAGAAAGGAAATCACCATGAACACCACTACTTCCACCAATTCCACCGTTCGCTTCACCATCGACTTCTTCAAGCAGACCATCACCGGCACCAAGGCCAGCTTTGCCAAGGCCGGAAAGGGCTTTGGTCCTGAGTACGAGGAACTGACTGCCAAAATGGCGGCGCATCCCACCTTTACGCTGACGGTCAAGGAGCAGAAGCACAAGGCGACCAGCGCCAAGAAAACCTATGAGGGCATGGACTTCAAGTTCATGGAGGATTACATTGCGACCTTCGAGGACGCTACTTTGGCGCATGAATATGAATCCGTCAAGGAAATGGCGAAAAAGTGCGGAACCAAGGCCTACCCTCTGACCAAGAAGTGGTTCCTTGACAAGTTCAGCGATGAGGAAAGCGGTTTCGATATGGATGCCGCCAGAAAGACCATTGCCGACTTCCGCATTGTGCAGGCAACCAAGGAAGCAGCTTAATCCACCCACACATAGAAAGGAAAGGTATCTACCATGGAAAAGTTCAAGTTTGATGTTGTTGCCCAGACCCTGACCATTACCGCAAAGTTTGCAGAGGCCATGAACAATCCCGAGGGAGAGGAATATAAGCTGGTGCAGAAATTCAGAGCCGATTTTCCTGCGCTGGTGATTATGAGAAAAACCCACAAGTCCGCCACCCATTACACAACCAAGAGTGGAGAGAAGTTCAACTGCAACCAGTTCAAAAATCTGACCTATGAGCGCATTGAGAAGTTCCTTTCTGCCCTTCCCAAGAAGGAAAGCTATCTGCGGGAGTACAGCTTCGTGAAGGATTTTGCCTCTGCCGTCCAGCACAACGGTTATTCTCTGGTGCGGAAATGGTTCACGGCACAGTTCCCCGAGTTCCGAACGAACCCGCTGTTTTACCTCAGCCATTCTCCCGAGGTGGTCAATGGAATGACCTTTCTGGACGAGGAAACCAAAGTCGAAAAGAAAGCGTCCTGATTTTGAATCACACTATTAACATTGGAAAATACCATATTTTCCAATGTTAACAGCCCACTTGAATGTTCCAGAAGGAGGAGCCATGTTAGAAGAAAAGACCTACACGCTCCCTCAGCTTGCCCAAGAGCTGGGAGGGGCAGCAGATCGTCAAAGCGTTCTGAAAAAGCTGCAACGGCGAGGGATTGCCTACACCGCAGAGGGCCGAGGCGCAAAGCTGAAAATCACGATTCAATCTATTCCAGACCGTTTTCCATCCTATTGCATCCGAGAATTGCAATTCGCCCCCAATTCCGACTTCGAAAAGGTCCGCAACCTGTTCTATTACTGCTTCAATGACGAGGAATTTTTCACCTACCCCGATGAGCGAAAAGCTGCGGCCTTGGAGGAATGCGGCCATCACGTCTCACGGCAGAGTATCGCCGTCTATCTGCAAAAACTCTATGATTTGGGCCTCTGGTCCAAAAGCAGTCAGGAATTTGTCTACTACTTTGCCCACGGCGGACTTTACCGTGAAGCCGACAAGCAGGAATACTTGGAGGCATGGCACGACTACTGGGGTTGGAAAGAGAAATTCGGCGGAGAGCTGAAAATCGTCTGTCCGATGATTCTGGAAAAATACAACGGTTTTCCGAGAAAGCAGGCTGTCCCCGAAGCCAATGCCATGGAGCAGGAGGCAATTCAAACGCTGATTGCCCTCACCAATGAAAGCTATGAACGGTCATACGGGTAAATTTGAACCACACTGTTAACATTGGAAATATAGATTCTATCCAGTGTTAATAGTGTGAATTAAAAAAGCAAAACAGGACAGTCCATCCATTCCATTTCCCATAGAGAGTAGAAGAAAAAGGAAGGAGGCAAACCAATGAGCCTAATTGATGATTATTTTAAGGACGTGCCTGAATACTACGATTCCATGTGCATGGATGGTTATACCCCTGAGCAGATCAGATACGCCCTCCACAAGAAAATGAACCGACAGCAGGCAGAACAGGAAGAACTAGCGGATTCCGTGGATTCTGTCAAGATCAAGAGCGAGGTGAAGATCAAACGATGAGTGAGAAGAAAGAGGATAAGAAGAAAAAGAAGCAGTCCGTCCTTGAAAAAGAGATTTTCAGCATCACGGAAAAGTCCATGAAAACGGCATTGGATGCGGCAGTGGACGATTTGCTGAAGGACTGGGACAAGGAAATCAAAATCAAACTATAAGAGAAACGGCAAGCCGACACAAGGAAGAACCTTGGTTGGCTTGCCGTTTTTTTCGTTTTCTGCCGTCTGCGCCGTGTGGCGTGAAAAAGGGCTGTCCGCAAACAGACCTGAAAGCCGTTCTTTGAAATCAAACCCTCTCTTGGTAGGAGCGCAGGCCACGCCTTTTTCCGCATGGTGGGAAATCGTCTGGCTTTCCTGAAATATAGTCCCCTGTACAATCAAACATTTGGTTTCGCAGACACTTTTGGTTCACGAAAAGCGCCCCTGAAAGCGCCCCAAAACGCAAAAATTCTGTTCAGGAAACACGTCAGCCCCTTTCGCTGACATCGTCCTCTTTCACATACTCAATCAGATCGGCAGGCTGACAGTCCAGCAGAGCGCAGATTGTGTCCAGCGTTTTCCACGACACCAGTTCCCCATGCCTCAGCTGTTGGAGGTAGGACTGACCAATCAGTTTTTCTTCACGGATTTTGGTAGAGGTGTAGCCTTTCTTTTTCAGCTCTGCCAACACGTCTACCTTGTAGCGGATTGCCATAAAATGTGCCTCCTTTTCCATTGTCTTTATTCTATCACGAATATACACTAAAATCAAGTGCTAATTTTAAACAAATAAAGCACCGAATATTAGTGCAATATGTCAATGGACAGCACTAGCATTTAGTGCTATAATATTCTTGTAATTGAGGGGCAGCCAATTTCAACACTGCCTGTTGTAAGCCCCCTGAACAACCCACAAAGGAGCAGCGACAGCACGGAGAGACGGCAAAACAAACACAAAGGAGAAACCGAAAATGTCTAAAATCGAACTGCTTGCCAAGATTGAACTGCTGAACAAATACGAAGCCATGATGGAGGAACTCAAAGCCGAGGCCGACACCATCCGCGACACCATCAAGGCAGAGATGGAAGCCAGAGAGGTGGAGGAACTGATTGCTGGACAGTACATCGTCCGATACACTGCTGTCCTCTCCAACCGATTTGACAGCACCGCATTCAAAAAGGTGATGCCTGAGGTCTACAAGGCATACACCAAGCAGGTTTCCAGCCGTCGCTTCACCATCAGCGCCTAAAAAAGAACCCCTCTCCATGGGCTTGCAGGCTCATGGAGAGGGAAGGAGGGATAGCAGGATGAAAAGAGGATATTCCAGATGCTCCACCAATGAAACCAAGCAGGACATTGGCAGACAGGTACGGGAGCTGAAAGCCGCTGGCGCAGAGATCGTCTACATGGAGTACGAACACGGAGACGCCAAGGTGAAAAGCCAGCAGGCGCAGATGTTCGCAGACGCCGAGGCCGGCGACACCATTCTTGTGTTGGAGGTCCCGAGACTTGCCAGAAGCACCCAGCAGCTTTGTGAGATCATCGAGATCATCCGAGAAAAGCGCCTGCGGCTGGTGATTCTGGGCAGTATCACGCTGGACTGTCGGGAGGGCAAGGCAGACCCGATGAGCGAGGCGTTTCTGCAAATGGCAGGCGTGTTCAGCCAGTTGGAGCTTGCCATGATACGGAGCCGTGTGCGCTCTGGTATGGCGAATGCCAAAGCTAAGGGAAAGCGAATCGGCAGGCCGCAGGTGGGCAAGGAGGACATTCCTGCAAATTTCCTGAGACATTATCCTGCATTCTAAAGTGGAGCGCTGAATGTTTCGGAATTGGCAAGGGTTTGCGATTTGAGCAGGACAACGGTTTACAAATATCTTTCCCTTTTGGAGGGGTAACGGAAAAGGGAGTGGATTTTCTCCACTCCCTTTTATCCTATCATTCAACTGTTGTAGCTCCCATGTCAGGAAATATTTCTTCGTATGTGCTGATATCCTCAGAAGGAGGGTACAGATTGTGTCTTAATTGGATAGCCTATTACGCCCCTGATAATCTACATTCGTTTTAACGAGATACGCATTTGAAACGTCCAAATATAGCGACTCAATTTCATAATATTTACAAGTTCCGGTATCTGTTATCGTTCCCACAAACTGTATGTTTTCACATTTTTCAAGCTGACAGAGTTCATCATTAGATAAGTAGACATGAAATAGAGCAGCCTCAGCATAAGCATACCAGTCATCCGAGTGAATAATATTATTCCAATCTCCTGTATCAGAAGCTAAAACGATAGCATAGTCTTCTTCCACCTCTACAACATGACCTGTTATGCAGTATGTTTTTCCTACACAGGAAGCCGCTTTCGCTTTATTTCCGCCTATTTCATTTAAAAGTTCATCCGCTGTAACAGTTTCTGCCTCTGCAAGTAATTCCTCCTTGCTAGCCGTTTGTTTCTCTGTAGTCTCACCCTCATCTGACCCAGAAATGCTTCCGCAACCCACTAATCCGATAATAAGAATGGCACTCAATAATAATGCTACAAGTTTTTTCATTTGTGTTCCTTCTTTCTGATAAAAATAAAAAGTGCGCTAACCGAAGTCAGCGCACCAAAAACGCAAACTCCGTTAGTCGCCAAACCAACTCTGCGGAAAAGGAAACTCCTTGCACCAACAGAAACGGAATTCGTGTTTTTAACAAATTCGTTGTTGGTGCAAAAGGGTATAATACCCCTATGGCAGGTTTTCATTTCCCGCATTATAAAGTTGGTTTGGCACGGTTATCATACCACATCCGTCCGCAAATATCAACGGCTAAAATTTGAAACGCACTCTTTTTTCTTTGCTTTTGGTGTGATACAATAGAGAAAAACTTCTGCGGGGTGCGGGTATGGCAAATTACGGGAAATATTACATTGCCGAGCGGCTTCTGATTCTGAAGCAGTATCTGGAAGCCAATGCGGGCAAGAACAGAATTGTCACCCGTGGAGAGCTGGAAGGGCTTTTGAAGGAACACGGCATCACCGTCGAGAAGAAAACCCTCTATGCGGATTTCGCCGCTCTGGGGGACATCTGCGGCTTACAGCTGGAATACGACGTTCACAAGAAGGGCTATCGGCTTCTAAATCCACCCTTTGAGCCTTACGAGCTTCGGCTTCTGGTGGACAGCGTGCAGTCCTCCAAGTTCATCACCCAAGAGAAAGCAAAGGAGATCACCGCCAAGGTCAAGCGATTTGCGGGCAAGGACACCGTGGAGAGCCTGAGCCGTGAAAACCACGTTGCCAACCGCATTCGGAGCATAAACGAAAGCGTGGTGAAGGATGCCGACCGCATTCACGAGGCTATCCGCAAGGACCTGAAAATTGGCTTCCGATACTTTCACTACACCCCCGCCACAGGAAAGGAAAAGACCTATTCCAAGGACGGGCAGCAGTTGATCGTCAGCCCCTACGCCCTTCTTTGGAACAACGGCAACTATTATCTCTATGCCTACGACGGGAAGAAGTTCCGCTATTACCGTGTGGACCGCATGGAGCGCATCAGCCAGCCGCTGGCGATTCCAAGAGACGGGAAAGCCCTTTACCGTGAAAAGGACGTTACGGTCCAAAAGGCAAAGGTTTTCGATATGTACGGCGGGCAGGCATATCATGTGCGAATGCGCTTCCGCAACGAGCTGGCGGATGCCGTGGTGGACCAGTTCGGCAAGGACGTGATGATGATTCCCAGCGACGCCGACCATTTCATCATCACTGCCCCCGTGGAGATTAGCCCAACCTTCTTTGCGTGGGTTGCGACGTTTGGCAGGAGGGTGAAGATACTTTCTCCTGAGCCTGTCGTTGCAAAAATGCGGGAATTTCTGCAAAAATCCATGGATATGTATCAAAATGATGGAGAGGTGTGAAAACACCTCTCCATTTGCTTATAGATGTTAAAAGATGATAGAAAACGTTAGGCTTTCATACGAACCCGCTCCTGCTTCAGACTTCGGATAATGTTCACCTTGTCCACGTCCTCTTTCAAGTCGCTGGTCAGAATATTCAGATAGTTTTCCGTGATTGCCAAGCTGCTATGCCCCAATATCTTTTGGAGCGTCACCACGGAGCCGCCCATGGTTGCCCATTTTTTGGCGAACGTATGCCGAAAACGGTGAACACCTGTCTGTTCCAGCCCTCTTTCGTGGCAATAGTCCCAAATGGCATGGTAGCAGCTGCTCCTGGTGAGCTGTTTTCCGTACACCGAGCAAAAGAGCCAATCGTCGGCCACGCCGCCACGATACTGCAAGTATTCCTGTAAAATCTTCACAATGTCCTCGTTCAGAGGAATAATCAAGGGCTTTCTGTTCTTCGTCGTATTGACGTAGACCACACCGTTGTCAAAATCCACGTCCCTGATTTTAATATTGACCAAGCTGTTCTGTCGAACGCCAGTAGAAAGCAGAAAGTTCACAATCACCCAGCTTCGATAGGTGGAGAAGATGCACTTACGGACATCAGGCTTTTTCAGGAGCTTCCGCAGTTCTTCGTCCGTGTAGGTCTGAATGGGCGCTTTGTCTGCTTTTGGAAGGGGAATTTCAAAATGGGGGACATACCCACATTTCATAAAAAAGCGCATCAGGGTTTTCAGGTCTCTGGCATACGTCCCCATGGAAACTTCATTCAAATTTGGGTCATCACGCAAAGCAATGTAAAACTTCTGCATGGTCTGCTGATTCAAAGAGGATATCGGCGTATTGGGTGGAATTCTCTTGTAAATCTGTTTGACGGATTCCTGATAATGGTGGATGGTTCCGTCCCGTAAATTCCTTGCCTTGCAGTCCAGAATATATTCTTGGAACCCGTCGCTGAACGTCTTTTCTCTTGGGAAGCACATCCTCATTTTCTTCATCAAAAACACCCCTAAAACAGCAAAAACAGGAAGCACATCTTGCCGGATTTCTTCGGCAGGACGTGCTTCCTAGCTTCATTTTTGCGAAAAGTGGGGTTTGAACTTTTGAGGTTCAAAAGTAGGGGTTTAACCTTACTTCTTCAGAGCTTCTTCCACAGCCACAGCAACGGAAACAGTGGCACCGACCATGGGGTTGTTGCCCATGCCCAGGAAGCCCATCATTTCCACGTGTGCAGGGACGGAGGAGGAGCCGGCGAACTGAGCATCACTGTGCATACGGCCCATGGTGTCGGTCATGCCGTAGGAAGCGGGACCGGCTGCCATGTTGTCCGGGTGCAGGGTACGGCCCGTGCCGCCGCCGGAGGCCACGGAGAAGTACTTCTTGCCCTGCTCCACGCACTCCTTCTTGTAGGTGCCGGCCACGGGATGCTGGAACCGGGTGGGGTTGGTGGAGTTGCCGGTGATGGACACGTCCACGCCCTCGTGGTGCATGATGGCCACGCCCTCGCGGACGTCGTCAGCGCCGAAGCAGCGGACAGCCGCGCGCTCGCCGTCGGAGTACTTGTACTCCTTGACGATCTTCAGCTCGCCGGTGTAGTAGTCAAACTTGGTCTGCACATAGGTGAAACCGTTGATCCGGGAAATGATCTGAGCAGCGTCCTTGCCCAGGCCGTTCAGGATGACCCGCAGGGGCTCCTTCCGGGCCTTATTGGCGGAACGGGCAATACCGATGGCGCCTTCGGCAGCGGCGAAGGACTCATGGCCGGCCAGGAAGGCGAAGCACTTGGTCTCGTCCCGCAGCAGCATAGCACCCAGGTTGCCATGGCCCAGACCGACCTTCCGGTCCTCAGCCACGGAGCCGTCGATGCAGAAGGCCTGCAGGCCGATGCCGATGGCCTCGGCAGCCTCGGCGGCGTTCTTCACGCCCTTCTTCAGAGCGATGGCAGCGCCCACGGTGTAAGCCCAGCAGGCATTCTCGAAGCAGATGGGCTGAATGCCCTTCACGATCTCATAGGGGTCGAAGCCCTTGGCCTGGCAGATCTCCCGGCACTCCTCCACGGAGGAAATTCCGTACTGAGCGAGGACGCCGTTGATCTTGTCGATTCTTCTCTCGTAACTCTCAAACAAAGCCATTATTCTGTCCTCCTCTTATTCCTGACGGGGGTCGATATACTTGGCGGCGTTCTCAAAACGGCCGTAGTGACCCTTTGCCTTGGTCAGGGCGGTGTTGGCATCGTCGCCCTTCTTGATGAAGTCCATCATCTTGCCCAGGTTGATGAACTCGTAGCCGATGATGAGGTTGTCCTCGTCCAGAGCGCAGCGAGTCACATAGCCCTCGGCCATCTCCAGATAACGGGGGCCCTTGGCCTTGGTGGCGAACATGGTGCCCACCTGGCTCCGCAGGCCCTTACCCAGGTCCTCCAGAGAAGCGCCCACGACCAGGCCGCCCTCGGAGAATGCGGACTGGCTGCGGCCGTACACGATCTGCAGGAACAGCTCCCGCATGGCGGTGTTGATGGCGTCGCACACCAGGTCGGTGTTCAGCG
>OBYM01000650.1_pt1 | contig 17845 bp, 21 predicted proteins | sample 1538191 | NCBI WGS metagenome assembly OBYM01 (sample SAMEA2580165, study PRJEB22360) | human gut metagenome | biome: human gut; feature: human-associated habitat; material: faeces | place: Denmark | collected 2008/2010 | reverse complement strand
CTGCGGGCAGCGTGTTGTCAGCTATCCAAAGGCTTGTATTCTGTTACAGTTTTCAAATAGGTTTCGGGATCGCCGTTCAAGATAAGGTCTGCATACTCCAAAGGAGCGTTGTAGATCAAATAATCCAGCTCTGACCGCTGATACATATTGTCAGCAATCTCGTTCTCAACGGCGATAGTGTCAATCGCAATCATACTGCCGTCGCTGAATTTCACTTCCACACAGCAATTATCCATATTGTAGGCACAAGATATTAAGGTTTTCATGGTATGTCCTCCATAATTCGTAATATAAAGCGAAAATCCCGTCTGACTTCCTGTTAGAAATCAGACGGGATTTGTCCGTATGCACCCCGGAAACCGTCAGCTAACAGTTGATAAGTAAATTAGTTCCTTATCACTGTTAAGCCAAGGAATAAAGGAGTTATTCCCATGAACCTGTCCCGGCCGTTCTTCCAGTGGGCCAAACTCCTCCAACAACTTCTGTCTGGCACTGATGAATATGTACGCAAGAGAGCAACAAATATTTTATAGAAGGTGATTTTTTATGGGTTTGGCTGCACAGATTTCCGCAGAAATGAAACTTTTCATGCAAGAATGGGGCTTCCGCAAACGAGGCAATTTCTTCTTCAAAATCAAGAATGATCTGGCCTTCTGCGTCTACCTAGAACAGCCCACCGGACTGGTGTACAGCGGCTTCTGCGTGATGCCCCTGTACCTGCCCGCCGAGAGTCGATATTTGACCTACGGGGACCGGCTGAACGCCTTTTCCCCCTGCCCCGTAGGCCCGCTCCCGGTCGATGGCGATACCGCCCAATGGGCTGAACAGCTCCGTTTTGCCCTGGCAGAATATATCTTTCCTTTCTTCGATTCTATCGCAAATCCGCAGGCTTTAGACTTGTTTTTGAACGAGAAAAATAAGAAAATCCGCACCTATTTCTTCTGCCCGGACCTGGATTTATACCGCCTGCGGCTCTACACAAAGCGCTATCTGAGACAATGGGATGAATTATCTTCCCTCCTCGCCAAATCCGAAGCCGTTCTCCAAAAATCGCCCCATGTGCAAGGCCCAATTGCAGACCAATTCCGCCGAGAGTGCACCGCTCTGGCCCAATCCGCCGTCCATCCGGCGAACGCAAAGGCCGGCCTGGAAACCATCATTTCCGGAACCAAATCCGCTCTTTTCCATCTTTAACATTCTCCCATCTTTTCGAAACGTTCTCCCCAATGTCCCCTCTGTGCGATATTGGCCGAGAACGTTTCTTTATTTTGAACGTAATAATTGATTTTCAGATCATCAAATGTTACAATATTTCCAGAAGGCGCAGGTGATGGTATGTGGCGATTCTGGCGGCGTAAATCGAAGCCGCATTTTGAGACGCAATATGACGATTTACTGCCCGTAATGTACCTGGCAGCCAACAAAATCCTGCATAATGCGCAGGATGCGGAGGACGCCGTCCAGGAGGCGCTGGCGGTCATGTGCGAAAAGTTTACAAAAAATTCACAAAATGGATGTCCAAAAATGCCTGGCTACGCCGTTACGATATGTGAACGGAAAGCCATCGACATTTATCGGCAAAAAAAGCGGCACGTCCCCCTGCTGGAGGAGCCGGAGGCCGTGGCCCCGGACCCGGAAGCAAGCACGGCACTGAGTATGTGCCTGGACAAGCTCACGGAGGAGGAGCGGAACATCATCCTGATGAATAAGCTCCATGGCTGCAAGCTCTGGGAAATTGCGGAAATGTGGGGCATCTCGGAAGATGCTGCGGCAAAGCGTTTGCAGCGGGCGATCCAAAAATTATTCGAACTCTGCCATGAGGAGGGGCTCATATGAACAAAGACGAATTGCTGGCGCAAGCCCTGCAGGAATATCAGGCCGCCCGGGTCGCAGCCATGGAAAAGGCGGTCCGCAAGCCGAAGCCCGAACCGAAGGGCCCGTCTCTGCCCACCCCGGAGGTCCGGGAGCGACCCGGAATTCTGCCGCCGACCCGGCGCTGGGCCGCAGTGGCGGCGATGCTTGTCCTGTTCCTGCTTCTCCCGACGATCCGGGCCGCTATGCTCGGCTGGCAACGGAATGCAGACGAGTTCTACGCCGGGTATTCCTATTCCGGTCAGACGGAGGTGCAGCGGCAGGATTATACCTTCGGCTGGCTGCCGGAGGGTCTGACGGAGTATGCGCCGCCCAAGCACACAGACAGCGGCGGAAGCGTCAAATATGTGGATGCAGACGGCTGGTACTATCGGCTCTCTTATACCTACGCTTCGGAAGATTTTGAGACTTTCCTTTATACGGTGGGCTATGAATACTCCGTTACCCAGGTCAATGGCCTTGCCGCCGACCTTTACATCCCCACCGTACCCGATGAATCCCCGTCTATCGTTTGGTTCAGCGAGGACGGCAAAACCATGTTTGAGATCTCCGCTCCGGTGGACCGAGCGACCCTGATTCGCCTTGCGGAGGGGGTCACGCCGGTCTCCTGAAAAAATATTTTGAAAAATTTTGAAATTTTTTGAAAAACCATGTCCAAAAATGGCATCCTGAAACGTTATATATAGTAGAAGGAAAAGAAGGGAGGTGAACACCATGCGAAAAGGCGCAATTCTTCTGGTAATGGCACTGCTGCTGACGATGATCGTCCCGGCTTACGCTGCACAGACCCGCACTGTCCGGGTAACGCCGTCGATTTCTTTTTCCGGGTCGATGGCTACCTGTAAGGCAGAGATCGATGCAGCCAACACGGCAGATGTCATTACCGCAACGGTCACGCTCTGGCGGGACGGTTCCTACGTTCGGAGCTGGAACGCTACGGCCATCGGGACGCTGTCTTTCACCGGGACTGCCGTGGCAGTTTCGGGAAGCAGCTACCGGCTGGTAGTGGCGTACAGCATCAATGGCGAGACCAAGCCGTCCCACAGCATTTCCCGTACTTATTCGTAAAAACCCGCAGCGTCCCCGCAAACCACTTAAAAATAAAACATTAAAAAGGAGAAATTATTATGTCTAAGCGTATCGTTTCCGCCATCCTGTGCCTGGCCCTCGTCGTGGCTATGGCCATCCCCGCCTTTGCAGCTGTGTCCAAGACCTTCTTCAACAAGGCTGTTGGAAGCTACCGCTGCGTTGGCACTGGCAGCATCAACGTGAATGTTGCTAAGTCCACCTTTAAGGCAAGTGAGATTCCCAACCGGCCGATTCAGCCCGGTGAAACCAATACCTGTGAGATTTGGATCATGGCCTACGATACCGACAACCAAGAAAGCGTTGTTATTCGGAGTGGTCACACGAGTGTTAATGCTACCTGCACGGCCAATCTGACCATCAAGGACGCATATTTTACATACTCCTTCAATGGCGAGGATTTAGGTCGCTATTTGGTTTTTAATAACTAACACTCGCATCTGAGTTCCGGGACATGGAGGGGGTATCCCCTCCATGCCCTAAGCCACCCTCTTTGTATAAGGAGTCCCAAAATGAAAGCAAAACTAATCTCTATATTTCTTCTTACTATTCTACTTCTCTCCGCCTGTGCCAAGCCAACCCCCACTGCACCTGTATCAACCGACGTAACTGGCACGGAGGAAGTATCTATGCCAGGGATGGATGCCCAGAATGGCTGCGGCAAGCCCGGAATCAGTTTTCAGGTAATTGGTTCGGCTTACTGCGGAAGCAGTATGGCGGGCAGTTACCTTCAATACTACGATACCGTCACTGGCACTTCCGCTCCTCTTTGTGCGAAACCCGACTGCACTCATGACTCTACAGATTGCTCCGCTTACACCGGTCAGGGCGCTTCTCTGTCCTACTATGACGGAAAACTTTACTGGGTCGGAAATACAGACGTTGCAAACAGCAATGACAAGGTTCTTTGGTGCAGTAATACAGACGGCTCCGACCGGCAAAAAGTCAAAGTCATTTCCATGCAGGATATTATCATGGAATATCAACCCCAGCAATATTTTGTCCATCGGGGCTACTTATTCTTTGTCGGGCAAAATGATATTGTCGTTTCCGGAGAAGCCAAGCTCCGCTACACCCTAGGTTGTTCTCCATTGGACGATTCTACTGACTTCTCGATTGTTTACGATGAGTCCAGCACGGATTCCATGAATATCACAGTCAGATTTTACGGAAATAGCGTATATCTTTCCGCCAATACTTTTGCATTTGATGCTACTCAGAATCGTTCTGTAACCAAGTCCCTTAAAATCATTAAGTATGATTTCCTCAAGACTACATCCATAGATATTTTTGTAGAGACGGACCTCGCAGACCGTTATAGTGATTTCTGGGTCACAGAACAAGGAACGATTTATCTGCCCGGCCTCCGTGGCGACCAGGGTTATATCTGGGAGATCAAGGACGGAGAGAAAACGGAAGTCCTCACTTTTGATGCAGCTTCCTCCACCCCAGTCCCTGTGGAGAATTTCGCTTATCTCATTCAAATGGAAGGAAATACCCGCTGTATCACTGTCAAGGACTACTCCGGCGAGCCCCTTTATGAGGGCCCCCTTTATCCCCAAGACGTCCCCGGCGTTCCCGGAAACCCGGGCACGAATTCAGACGATTCAACTGCAAACTATAGCTACGCTGTGATTGGCACGGACGGCTCTCGTCTTTTCTTGAATCACACCCGTTTTGAGGCGGGCAATATGCAAAGCTATGTCGTTATGGTGGACGTAGCCGACAACATGAAAGCAACGCTTCTTTGGAGCGGAGCAGACTGATTCCCTCCGCCCGTCCTTTGAAACAGGAAATACATTTCAAAGGACGGGCGCCCGTAATATCATTGGCATTCGTCCGCAGTGTGTGATACAATAATTATACACTTGTGTATTATATAAAACTTTCTCCCATTGTCGGGGTAACGCCGTCAATTTCTTTTTCCGGGTCGATGGCTACCTGTAAGGCAGAGATTGATGCAAACAAGGAAACAGATGTCATTACCGCAACGGTCACGCTCTGGCGGGATGGCTCCTACGTTCGGAGCTGGAACGCCACGGCCATCGGAACGCTGTCTTTCACCGGGACTGCCGCAGCAGTTTCGGGGAGCAGCTACCGGCTGGTAGTGGCGTACAGCATCAACGGCCAGACCATGCCGTCCCACAGCATTTCCCGTACTTATTCGTGAACCTCGCAGCACCCCAGCAACGCCCCGGCAATGTCCCCGCAAACAAATAAAAAATAAAACATTAAAAAGGAGAATTTATTATGTCTAAGCGTATCGTTTCCGCTATCCTGTGCCTGGCCCTCGTCGTGGCCCTGGCCGTCCCCGCCCTTGCAGCCACCACGCTGTATTCCCGCATCAACGCCGGCTACCGGATCACCGGCACCGCTTCCATCTCTGGAGGCACTGGCACCTCGACCATGAGTGCTACCCCGGCTATTGCAAACCCCATGAAACCCATTGAGGAGTATGAGGGTTCCATCCGGATTGAAGCCTACGCAAGTGGAAAGTACATTGGCAGCACCAGCAGAAATGGATGCCCTGACTTCAGTGCTGTCTACACGAACACCAGTGGTTCCCTCAGCAAAATTGTGACCAGCCAGCGTTTTAACGGTACATTCTACGGTTCTTTCACTGTGTCCGCCTAATTCACCTCTCCTGGGTGGGGCCTTGCGCCCCACCCTCTCTAAAATCTAAATGGATAGGAGAATACATTTTTGAAAAAGCTATTTACATTTTTACTCTGCTTCATTCTTCTTTCTGCTTGCGCAAAACAGGAAAACCCGTCAGATACCACGATTCCGGTTGCTTCCACAGATAGCACCATGGTCGGCGCTTCAAAACTGACCGGTAAAGACGCAGCAAACGCATATCTTGTAAATGACAACTTTCAATGTCTGACCGAATCCGATTCCGCAATCTATAAACTTGTTTCTAGTAGAGATTTCATTCTTTATTACGATAAAGGCAGCGGAAATTCTGGTCCCTTGTGCAGTAAACCTGACTGTGACCACAGCGGAAATGAATGCGATGCCTATGTTTGTGGTGCATCGAGCCTTCAATATTACGATGGGAGCCTCTATTTTGTAGCCTTGGACCCCAATACCTTCCCCATCGAGACCTGGCTCTGGAAAAGCGATTCCTCCGGGAAAAATCGGGAGAAAATCAAGCAGCTTGACCGAGAGAGCATCATTTATTATTACCAGCCCCAGTCATTCATAATTCACAGAGATAACCTCTACCTTTTCTGTATAGACAGCAAAGTCGAAAACGGCGCCGCTTTTTATCACGCAACACTCCTTTCTTCCCCACTTGACAGCAGTACGCAGTTTACTGTTCTCTGGGAGCAAGAGGAAAACGCCGTGCTGCAACTTTCCTACCGCTTTGGAGGACAGTACATCTACCTCGCTATAAAAGAAGGTGCTAACAACGTAAAAATCATTCGGCTCAATACACTGGATGGAACCATTGAAACGCTCTTCACCGAAGTCAATCAAGGATATTATTATGGTGAGATTCATTTAACTAAGCAAAATGAACTATATCTTTGCGGTTCCGATGCGACAGCTGTTTATGCCTGGAAAATTGAAAACGGGGAAAAAACCGATACGGTCATCATTGAAAGCGACAGCAATTTCCCGCCGAAAATTCTGGACGGATTGGTCATTGATACCCGGCAAAACGAGGACAACAAGCGTGTAGCTACCGTCAAAACCCTTTCCGGCGAAACCGTCTATGAGGGTCTGCTGTTTCCCAACGGAATTCCCGAAATAGAAGCTGAGCTGGACCTGAATACTTGCAACTACGGTGAAGTCGGCGGAACCGGGTCCTTGATTGCCTTTTATATGGGAGCCGATGGCAACGGTAGCAAACCTGCCGAGTACATTGTCTATCTGGACACCGCGCAGAACATGAAACCCGTCTACATCTTCCCCTGCTGAATTATCCCTCTGGGCAGGCGGGGCATCCCGCCTGCCCTTTGTAGAAAGGAGACTTATCCGTGAAAAAGCTAGTTGCTATTCTCCTCACTTCCTTACTTCTCCTCACGGCCTGTGCCAAACAAAAAGCACCATCCGTGCCTACCCTCGGAGGGGGCGAAGGCACCGATGTTCAGAATAAATTTTCTCTCTATCCTTTCGCTCTTTCCATGGTCGAAACAGATACGGCTTACTATGGCATATCCAATTTCCACTATTTCATTACTTACAACGACAAATCCACCGGGATTTCCGGGCCGCTCTGCTCCGACCCGGATTGCACACACAATAATAAATACTGCCTGGCCTATGTGGGTGTCCATGCTCCGCTCTTGTCGGCCTATAACGGCAGCCTCTACTTTCTCGCCCCGGATTTTACCAACGACCCCAAAGATGCCACGCTCTTTTTGTGGAAAACCGACCTTTCCGGTCGAAACCGTGAAAAAATCAAAGAACTCAGCCTGAACGATTTGATCATTCCCTATCAGCCCCAGCAATATTTCATCCATCGAGGCTATTTATATGTTTTAGGCCAAAGTAATGATGTCACGCAACGCAATGTTGCCGAACGAATCACCTTGATGCGCTCTCCTCTGGACAGCAGCAAAGAGTTCTCTATCCTTTATGATGAAAAATTTCAATGCAATTCCGAGGTGACCCTAAGGTTCGTCGGAGACCGGGCTTATCTTGAACTCAAGCAATGGCCTCAGAACGGCAGTTCCGCCGAGATCACCCTGAAATTGTACGCTTTCGACCTGACCACAGGCCAGCAGGAAACCCTGGCGGACGAACAAATCGGGATGGAGATTGGACATCTGTGGGTCACTGCGGAAGGAAAAATCTATCTTCCCATTTATGAAGAAAACGCCTGGAAGATCTGCACCCTGCAGAATGGCCAATGGCAGACGGTTTTCTCCTTCGATGCCAAATACGAAGCCATCGACATTGCGGACGGCGTGGCTGCCGTAAATTATGGCGGCGAAGGTGGGAGCGTCCGAATGCTCTGCGTAAAAGATTTCTCCGGAAAAACGCTCTATGAAGGCGAAATGTTCCCGGGCGGTCTGGGCCAATATGTTGAAAAACCTGACGAGATCGGATACTGCTGCATTGGCGGCGATACGAACTATCTTTATTACAACATTTTCCCTACGGATGGTGGGAGCTGCGCTATCCGGCTGGATATTCAGAACGGGATGAAAGCGGATGCTCTCTGGAATGAAAAAAATGATTTTAAGAATGTCGAATAGTGCATTGACAAACGTCCATGAAATATGATACACTCAAAAGAAAAAGGAGTGTCCCAATATGAAAAAGAAACTCGTTGCCTTGTTCCTTCTTTCTGCCCTCCTTCTCTCCGCCTGTGCCGCGCCTGCCCCCGCCGCTCCAACCGCACCAACAGGCACAAAGGAAGCATCTATGCCGGGGATGGATGCACAAAACGGCTTCGGTATGCCTGGGTTCAGCTTTCAAAAAATCGGCTCTAACTACTGCGGCAGCAATGCGCTCGGCAGCTATCTTTACTACTATGATACTGCAACCGGGACCTCCGGCCCCCTCTGTGCAAAGCCCGATTGCGCCCACGACACCAAGGACTGTTTCGCTTACACCGGCCAAGGGGCTTCCCTGTCCTACTATGACGGTAAACTCTACTGGGTAGGTCAAAGCAATGATTCCTCCACAAGTGACAAGGCTCTTTGGCGAAGCAACACGGACGGCTCTGACCGGCAGCAAATCAAAGTCATTTCTATGCAGGACGTGATTCTGGCATATCAGCCCCAGCAGTATTTTATCCATCGGGGAAATCTGTTCTTCCTGGGACAGAACAGCACGGTCTCTTCCGGTGAAGCAAAAATCCAATACACCCTGGGCTATGCGCCGTTGGACGATTCCGCCGACTTCACGATCCTCTACGATGAAGCAACTGCAGATGTCACCTTTCTTACCGTTCGATTTCACGGAGATTCTGTTTATCTCTGCGTGAACCAGGCCGTGTTTGAAGAATCTCTGAACCACATGCTGACAACAAGTTTGACCATCACAAAATATGACATTCCCACCGGCACAGCAACGGAAATCTTTGCAGAGACTGACCTTGCAGATCTATACGACGAATTCTGGGTCACAGAACAAGGAACGATTTATCTGCCCGGCCTCCGTGGCGACCAGGGTTATATCTGGGAGATCAAGGACGGAGAGAAAACGGAAGTCCTCACTTTTGATGCAGCTTCCTCCACCCCAGTCCCTGTGGAGAATTTCGCTTATCTCATTCAAATGAAAGGAAATACACGCTGTATCACCGTCAAGGACTACTCCGGCCAGACCCTTTATGATGGCCCCCTGTACCCCCAGGGCATTCCCGGCGTTCCCGGAAACCCGGGTGCAGATTCGGATGACCCCACCAAAGACTACGGCTATGCCGTAATTGGTTCCGATGGTACACAGCTTTTCTTTAACCACACCTGTTTCGGAGGAAATGAAATTCAAAGCTACACCGTTATGGTAGACGTAGCCGACAACATGAAAGCAACGCTTCTTTGGAGCGGAGCAGACTGATTTCCTCCGCCCTCCGCCCGGCAAAGGGCATACAGCATCCCGCATTTTTCAAAATAACCAACTACGAAAGGAGTGCGGTCTATGGAACTGCAGCTGAAAGACGTCACAAAGAAATACGGAGAAAAGGTAGCGCTGGACCGTTTTTCCTATACCTTCCGCCCGGGAATTTACGGAATCCTGGGCGCCAACGGCGCAGGAAAAAGCACCATGATGAACCTCATCACCGACAATCTTCGTCGGGACGGTGGGGAGATCACCTTCGACGGCACGGACATCCGAAAGCTGGGCATCGAATTCCGGCGCATCCTGGGCTACATGACCCAGCAGCAGGGACTCTTTGAGGGCATGACCGCAGAGAGCTTCCTCATTTACATGGCCCGGCTGAAGGAAATTCCCCGGAAGCAAACGCTGCCGGAGGTTGACCGGGTACTGGAAATGACCAATCTGCAGGACGTGCGCCACAAAAAAGTCGGTGCTTTCTCCGGCGGCATGAAACAGCGGGTGCTGCTGGCCCAGGCCCTGCTGGGAGACCCGAAGGTGCTGATTCTGGACGAGCCCACCGCCGGTCTGGATCCCCGGGAACGGGCCCGGCTCCGGGACCACATTTACCGGCTGGCCCAGGACCGGATCGTTCTGCTGGCCACCCACATCGTCAGCGACATCGAGGCCATCTCCGACCAGATCCTGCTGATGCGGAAAGGCACGCTGCTGCGCTCCGGCACGGCCACAGAACTCATCGATTCCCTGCCGGACACCCTGACCCCCGTACTCCACGCCTTCTCGCTGGAGGACGTGTACCTCTACTATCTGGGGGAAAACGGCAATGAATGAATGGAGACGCATTTTTTCGGACCGACGGCGGCGGATTCTGATGCTCCTGCTGCCCATTGCGGTGCTGTGCATTTTCCTCTATCAAAAATGTGACGGCTACCCGCCGGCGCTCCTCTCCGGCGGTGCCGACTATCGGGCCATGCTGGCCCAATACCCCACACCGGATGCGGTCATCGATGCTTTTTCGGACAACTGGGACCTGACTGCCGACCAACAGCGGCTTCTGGACCAAGCGGAGCATATTTCCGGCTATGCGGACTACCTGAACAAGGTCCAGGAACAGGCCAAGCGGCTCCAGGCCACCAGCCTGTTCAGCAGCGACCCGAACACATTCGTCTACCGGAACATTCTCAAGACCGCCAAGGATTTTGCTTTCTGCACCGCCGACGGCGTTCGTATGGGGAATTTCCGGGCCGTGCAGAATTGGCTGGGCTTCTCCGCAGCGGATTGGGCTTTTCTGGCGGCCATGATCCTGCTGGTCATGTCCTATCTGGATGAACGAAAGAAGGGCCTCAGTGCTATTCTCCGGTCCAGTCCCAGCGGCCGGGCCAAGCTGCAGCTGGCCCGGTTGGGAAATCTGCTGCTCTACTCCGGCATTATGACGCTGCTGCTCTATTATGTGCCGCTGGCCGTCTCTCTGAGCCTGGACGGCGGTTGGAGCGATCTGAATGTACCGGTGCAGTCCGTAACGGAATTCCGCAAATGCACCGTCTCCCTGCGGCTCACAGAGTTTCTCGGCATCTTTTTCTTTATCAAGACTGCCTGCGGCTTTCTGCTGGGACTGCTGCTGTGGTTCTTCCTGAGTTTCCTGGAGCAGGTACAGCTTTGCTGGCTGCTGACGGCCGGAGCGCTGGCGGGAGAATACATTCTCTTCACCACCATCCCGCCTCAGTCCATTTTCAGCCCTCTGCGCTACATCAATCTCTTTTCCTACGTTTTCCCCCAGCAGCTCTTCACCCAATATGGCAACATCAATTTCTTTGGCTTCCCCGTAGGACGCCGGACCCTGCTTCTGGCCCTGCTGGCCCTACTGAGCGTTGTCCTGGGCTTCGCTACGGTCTGGGTTCTGGCTCATCGGTTCCCCTTTGGCAACCGGGACCGCATCGGCAAATGGCTCCACCGGTGGAATAAGATCGCCGACCGGCTTCGCCGTCCCCTGGGCCTGTACGGCTTTGAGTGGTACAAGCTGCTGTTTCTCAGCGCCGGAGGGCTGATGCTGATTGCCGGAATTTTGCTGACCCGGGACATCCGGGTGGACAGCGGCGCCTACAACCGCATAGAGGATTCCGTTTACCGGCAATATGTGCAGGAAATTCAGGGACCCATCGGCCCGGAGACCTACGCCTATCTGGAAGAAGCAAGGCTGAACCTGAATGTCCTAGGCATGGACACGGCAGAATTCTCCATGGCCCTGGACCGGGTGGACAAGACCGTCGCCCAACTAGGAGCGGGAGCCTGGCTGGTAGACGAAACCCGATTCCTGAACATCTACGGCAAGGATGCTCAGCGGCTCCAGCGGCGCAATGCCCTGCTGGCCATGCTGTTCCTGGTAGCCTGTCTGTCGCCTCTGTATGCCAGCGAGCAAAATGGCGACCTGAGAAAGGTCCTTCGTTCCGCCCCCGGCGGACGGGAACGGCTGTTCCGGGCAAAGTACGCCGTAGCCCTGACCCTGACGGCGCTGGTGTGGCTGCTGGTATTTGGCCGGGAATGGAAGCTGGCGGCCAAGACCTTGCAGCCGATTTTGGCGGCCCCCTGTGCCAGCATTTCGATGCTCCGGGCGTTCCCCGGAACCATTGGAACTTTTCTGGGGCTGATGGCAGCGTTCCAGCTGCTGGCTCTGGTGATCCCCACGAATCTGTGTATGTGGATCAGTGAGCGCAGCGGCGGCTTTGAGAAAAGTTTTCTGATATGCGGGGTCGTTCTGCTGTTTCCCGCAGCCATCCTGCCATTCCCGGCTGTTTCCCGCAGCCATCCTGTCCTTCGGCGGCAGCTGGGTCCGCTGGCTGACCCCCATGACCTTCCTGGCAGACGGGAATCTGCTGACCGGCGGCTTGATACAGCTTCCTCTGTTCCTGATCTGGACTTTGGGCAGCATTGCCGCACTGATCCATGCAAAAAAGCACTGGTCCAGTGCTTCCTGAAAAAAACGTCCCTGGGGGAATTCCCCAGGGACGCTGTTTTTATTTGGTTTGTGTGATCCGATCCGCACGCTTTCACAGGCTCTTTTCCGCAGCCCGAAAACCCTAAAGCGCAAAAACCCGCCGGCCGAGGCCGACGGATCTTTGAGATGTAGCAGGCGATACTACATGAGCTGGTGGGGGAAGGTGGATTCGAACCACCGAAGCGATAAGCAGCAGATTTACAGTCTGTCCCCTTTGGCCACTCGGGAATTCCCCCATATTCTATTTTCAAGAGCTGATTGGAGCCGGTAGACGGATTCGAACCCCCGACCTACTGATTACAAATCAGTTGCTCTACCGGCTGAGCTATACCGGCGTCTCAAACAGAACACGCTTATTATAGCGAGAAGTCTGCCATTTGTCAAGCCCCTTTTTTACTTTTTTTCGCGCTTTGGGAATTGCGGCTTTTCCCATTTTATGCTATACTGTTCTCACTACTTTTCAGGAGGCGGTTTTATGGCCAATCTCTTCGATTATATTGCCTGGCGGGGGGATCTTTCCTTCGCCCAATGCCCGGTCTGCGCCGTGGACAGTCTGGTTTTTGCGGCTCTGTCCTATGCCAACCTGGAAGTGCTGGTGCCGGACGGCTTCCCCTCCCTGCCCCTGCAGGAGGCCGCCGAGGCCCTGATGGCACGGCCCGATCACAACAAGCTGGTCCGCTCGGAAAATGACGGGAAGTTCCTGCTGACCGCCGCCCGCAGCCCCCGGTTCCGGTCCGTGCAGGTCTGCTGCTGCCGGGCCAAGACCCTGGAGGACCTGGAAACCCAATTCGGGGCCATGGCCTTCCTGCTGCCGGACGGCTCGGCCTTTCTGGCCTTCCGTGGCACGGACCTGACCCTGGTGGGCTGGAAAGAAGACTTCAACATGAGCTTTCAGGACATCGTACCTGCCCAGACAGAGGCGGCGGAGTACCTGAAGGAATTTGCCGCCGTGTTCGACGGTCCCCTGTACCTGACCGGCCACTCCAAGGGTGGCAACCTCAGCGTATACGCCGCCGCTACAGCCAGTCTGGACGTACAGGAACGCATCCGTGCGGTGTATAATTACGATGGCCCCGGCTTTGGCCACAGCATGATCGGCAGTGAGGGGTATCTGCGCATGATCCCCCGTATTCAGACCTATGTGCCGGAATCCTCCATTATCGGGATGCTTCTGGAGCACGAAGAACCCTATTCCGCCGTAAAAAGCACACAAGTGAGCATTTTCCAGCACGACGTGTTTACCTGGGAGATTCTGGGTGCGGACTTTGTCCGGGCCCCCGGCGTAGACGCCCATTCCCGGCAGATGAATGTGGCCATCAAGACCTGGCTGGAGGGCATGAGCCGCCAGGAACGGATGGATTTCGTGGACACGCTGTACAGCATTCTCAGCGTGGGCGGGGCGAAAAACGTGGACGCCGTGCTGCAGCCCAAGAATATCCGCTCCATGCTCAAGGCCATTCAGGACGACGAGGGAAAGCGGCGGCTGCTGACCAGCGAGATCGGCGAGTTTCTGAGGATCGTCAGCGAAACCTCCCGCCGCAGCCGGGAGCGCCGTTTGCCCAGCTCCATTCACGGAAAACTGCTGAACGGGAGAAAATGACGTAAAGCTGACGGTGTCAGATGAGAAGTAGGACTTGCCCACTCTGAGCAGAGGCTTCCCTGGGTGAAAGCCTCTGGACTGTGCAAACTGTCAGCCCCTACCGCCCCTCATCCGGCCCCGCCGGAAAGAATTGCATACGAAAGCCCCGGAGGACAGATACTGTCCCCCGGGGCGGTCTTTCTTTTGGGAATTACTCCTGGTCGTTGTCCTCATCGTCAGCAGCGAATTCCAGCTTCTCGCCGCATTCGTCGCAGATGATGCTGCCCTTTTCCAGGGTCTCCTCGTCGAAGTCGATGATATTTCCGCAGGAGGGGCACTCCACCTCATAAATGGTGGTGTCCTCGTCGCCGAAGTCGAAGCCTTCCTCGTCGTCATCCTCGTCTTCGTCGTCGAAGTCGTCCTCGTAATCGTCGTCCTCGTAGTCCTCGTCGTCATCTTCATCCAGGATGTAGTCCTCGATGGCGTCCAGGTCCTCCTCGATCTCGTCCAGCTCGTCGGAAATGGCGATGGTGGTCTCCTCCACGTCGGACACGGTCTTGGTCAGGTCGCCCAACAGGTCCACGATCGCGGAGATCATCTTGCCCTCGCTGGAATCGGTGTCCAGCTTCAGGCCGTCCATCAGGCCCTTGAGGTAGGCTGCCTTCTCAGAAATATTCATAGATAACTCCTTTTCAGAGGCGGATCAGGCCTTGGAGCGGCCCAGATACTCGCCGGTGGTGGTGTCGATGTTGATCTTGTCGCCCTCGTTGATGAACAGAGGCACCTTGATCTCAGCGCCGGTCTCCACGGTAGCGGGCTTGGTCACGTTGGTAGCAGTGTTGCCGGCAAAGCCAGGCTCGGTGTGGGTGACCACCAGGTCCACGAAGCGGGGCGGCTCCACGCCGAACACGTTGCCCTTATAGCTCATAACGACACAGACATCGTTCTCCTTCACGAAGCGGAAAGCGTCGCCCAGGGAGTTCTTGTCGATGGGCTCCAGTTCGTAGGTCTCCGGGTCCATGAAGTAGTACAGTTCGCCGTCGTTGTAGGAATACTCCATCTTCTTCCGCTCAACGTAAGCGGTGGGGAACTTGGCGGTGGGGTTGAAGGAAGTCTCGGTCACAGCGCCGGAGATGACGTTCTTCATCTTCACACGGACGAAGGCAGCGCCCTTGCCGGGCTTCACATGCTGGAACTCGATGACCTGCATGACCTTGCCGTCCATATCAAAGGTCACGCCGTTTCTAAATTCGCTTGCAGAAATCATTGATTTGTATCCTCCTAAAGTGTCCTCCCACAGGGGAAGGCGCATAATTTTCCTATCCCGCTTATTTTAACCGAATTCCCGCTATTTTTCAAGAGGAAACCGGTATTTTTTTCAGAGGATCATCAAATTTTTCGGGCTGTGGGTAATATCCTCGCAGCCGTCCTTGCCGAAGAACACCACATCCTCGATGCGGACGCCGAATTTTCCCGGAAGATAGATGCCCGGCTCGGCGGAGGAGACCATGTTCTCCTCCATGACGGTGGTGCCAGCCACGCTGCACCGGGGGCTTTCGTGGATCTCCAGGCCCAGGCAGTGGCCGTAGCCATGGCCGAAGTAAGCGCCGTAACCGGCATCGGCAATAACCTTCCGGGCAGCGCCGTCAATGCTCTGACCGGTAACGCCGGCCTTGGTGACTGCAATGCCGGCAAGCTGGGCTTCCAGCACGGTAGCGTAGACCTTCTTCATTTCCTCGGTGGCGTAGCCCAGAGCCACGGTCCGGGTCATGTCGGAGCAGTAGCCCTTATAGAGAACGCCGAAGTCCATGGTGATGAAGTCCCCGTCCTGCAGCTTCCGGTCGCCGGCCACGCCGTGGGGCATACTGGTGTTGGGGCCGGACACCACGATGGGGTCAAAGGACAGGCCCTCGGCGCCGTTCTTGTACAGGCAGTAGATAAGCTCCGCCTGCAGGTCCTTCTCGCTCATGCCCGCATGGATGCGCTTGACCACGTCGGAGAAGGCGGCATCGGTGATGTCCTGGGCCTTCCGCATGATTTCCAGTTCCCAAGGCTCCTTCACGGCCCGGAAGGAATGGATGGCGGCGTTCATGGGCACCAGCTTGGCGTTCAGGGCCTTCTCATAGCCCATATACTCGGCCATGGTCAGGTAATCTTCCTCAAAGCCCAGCTTGGTGATGCCGAAATCAGCAATGGCCTGGTTCAGCAACTGATTATAAGGATGCTCCCGGTTGGTCTCGATGACCTCGAAGTTCTGCAGATTCTTCTGAGCGGACTCGATGTAGCGGCTGTCGGTAAAGTACCGGCTGCCCTTGGCGGAGACGATGGCCACGCCCTCGGCAATGTCGAAGGAAGCGCCGTAATAGCGGGCGTAACGGCTGGTCAGCAGCAGGCCGTCAGCCTTCTCTCCAAGGATGGAGCGGAATTTTTCCATGTTGTTCATTTTGAAATTCTCCTTTCTTTTGCCAAAGCGATCCAGGGCAGTTCTGCCACATGGCGCAGCTTCAGCCAAACGGTGTGGTTATGGATGGCTTTCACCAGAATGGACTGTACTTTATTGGAATTGGCCCCCAGCACATCCGTATAAATTTGATCCCCCACCAGAGCGCACTGCTCCGGCGCAAGGCCAAATTCCGTCAGACAGGCCCGGATGCCCTTGGAAAAGGGCTTGCGGGCGTGAGTGATGCAGGGGATGTTCTGCTGCTTGCAGAAAACCTTCACCCGGTCCTTCCGGCTGTTGGACACCACACACAGGCCGATCTTGGCCCGTTTCAGCCCGTCCAGCCAGCGCAGCACCTCGCTTGTGGGGGTATTGACGGTGTAGGGCAAGAGGGTGTTGTCAAAATCCAGCATCAGCAATTCGATCCCCCGGCTTTTCAGGAATTCCGGGGTCAGGTCCGTGACCTTTTCGGCAATCACATCAGGCAGCAGGCACATATTTCCTCCCGATCAGGCATAGTCTGGAGTTAGTATAGCACAACAGGAGGGATTTGTCCATGGCTTTGCCGGTGTATCTTGCCCTAACCGGGGCAGAATTTCGTCTGCTTCCCCGAAAACCGGCGCATCTGGCCTGGATGGGGGTCTCCTTCACGGAAAATGGGACCCTGGGGGGCTTCCCGGAAGTTTTTCCGCCGGGCGGCATTCTGACCGTGAACGATGCCTCTCCCCTGCCGGAAAAATGCCCGCCGGAGGCCACGATAGCCTTGCGGCAATGGGTGGAGCGGTTCCGGCCATCGGCTGTCCTTATGGATATGCAGCGCAGCGGCGCTGCCCCGGAGGTGCTGAAAGCCCTGGCAAGCTCTCTCCCCTGCCCCGTGGCCGTTTCGGCTCCCTATGCCCATGTGCTTTCCGGGCCGGTGCTGCTGCCGCCGGTGCCTTTGTACCGAGACCCGGAAAAGTTTCTGGCCCCCTGGGCGGGCCGGGAGATCTGGCTGGAAATTTCGCCCCTGGGACAAATCGTCCGGCTGACGAAGAAAGGCCGGGAGATTTGCTTCGCCCCGGTGTCCCCGGTGCAAAAAGAATTTCCCGGCCCATGCAGCCGCTATACAATTCGGAAAGGGCCGGATTTTATCGAATTCCGCTTCCGCCGGACATCTGAGGGTACCGCCGCCCTGTTCGCCACCGCCGAAAAGCATGGTGTAACAAAATTATTCGGGCTTTATTTGGAATATCGCTAAAAACGCCCTGCCGTTTGGCAGGGCGTTTTTTGATCCACAAAAGGGGAAGGAGAATCAATAGAACTTTCTCTTGTTCTTACGGGCAGCTTCGGACTTCTGCTTCCGCTTCAGGCTGGGGCTGAC
>OBYM01000645.1_pt1 | contig 17966 bp, 17 predicted proteins | sample 1538191 | NCBI WGS metagenome assembly OBYM01 (sample SAMEA2580165, study PRJEB22360) | human gut metagenome | biome: human gut; feature: human-associated habitat; material: faeces | place: Denmark | collected 2008/2010 | reverse complement strand
TAACCGCTTTGAGCGAACCGGTCATATAGCGGGCCACATCAGCCGCCCCGCCGCCGTTTTCTCCGCTGCCGGAGCCATCAATGATGGTAATGTTGCCGATTTTGGACATGGGTTCTGCAATGGCGCGGGCAATTTCAGGCAGCTTTTCAATAACCATCTGCAGTTTACCGGCGTCATCCATCTTGGCCAAAGCTTCGGCTTTCTTTTCCAGTGCTTCAGCCTCTGCCAAACCTTGGCGCCGGATCGCTTCTGCTTGTGCAACGCCTTGCTTTTCCGTAATTTCAGCCTGTGCCATACCTTCCTGCTTAATACGTTCGGCCTGTGCCTGGGCATCCAGTTTTTGGGCCTCAGCTTCTGCAGCAGCGTCCAGCTTTTTGGCTTCTGCCTCCGCTTCTGCGCGTTTAATCATGGCTACCTTCTGGGCTTCTGCCTGCAATTCAGCACGGAGCTTTTCTGCCTCGGAGGGTTTAATCACAGTTTCCAGCAGTTCGGCTTCTTTACGCTCAGCCTTTTTCTTTGCCAGCTCAATGTTTTTCTGTTCGGCGGCAATTTCAATCTGAATGGAGGCCTCGCGGACTTCGCGGGCACGCTGTTCTTTCAAAACGTTGGCATCCATTTCCGTGTTGGTAATATCCTTTTGGGTCACGTTCTGTTGGATGCTGTAAGCTGCGTCAGAGATTGCCTGGGTAGTCTGACGTTCCTTTTCAAAGTTCAGCTTTTTAATATCCGCTTCCTTTTTCGCTTCTGCCATGCGGGCTTCTGCTTCCAGACGAGCCTGTTCACCGGCACGCCGGGCTTCGGAAGTTTTAATCATACTTTCCTTTACGGCTTCGGCCTGTGCGATTTCCGCGTCGCGCTTTACAGCGGCAATCTGGGGTTTACTCAAGGCTTCAAAATAACCGTTCTGGTCGCCGATTCCCTTAATGGTAAAGGATTTCAGCTCCAGCCCCAGTTCGCACAGCTGTTCCTCTGCCACTTCTTTCACACGTTCCGAGAATGTCTTGCGGTCTTTATACAGCTGTTCAGCGGTCATATCCGCGATGATTTCACGGAGACGGCCCTCACAAACATCCCGGGCGGTTTCCATAATATGTTGTTTCGTTTCGCTTTCCTTCCCGCAGTTAAACTGTTCCACCGCGGAGCGAATCATGGCCTCGTCGTTTTTAATTTTTACGACAACCGTACCATTTGCTTCAATCGGCACAGCGTCGGCGGTTAAGGTTCCCTGCATATTGACGTCAAAGCTAATGTTTTCCAGGGTGATGTAATCAATGCGCTGTAACACGGGCAGTACCATTACGCCGCCGCCGGTAATGACCTTGGCCCTTCCCAAACCGGTGACGATAGCGGCTTTATCGGCAGGCACCTTTTTCCAGGTAGAGAAGATGGCAGCGAGTACAATAATAAGGCCCACCACAATGATACCAATAAGGACTGCTGTTGACATGAATTGTTCCGGCATTTTTAAAAACCTCCTTTTGATTGTTTGAATTGTGCAAGCTGTTTTCGATAGGAATCGAAAGGACAGACGGTGCAGAGTTTCTTTTCCTCATCGATTTCCACAATGAGGACCTCCATCCCGACTGGCAGCTCTTCGGTTACCCAGGGAGCCGGTTTGGCGTTATACGTGACATAGCTTCCGACACTGTTCAGGACACGGATCGTACCGGTAAAATCGGGCCGGACCGCCAGCTGAATCACGCCTTCCTTCCAGCGTAAATCCCGAATACTGGGGGCTTGCGGAGAATTGCGCTTTAACGGACGGATGACAAACCGGGTCAGCAGGCAGAACGCGAGGCATCCCAAAATGAATCCCAGAATCAGACTGAAAATCCAGTTCCCGCCCAACACCAATACGATTTTACCGCAGGCGCCCAATACCAGAACTCCAAAAGACAGCGCCATGATGTTAAAGGGAAGAGGAGCATCGCTGGCACCTGCATCGAAGTCCAAATCAAGAAAATCCAGTATGACATGAAGCAGGGGCAGCAGAAGGCCCACTCCCATACAACAGATATAAACCGTAGACAAAACGGAATCCAAGTGGGAAAACCTCCTTTCTAAAACGAACGTCCGTTGAGGATATGATACCGGAAACCTTGAAAAAGTTCAACGTCATCTGCAGGGATTTTTAGGCGGTTTTGGTGCAAAAACACGCAAATTTTGAAACTGCTTCCACCGGCAGTATCCACACAAGTTCTATTGTGATGCCGCGCGTCCGATTGTGTGTTGGAAAGAAACGTCTCGAAATAATTGTAATACTTTACTTTTCAAAAGGCAATTATATAAAAATTTTTATGAAAACTTTACATTTCTTAATTGCAAAATGATTTTTTCCATGATAAAATAAAAAGACATGTTGCCATCTATTTTTAGAAAGGTGGAAATGATTATGAAACTGAATACCAAACGCACCATTTTGGTGGGCATGGCGTTTTTGTCCATTTGCACCTTTTGGCAAATGTATGATGCGGTAATTCCCTTGATTTTAAAAAATACCTTTCACGTTGGAGACACCAATTCCGGTATGATTATGGCGCTGGACAATGTGTTGGCATTGTTTATGCTGCCTTTGTTTGGAAATTTGTCAGATAAAACCGATACCCGTTTTGGAAAGCGGACTCCATTTATCGTTATCGGGACAGCAGCAGCCTGTTTGTTTACCTTGTTAATTCCTGTTGCTGACCAGTTGGGAATTTTCTGGATGTTTATAGTAGCGCTGCTGTTGGTACTCATCAGTATGAGTGTTTATCGTTCTCCGGCAGTAGCGTTAATGCCGGATTTAACCCCCAAGCCTCTTCGCTCCAAAGGAAATGCCATTATCAATCTGATGGGAGCGGTAGGCGGCATGATAACGCTGGTGCTCATTCAGGTGCTTGTACCGGGTCATACAACCCGCCCCAACTACTTTCCGCTATTTTCTGCTGTGGCAGTGATTATGGCGGTATCAGTGGTGTTGCTGGTAAGTACCATTCCCGAAAAAAGGCTGGCAGCCGAGGCAACTGCGCTGAGCGGTCCGGAAGAGCCGGAAAAAGAGCCGGTACAGGGGAAGGAAAAGTCGGAGCCGCTGCCCAAAGATGTGAAAAAAAGTTTGATATTCCTGCTGCTTTCTGTAGCTTTCTGGTTTATGGGATATAACGCCGTTACTTCGGCTTTTTCCAAGTATGCACAAATACAGTGGGGAATGGCTGGGGGAAGTTTTGCTTCCAGTTTGCTGGTGGCTACTGGTGCGGCAGTTTTGTCTTATATTCCCGTAGGAATCGTGGCTACCCGTATCGGACGAAAGAAAACCATTTTGGTTGGGGTAGCTGTGCTGGCTTTGTGTTTCTTCTCAGGTGCGCTGTTTCCCTCGTATCATCCGGCAGTCAATATTGTTTTTGCTCTGGTAGGGATTTCCTGGGCAGCCATCAATGTAAACTCTTACCCGATGGTCGTAGAGATGAGTCAGGGCGGAAGTGTTGGAAAGTTTACAGGATATTATTATACATTTTCCATGGCAGCCCAAATTTTTACGCCGATTCTTTCCGGCGCGCTTTTGGAGCATGTGGGATATTGGACCCTGTTTCCCTATGCGGCCCTATTTTCGGCACTGGCATTTGTAACGATGCTGTTTGTTCGTCATGGAGACAGCAAGCCTATGCCGGCGAAAAGCCGTTTGGAAGCGTTTGATACCCCCGATTAACGTGCTATTTTTAGAGTAAAGGAGTTTTGATGATGCCTCTGCCTATCTTTGTTTTTTTGATTGTTTTGGCCGTTTTGGTGGTGGCAGCTGCCATATGGCTGTATTGTATTCGGCCCAGGAGCTCTCTCACCGGCCCTGAAAAAAAGGCGTTTCAACAATATGATTATGCGCACCGGGGCTTTTACCTGCGGGACCAGAGTATCCCGGAAAATTCCCTGCCGGCTTTTCAGCGGGCGGTTTCCAAAGGTTTTGGCGTGGAATTGGATTTACAGCTGACAGCCGATGGCCATGTGGTGGTATTTCACGATGACACCCTGAAACGCATGTGTGGGGTGGATGTTGCGGTGGAGTCCCTTACCTTGAAGGAACTGCAAAAGTATTCGCTGGCACAAAGCGGCGAAAAAATCCCGTTGTTTTCTCAGGTGCTCAAGGTCATGAATGGAAAAACACCCATGATTATTGAACTGAAGCCTTATGGAAATACAGCTGAGCTATGCAGCAAAACTTGTGAGTTGTTGTTAGGGTATCGGGGGCTGTGGTGCGTGGAGTCTTTTTCCCCCACAGTTGTCCAGTGGTTCCGAAAAAACCAGCCAAAGGTGGTTCGCGGCCAGTTAATGGCAAAGTTTACCCGCAAGGATAAGCATTTTAATATTTTTACAGCGTTTCTGGCCCGGAATCTGTTTGTCAACGTTTTGGGACGTCCCGATTTTATCGCATATGACGTGAACGCCCGTAGAAATTGGAGTTTGCGGGCTGCCTGCCGACTCTTTCATGCCCAAGAGGTTTGTTGGACGATTCGAACACCGCAGCAGCTTTGGTCGATAAAAACCGAAGGGGCCATTGGTATTTTTGAACATTTTGACCCTTCACAGGTAAATAGTATGATGGCTGAATAATTTATATATATATGGAAAAGGCATCCGTCGGTTACGAGAGACGGGTGCTTTTTTACTGGAAAATAAAAAGTTATGAAAAAGTTTCTGGTTCACCCTTTGCAAGATACCCAATGTGCATTATAATAGACAGGATGTCCTTAAAAAAGATTTATCGACACGGGAATGTAATATCTCGAAATGAAGGAATGTTTTGTGAAAACAGGAGTGATGAAGATGGAAAAAAGAAGCGACCTGAAAATGGGGACAGCGCCAATGCTGCCACTGATTATTTCCATGGCTCTTCCGGCCATGTTTTCCATGTTGGTGCAGGCACTGTATAATGTGGTGGATAGCTATTTCGTATCCAAAATCAGTGAAGATGCCCTGACGGCAGTTTCTCTGGCCTATCCCATCCAAATGCTGCTGATTGCTTTTGGTATGGGTACGGCAGTGGGGATTAACTCGTTGATTTCCCGCCGGCTTGGAGAAGGCAATCAGGAGGCGGCAGACAGCGCAGCCAGTCATGGAATTTGGCTGGGAGTGTTTAACTGGATTATTTTTGCCTTGTTTGGACTATTTTTTACCCGCAGTTTTTTTGAAGCATACACTTCTGCTGAAAATATCGTTTCTATGGGCAGCGATTATCTGGGCATTGTTTGTATTTATTCTTTTGGCCTCTTTATCGAAGCCAATATTGAAAAAACGCTGCAAGCTACCGGAAATATGATTTGGCCGATGATTTTTCAGCTGACAGGAGCCGTTACCAATATTATTCTGGACCCCATCTTTATTTTCAGCCTAAATATGGGGGTGGCTGGTGCGGCAATTGCAACGGTCATTGGACAGATAGCTGCACTGGCGTTGGCTACCATTGTACTGCTGACTCGGGAACATGCTGTCAAAATACATTTGCGCAGCTTTCAGTTTGACTGGCAGACTATCAAACAGATTTATATTGTCGGCATTCCTGCCATTATTATGCAGGCAATCAGCTCAGTCATGACATTGGCTATGAATGCCATTCTGGTAAGCTTTTCGAAAACTGCCGTTGCGGTTTTTGGAATTTATTTCAAGCTCCAGTCCTTTGTGTTTATGCCGGTGTTCGGATTGACCCAGGGACTCATGCCCATTATGGGATATAATTTCGGAGCCCGCAATCGCCGTCGAATGCTTTCAAGCCTGAGAATTGGTTGTGTGATTGGCCTGCTGATTATGGCCGTGGGAACGGTGGTGTTCTGGGCGATTCCAGACAAACTGTTGCTGATTTTTGACGCTTCTTCAGAAATGCTTCGAATTGGCCATCCGGCTTTGCAATACATCAGCCTGTGCTTTCTTCCTGCTGCATTGGGAATTCTGTCTTCCACCCTGTTTCAGGCAATGGGTAGAGGATTTTACAGCTTGATTGTTTCGGTAATGCGTCAATTGGTGGTTTTGGTTCCCGCTGCCTGGCTGCTGTCTCACATTAGCCTGACGGCAGTGTGGTTTGCTTTTCCCATTGCGGAAGTGGTTTCGTTACTTACCAGTATTTTTCTGTTTCAAAATCTGTACAGAAAAGTCATCCGGAATATGGATGCATCCAAAACAGAGGCTATGTGATGGATAAGTATAGTGTTCTCAAACAGGTATTTGGCTATGATTCATTTCGTCCTGGTCAGGAGGAGCTGGTAGATAGCTTGCTATCCGGGCGGGACGCTATGGGAGTCATGCCTACCGGAGCGGGGAAATCCATTTGTTTTCAGGTGCCCGGAATTCTATTGCCGGGTATTACGCTGGTAGTATCTCCGCTGATTTCCCTAATGCGGGACCAAGTGAATGCGCTGGTACAGGCTGGGGTACGGGGGGCTTTTTTGAACAGCTCCCTGACGCCGGGGCAGTATCGCAAAGCGTTGTATAATGCCAGGCAGGGGATCTATAAAATTATCTATATAGCTCCTGAAAGACTCCTTACCAGAGATTTTTTGGACTTTGCACAGTCAGTGACCATATCTATGGTATGTGTAGATGAAGCGCACTGTGTCTCTCAATGGGGGCAGGACTTCCGGCCGGGATATTTAAAAATTTCCCAGTTTTTGGAGAGCCTTCCCAAACGTCCGGTGGTGGGAGCCTTTACGGCAACGGCTACCCGGCAGGTACGGGAAGATATTTTACAACTGGTGGGACTGCAAAATCCCAAAATTGTCATTACAGGGTTTAACCGGAAGAATTTGTATTTTGGTGTGCGGAAGCCCCGGGATAAATTCCGAGAATTGCTGCAGATTCTTCGGGAAGAAGGAGACAAAAGCGGAATTGTCTACTGTTCCACCCGAAAGCTGGTGGAAGAGGTTTGTGAAAAGCTGCGGGATGCAGGATATCCTGCGGCCCGGTATCATGCAGGACTTTCCGATGAAGAGCGGGGACAAAGCCAGGAAGATTTTCTCTATGACAGAAAGACGGTAATGGTAGCCACCAATGCCTTTGGAATGGGAATCGACAAGTCCAATGTTTCTTATGTCATCCACTACAATATGCCAAAAGATTTGGAAAGCTATTATCAGGAAGCTGGACGTGCCGGAAGAGATGGATCTCCGGCCAGATGTATTTTGTTATACAGCGGGGCCGATGTACGTCTTAACCGCTTTATGATTGAAAAAGAAAAGGATAACGAAGAACTCGATGAGGAAACTGCCAAGCAGGTTCGGGAAAAGGAACTGGAACGCTTGAAACTCATGACCTTTTATGCGACCAGCCGCCGGTGCCTACGCCAGTATCAGCTTCGCTATTTTGGGGAGACTGGCGTGCCGGGGTATTGCGGAAATTGTTCTGTTTGCCTGCACGAAGAGAGAAAAATCGATTGGGAAGAGTCGATTCCTCATCGGCCTGTGGTGAAACGTCCTGTCGGGGACGCCCTTCCTTTGGATGAGGCTCTGTTTCGGCGATTGCGACAGCTTCGTCTGTCGCTGGCAAAGAGCGCGGGCATCCCGCCTTATGCAGTGTTCACTGACTCGACTCTTCGGGAAATGTGTATCTACCGGCCCAAAAGTGAGAGTGAACTTTTGGCTATTTCGGGCGTAGGTGAGAAAAAGCTGGAACGGTATGGTTCACTGTTTTTGCGGGAGATAAAAGGGTGGAAAGGGTAACAGATTTGTAAAGAATTACCCAAATGATTACAGATAATTTCAATCTGATTACAGTATTGTAAGAATCATTGCTTTTTGATTTTGTCCATGCTACACTATGTCCATCCTTTTTTCAGAAAGGATTTGGAAAAACAAACTGTTACATACAGAAAGGAGCATGGTTATGCCTGAGATGATTCGCATACTACTGATTTCGTTGAGACCCTTTATGATTTTTATGGCAATTGCTGCCGGCGGAGTCGCTTTGACGATGCTCCGTGATCATCTGATTCATTATAATCGTAAGCCTAAAGTAACGGAAAAAGTGCAAAAGCTGATTCCCATTGATGATTTGTATAACGAATAAGGATAAACCAAATTGCTTGGGCCTCCTGTTACGCATATACATAAAAAATTCCTCTGCTGACATCCGGCAGAGGAATTTTTTATGTTTTTTCAGAAGAATTTGTCGTTTGAGGGCTGCTGGGAGCCGACTGCAAAATTTTTAGAATCCCTTCGTTCATAGAAAGGTATTCCGTTCGAATGTTTTCCAGGTAAGCCTCTCCGGCAGGCTCCAAATGATAGTATACTCTGGCACGCCGTTTCCCGACAATCACACGCCTATCAGAAATCATACCTTTTTTCAGCATACGATAAAGACTGGGATACATAGAACCTTCCGTCATAGTATATAATCCCCCGCTGCGTCTGGCCAGCTGCTGGGAAAGTTGATATCCATACATATCTTCCTCTTGAAGAAGTGTAAGGAGGAGCAGATCAATGGTTCCCCGACGCAAATTTTCATTAATGCTCAAAAAGAATCCCCCTTTTTCAAAAATGGTGTTCACTTTACTCCTATTAAAACATATTTGGATTTTTTTGTAAATACCCGGGGGAAAGAGTACTATAAAAATTTATATAGGAAGTCCAGCCTTGCGAAAAATTGCTTGAGCCTTTTCCATTTCTGCGGCGGTGGGTTCAGGAATATCGGCTAAAGTGAAGGGGATTTTCAAAGCGTCCCACTTATATGCTCCCATTTTATGAAAAGGCAGCAGTTCCACTTTTTCAATACAGGAAAACGGACTGAGAAAATCAGCAAGTTTTTGCAGCTTGTCGATTTGTAAAGTAAGACTCGGTACGCACACATGGCGAATCCATATGGGCTTTTTCACTTCTTCACACCAATTCAGAAGGCGCAGAGCATTTTCATTTCCCATACCGGTGAGGGACTTACACTCTTCTGAATCCAAAGCCTTAATGTCCAGCAGCAGCATGTCTGCCAATTCCAATGCTTCCCGACATGTTTCCATAGGAACAGCACCGCAGGTATCCACAGCGGTGTGAAATCCCTGCTCTTTACAAAGGCGAAGAATAGCTGCGGTAAAATCCGGCTGCAGCAATGGCTCGCCGCCGGAAAGGGTAACGCCGCCAGAACGGATAAAGTTTCGATAGGGAAGGATTTTTTCCACAACTTCCCCAGCTGTTGTGGAAGTTCCGTCGCATTTATCCCAGGTATCCGGATTATGGCAATATGCACAGCGCAGTAAACAGCCTTGCAGAAAAACGACATAGCGAATTCCCGGGCCATCCAGTGCCCCAAAAGTTTCTACAGAATGGATGCGGCCCGGAATTTCTGTAACAGTAGACATGATAGGTCATCTCCTTAACAAATTGAAAAATGCGCCCCGGCTTTGGGCTGGGGCGCATCTGTTTTGATAGAACTTAGAAGTGGTCGTGGAACGTACGGCTGATAACATCCAATTGCTGCTCACGGGTCAGTTTAATAAAGTTTACTGCATAGCCGGAAACACGGATGGTCAGCTGAGGATACTTTTCCGGATGGTCCATAGCATCCAGCAATACTTCACGGTTCATAACATTCACATTAATGTGGTGGCCGCCTTCCATAAAGTAACTGTTCAGCAGCTGGGCCAGGTTTTCCTCTCGTACCTCTTCTTCACGGCCCAGAGCACCGGGCACAATAGAGAAGGTATAGGAAATGCCGTCTTCGCTGTAATCATAGGGCAGCTTGGCCACACTCATCATGGAAGCCACGCAGCCGCTGCTGTCACGGCCGTGCATGGGGTTAGCGCCGGGAGCAAAAGGTTCGCCGCGCTTACGCCCGTCGGGGGTGGAGCCAGTGTGCTTGCCATACACCACATTGGAAGTGATAGTCAGGATAGACATGGTGGGGCGGCTGCCGCGATAGGTGCGGCACTTTTCCAGTTTGCCCATGAATTTCTTCACAATCATAACGGCAATATCATCCACGCGGGGATCATTGTTGCCAAATTTGGGGAAGTCGCCCTCAATTTCGTATTCCGTTACCAGACCGGTCTCATCGCGAACCGGGTGTACTTTTGCATATTTGATGGCAGACAGGCTATCAGCCACTACAGACAGACCGGCAATACCGCAGGCCATAGTACGAACCACTTGCTGGTCATGAAGGGCCATCTGGATTTTTTCGTAGCAATATTTGTCGTGCATATAGTGAATGATGTTCAGAGCGTTGATATAGAGGCTTGCCAGCCAGTCCATCATGACGTCGAACTTCTTCATCACATCATCATAGTCCAGGGTGTTTCCGCGAACCGCCAGCAGCTCGGGGCCTACCTGGTCGCCGCTGATTTCATCACGGCCGCCGTTAATGGCATACAGCAGGCACTTTGCCAGATTGGCACGGGCGCCAAAGAACTGCATCTGCTTGCCTACCCGCATAGCGGAGACACAGCAGGCAATGGCATAGTCGTCGCCGAACTTTTTGCGCATCAGATCGTCGCTCTCATACTGGATAGCAGAAGTCTGAATAGACATCTTGGAGCAGAACTCTTGGAAGTTTTTGGGAAGGCGGGGGCTCCACAAAATAGTCATGTTGGGCTCGGGAGCAGGGCCCAAGTTGGTCAAAGTATGCAGGAAACGATAGGAGTTCTTGGTGACCATGTGACGGCCATCAGTGCCAATACCGCCAATAGATTCGGTAACCCAGGTGGGGTCGCCGGAGAACAGCTGGTCATATTCGGGAGTGCGCAGGAAGCGTACCAGACGCAGCTTCATAATAAACTGGTCTACCATTTCCTGAATCTCTTCTTCGGTGTAGCGGCCATTTTCCAAGTCACGCTGGGCGTAAATATCCAGGAAAGTGGAGGTGCGGCCCAGAGACATAGCAGCACCATTCTGTTCCTTTACAGCAGCCAAATAGCCGAAGTACAGCCACTGGATAGCTTCCTTGGTGTCCTGTGCAGGCTTGGAAATATCAAAGCCATAGCTTTCGCCCAATCGCTGGAGCTTTTTCAGGGCGCGAATCTGCTCGGCCACGTCTTCACGGCGGCGGATAGCATGGGTGTCCATCACATCATAGGTCAGGCTATCCAAATCAGCCTGCTTGGACTTAATCAGAAAATCGGTTCCGTACAAAGCTACTCGGCGATAATCGCCAATAATACGGCCACGGCCGTAAGCATCCGGCAGACCGGTGATAATGTGGCTGTGACGGGCTTTTTTGATTTCAGGGGTATAAACATCAAATACGCCGTCGTTGTGGGTTTTACGATATTTGAAAATCTCTTCCACCTTGGGATCCAGTTTACGGCCATAGGCTTCCAGAGATTTGCGTACCATGCGCATACCGCCAAAAGGCATGATGGCGCGCTTCAGGGGAGCATCGGTCTGCAAACCGACGATGACCTCTTTATCTTTATCAATATAGCCGGGGGCATAAGCATCAATGTCGCTGATAGTGGAAGCATCCACATCCAAAACGCCGCCTGCTTTGCGCTCCTTATCCAGAAGCACTTTTACTTCATCCCACAGTTCACGGGTGCGCTGGGTGGGAGGGGTCAGAAAGCTTTCGTCTCCATCGTAGGGCGTGTAGTTGCGCTGAATAAAATCCTGTACGTCAACAGTGTGGCTCCAATGTCCAGGGATAAAATCTTTCATAACTCTGTATTCCTTTCTCCCGTTCAAAACGGGTCAACAAGCGCCAATGGCGCAAAAAACCAAGGCTGCCCGGTAAAATCATTACCGGCGGCCCGCTGTCGGATGGGCATAAGCCCGCCCGTAAGGGGAAAGCAGATGATACAACAATCAGTAGCCGAAAACTCCCAGCATAGATTCATCGTTTTCAATCCAGTCGGAAACGGGAATCACCTTATAATTCTGCTCATCCAGCCGTACCACGACCCGGCTGATGCCTGCGTTAATAATGAGACGCTTGCACATAGAGCACGAAGAGGGGTTTTCCACGTAATCACCGGAGCGGGCATCCTTGCCCACCAGATAAAGTGTCGCGCCAATCATTTCTTTACGGGAAGCACTGATAATGGCGTTGGCTTCAGCATGGACCGAACGGCATACCTCATACCGTTCGCCGCGGGGAATCTGCAGCTTCTCCCGAATGCAAATACCGGTGTCGATACAGTTTTGGCGTCCACGGGGAGCACCGTTATAACCGGAGGAGACGATTTCGTCATTATTGACGATAATAGCTCCAAAATTCCGGCGCAGACAGGTACCGCGTTCCAGAACCGTCTGGGCGATATCCAGATAATAATTTTCCTTATCGCGGCGAACTGCCATACTGCATCTTCCTTTCAGCTTGTTGTAAGTTTTCCGGTCAAAACCGGCTGCTTTCTGCGCGTATTTTCGCGAAGACCCGCGTTTCCGTTCTAACGCGCCGGACCGGAGGTCCGTATTGCCCTAAGGGCTGGCGTGCGGGAAAAATTTTTGTCCGCCGCCAAACAGGAATAGCTAAAACACAATATCTGCCATTCTCTGTGTCTTGGTTATACTATATACCATTCATTTTGAATTGGCAAGGGCTTTTTTCTTGTACATTTCCCGTGGCATTTCGGGAGAATCCTTTACTTTTGAGAAAGTGCATGATAAAATAAAGAAAAGTTCGCATTTTTGGGAATGTTGCCCATCACAAATTGTCCATAAAACAGCATAAATTATAAATAAAACAAGGAAATTTGAATGTATTTATAAAAAGATTATGAATTTTCGGAACAGGAGGCAGTATGGCCGAGCAAAAAAAAGATAGATTATCCGATATTTCGACAATGAAAGAAATTCTCAGCCGTCACGGATTTACTTTTTCCAAGGCGCTGGGGCAGAATTTTCTCATTAACCCTTCTGTGTGTCCTCGTATGGCAGAAATGTGCGGTGTTGACGATGAAAGCGGTGTGCTGGAAATCGGGCCGGGAATTGGCGTGCTGACAAGGGAGCTGGCAAAGCGCAGCAAAAAGACGGTGGCTGTGGAATTGGACACCCGACTTCTTCCGGTGTTGGCAGAGACGCTTGCCGATTATCCCAATGCCAGTGTGGTACACGGAGATGTGATGAAACTAAACCTTCATCAATTGATAAAGGAAGAATTCCCGGAAATGAAGGTGGCGGTTTGCGCCAATCTTCCTTATTATATTACCTCTCCGGTGATTATGAAAATACTCGAGGAAAAACTGCCCATTACAGCCTTAACGGTTATGGTACAAAAGGAGGCGGCAGACCGGATTTGCGCAAAGCCCGGTACCCGCGCCTGTGGAGCTGTTAGTGCGGCGGTGCAGTACTATGCAGAACCGGAAATTTTATTTCAGGTATCCCGGGGAAGCTTTATGCCGGCGCCTAATGTGGATTCAACGGTCATTCGATTGAATGTCCGGGAACAGCCGCCGGTAAAGCTTTCTGATGAAGCACATTTTTTCCGGTTGATAAAAGCGGCTTTCGGGCAAAGGCGAAAAACTGCCCTGAATGCAGTGTCATCAGGTATGGGATTGCCCAAAGCGGAGGTAGCGAAGGCAATGGAGCGGGCAGGAATTGCTCCTACTGCCAGGGCCGAACAGATGGCGCTGGAAATGTTGGCGGATTTTTCCAATGAATTAGTCAATAGCTGACAGGAAAAAGAGGGAGAGAGTATGGGGAAAATCAGGAAACTGTCCGAAAAAGAATTTGAAAAATATATGATCTGCGATGGTGAGAAGCTGGACGAAGAGCGCTGGAGAGAGGAACTGGAGAATGGAAAACGGATCGTATTGGTATATGAGGAAAACGGTGAGATTTTGGGAGAAGTTTCGCTAATACTGGAAGACATGCCCAAGGAGTCCGAAGGAAAGCATGCACGGGTTTCTCAATTGATTGTCCGGGAAGAGTACCGCAGCCGGGGCATTGGGGGCGCATTACTGGATGTCCTTCTTCGGGAGGGGGAACAGATGGGGCTTACGGATATGGAAGCTTCCATCTATATTGATAATGAAAATGCAATACGCCTATACCGCCGGAAAGGATTTACCCATCAGGTGTTTCGGGGACAGGATGAAACAGGGGAATATATTCGTTTACTGGCCTGTTTGGATGAACCGCAGGAAGAAGAGGGTGTTTTTACCTTTTATTTTGCAGCTCGAGCCATGTTAATTGCAGCAGCCGTTTTTCTTTTGGCCGCTATGGCACTGGGACCCCTTCGGTATACGGATTTATCGGTTGCCTTTGGGGTAGCATCGGGTTTCCTGTCTGCTGTGGGAATGTGGTTTGGATTTGCTTCCTGGAAAGAAGAGGAGGAATGATGGGTGAAGACCCTGACAATTGGTATTGTAGCCCATGTGGATGCCGGAAAAACTACCTTGACAGAGCAGCTGCTGTATTGGGGCGGAGCCGTGCGGCAGGCGGGAAGTGTTGATAAAGGAACGGCTCGGACTGATTTCTTGACGGTGGAGCGGGAGAGAGGAATTTCTGTACGCACGTCTACGGCTGTATTGGAATATCAGGGCGTTCAGATGAATCTGATTGATACGCCGGGCCATGTGGATTTTTCGGCAGAAGTGGAACGCTCCCTTTCTGTTTTGGATGCGGCGGTTTTGGTCATTTCTGCGGTAGAAGGAATCCAGGCGCAAACGGAAATTCTATATCAGTCTCTGCGCAAGGCAGGCGTGGAGGTGATTCTTTTTATCAATAAAATTGACCGCGTTGGCAGCCGTGCAGCTGAAATTGTGGAGGAAATTCGGGAACAGTTTACACCGGCCGTGGTGGTTTGCAGCAAAATTTTTGGAGAAGAAACCCGTGACTGTACTGTGCAGCTGCGTTCGTTTGAAGAAGATAAATTTCGTGAAGAAGTATTGGACACAGTCAGCATTTTGGACGACTCTGTGATGGAGAAGTATTTGGAAGAAGGAGAGGTTTCCACAGAAACGCTGAAGCAGGCCCTGGCTGGGTGTATGGCCCGGGGGCAGCTTTGTCCGGTGCTGTGCGGCAGCAGCTTGATGAATATTGGGGTTCGGGAATTGCTGGAATTTTTGGTTTGCTATGGCTCGGCAGTCAAAAATCGTGATGACGATGTACTTTCGGGTACTGTTTATCAGATTACACATGACAAGACGATGGGCAGAGTGGCCCATGTTAGACTGTTTGGTGGATGTATTCAAAACCGGGACATGGTGTCCTTTTATACTCCGGGAAGCGATGAAAAACAACAGGGGAAGGTCAGCCAAATCCGCCGGTATTCCGGTAGCCGAGCTTCGGATATTGGAAAAGTATCCGGGGGACAGGTGGCCGCTCTCTGTGGGCTTTCCAACATAAAGGCCGGGGATATTTTGGGAGAAGTGGAAGAATCGTTTCATTGCCATCTTAGCGAGCCTCTTTTGAAAGTACAGGTGGAGCCGGAAACGGAAGGGCAGCTTCATCAGGTATTGGAGTGCTTCCGGGAATTGGATGCAGAGGACCCAGCTTTACAGCTGGAATATTATCCGGAAGAGAAAGAGATAGATATTTGTATTACCGGTATGGTGCAGCTGGAAATTCTGGAAGAGTTGGTCCGGGAGCGTTATGGGCTTTCTGTGCATTTCTCGCCGCCAACGGTATTGTATCGGGAAACCCCGTCCGCTCCAGGCCGCGGTGTAGAGGCTTATACCATGCCGAAGCCCTGCTGGGCCATTATTGAGCTGGCAATTGAACCACTGCCAAGAGGAAGTGGGTTTATTTATGATTCCCGTGTTCCAAATGAGCAGATTTTGTATCGGTATCAGAACCATATCCGGCAAGCGCTTCCCAGAGCCCTCAGACAGGGCTTGTATAACTGGCCGGTTACGGATTTAAAAGTGACCCTGACAGGCGGAAGCCATCATATTTTTCATACCCATCCCCTCGACTTTTTCCTGGCCACTCCCATGGCGCTGATGAACGGATTGATGAATACCGGCACAACGCTGCTGGAACCCATCCAGATTTTACGAATTACTGCGGGAGAGGAGTTTTCCGGAAAAATCATGGGAGATGTGATTGCCATGAGAGGAAGTTTTGATACGCCGGTTATCCGAAAGGGCAATGTGACATTTGAGGCCCGGGTTCCAGTAAGCGAATCTCTGCAATATTCCATCCGCCTGGCCTCTATGACCAGCGGGCGGGGAACCATGAGCGCTCATTTTGATGGATATGAAATATGCCCTCAAGGAAAAGGGAAAACTGCAAAACGTCATGGCGTCAATCCATTGGACAGAGAAAAATGGATTTTGGTTCAGCGCAGCGCTATGAACGGAGCCGGCGCTGAAATGTAAAGGCTCGGGAAAAAACAGGCGGAGATTTGGCAAAGAATCTGGAAGAAAATCAGGAAAACAGGGAAAAAGCCTTGACGAAACCGGGAGGGTATGCTACAATAAGTACACCTCAAAAGGGGTTCTTTTTTTTGCGCCCTTTTCATGTTGAGGGAGGCTGGGCCATCAGGGTGAAGGAAACATCCTGAGCAAGACCTAAATTTTTTCCGTTAAACGGGAGGTGCCGTCATGAGAGTAAAAGTCGTTTTGGCCTGCACAGAGTGCAAGCAGCGCAACTACAACACCAAGAAAAACAAGAAAAACGATCCTGACAGACTGGAAATGAACAAGTACTGCCGGTTCTGCAGGAAGCACACCCTTCACCGTGAAACCAAGTAAGGCCGGAGGGACAAAGAATGGCTGAAAAAACTGAGAAGAAGCCGAACATTTTTGTTCGTGCGGGCAGAGGTACCAAAAAGTTCTTCCGCGATACCAAAGGCGAGATTAAGAAAATTGTCTGGCCGACTCCCAATACCGTATTTCGGAACATGGGTGTGGTGCTGGTAACGATTATCGTTATTGGAGCATTTATTTTCGGCCTGGATACTGCTTTTATGAAGCTGCTGGGTCTCGTAATGGATATTGCCGGCTAATCCTTTGTGATTGGTGCAGGCTGCTGCGGAGGAATGAAGAATGGCAGATGAATCCAGATGGTACGTTGTTCATACCTATTCCGGGTATGAGAATAAGGTAGCATCCAATCTTGAAAAGACGGTAGAAAACCGTCAGCTTCACGACCTGATTCAGGAAATCCGCGTTCCTACTGAGACCGTAACCGAGGTGAAGGACGGAAAGCAGCGGGATGTGGAGCGTAAGATTTTCCCCGGCTATGTGCTGGTGAAAATGGTTATGACAGACGATTCCTGGTATATTGTCCGCAATATCCGCGGATGCACCGGTTTCGTAGGTCCCTCTTCCAAGCCGATTCCTCTGACGGATGCCGAAGTAGCACGTCTGGGTGTAGAGCAGAAGGAAGTGGAACTGTCCTATGCCATCGGCGATTCCGTACAGATTATTGACGGTCCGATGGAGGGATTTGTGGGTACCGTGGAAAAACTGGATGTTGAGAAAAACAGTGTCCGGGTTATGGTATCTATGTTTGGCCGTGAAACCCCGGTAGACTTGGAGCTTAGCCAGGTGGAATCGGTCGAATAAAAAACGGATTATCCGTTGTGTTAAGTTTGGTAACAAGCCGCATAGCGGCATTTGTTATGAGGGGCAAAGCCCCTGTGGGAGGAACATGCTCAAAGAGTGTGTCCCGCCATCTACCACGAATTTTGGAGGTGCAAGAAAATGGCTCAAAAGGTTACGGGCTTTATTAAGCTGCAGATACCTGCTGGCAAGGCAACCCCGGCGCCCCCTGTTGGACCGGCTCTCGGCCAGCACGGCGTCAACATTATGGCATTCACAAAGGAATTTAACGAGCGCACAAAGAATGATGTGGGTCTGATTATTCCTGTTGTGATTACGGTCTATGCGGACCGTTCCTTTACGTTTGTCACCAAGACTCCCCCTGCTGCTGTCCTGATTAAGAAGGCTTGCGGCATCGAGAGCGGTTCGGGTGTACCGAACAAGACAAAGGTTGCAAAAATTACCCGCGAACAGGTCAAGAAGATCGCCGAACAGAAAATGCCTGATCTGAATGCTGCAAATATCGAGTCTGCCATGAGCATGGTGGCCGGTACCTGCCGCAGCATGGGCGTTGAAGTCGTCGACTAATGCCCGACGAACCTGC
>OBYM01000639.1_pt1 | contig 18075 bp, 13 predicted proteins | sample 1538191 | NCBI WGS metagenome assembly OBYM01 (sample SAMEA2580165, study PRJEB22360) | human gut metagenome | biome: human gut; feature: human-associated habitat; material: faeces | place: Denmark | collected 2008/2010 | reverse complement strand
AGACGGAGGGAGGTGTAGCTCGGGCGGCGGGAGGTGCCACGGCGGCCAGCAGGGCCAGCATTGGCACATTGTCCACATCGCCGGTGGAGGGCGTGGCGGAGGGCTTCGTCGGCTCCGTAGGCTTCTCCGTGGGCTTGGTGGGGTCCGTGGGCTTTTCGGTGGGCTTCGTGGGGTCGGTGGGTTTGGGCTCCGTGGGCTGGGGCAGCTTGGGAAGGACCACATTCTCCGGAGAAATCTCCTCTTTTCCCTCTGCGTCTGCAAACAGCTTGCCGCAGTCCGGGCAGACATAGTAGGCAATGTTGCCCTCGGCATCCACCGTCGGCTCCTTGGCCTCCACGAAGGTCAGATTCGGATGGCGGCAGTCGTGGGTCAGCGGAATGATGGCATCGAACTGGGGCAGCCATTCGCCGGTGGTGTAATCTCTGGCCCGAAGGACGATCTCGTCCTCGTACACATACATCAGGTAGTTGGCAGGCACGTTGGCATAAGCACGGGTAGCGCCCTTGATGGCAGGCAGGTTCACCTCTGTGAAGCTGCCCACGCCCTCACTGACCACTTCCACCGGGTCTACCATGCCGAAGGCACTGTGCAGGTGGCCGCAGAAATAGACCACGTTGTCATGGGCCGCCAGAATGGAGCGGACCTGGGCATCCTGCGCACCGATGGAGTTGTCGTTGATGACGATGGGACTGTAAGTGGACAGGGGGCAGGTATCGATGAAGGGGAAGTGATTGATGACGAACACCGGCTTGCCGTCGGCGGCGTAGGTGGTCATCCAATGCTCCAGCCAGGCCAGGGTCTCGTCCTCATAATAGCCGCCGTGGCGGATGGGGTCCAGCTCGTTGCCCTCGATGGCATAATTACCGTTCTCGTCCAGAACCTCCTTGCTGGAACCGGTCTGCAGCTTGTAGTCCGTGTTCATAATGACGAAGTGGAAGCCCTTGTAGCTGACGGTATAGCTGTAGCTATGGCTTTCGTCGGCATCCGCATCATAATTCACGGAATCCAGGGTGGCAACGCCGCTGTCCACGAATTTCTGGATATGGGCCATGATGTTCTGCCAATACACCGGAGAAGATGCCAGATAATTGGCATCCGGAGCATCCCAGGAAATTTCGTGGTTGCCGAAGCAGGCCAGCATCAGGAGATCGTCCAGGCCGTACTGCTCAATCAATGCGTTGAACACGTCATAGGCGTTCTGGGTGGTGGCAGGCTTGGAATTGTCGGCAAAGTCGCCGCTGTTCAGGAAAACATCCGGCACCAGATCGTTGGCTTTCAGGTCCGCAAACACGGTCTCCAGCCGCTTGGAATCCACGTCTCCGGGAGAGGCAATGTGAATGTCGGACAGCAGCAGGGCAGACAGCTCCGCATCCTTCTGGGGCGCAGCCAGGAAGGTCAGGTAGGCGTCTTTCAGCTCGCCGGTGAGCTGGATGGCCTCCTCATAATCCGCTGCGGTCAGATTCTCGGCGGCGGCCTTGGTCTCGGTCAGGACCTTGCTCAGGGCTGCCCGGTAGGGGTCGTACTCGCTGCCCAGTTCGCCCATGCGGCTTTCCGCCTGGGCAATCAAAGCCCGGAGGTTCTCAGCGTGATAGGTGGCCAGCACGTCCGTGTGGCTCAACACGCCCTTGTACAGGGTCACGTTGTCCAGATAGGCGTTTTCCAGACCAAACTGTCCCGCCAGGTCCGCACCCAGCACCAGGGTGTTTTCACCCAGGGCCTGCCCGGCCAGGGCGGAAATGCTGCGGATGGCCACCAGGCTCTGGTCCACATAGATCTTATAGCTGGAAGTGCGGTCCACGCTGACCGTGACCCGGTGCCAGCGGTCATCCATGGCGCTGCGGATGCCGTCGGTGTCGGCGTGGTTCCCGTCGGTGTCCGTGAGGCCCAGGGTCAGATACTGATTCTGGGGCAGCTGCACGGCGGAGATACCGGCAGTATCCTGAGCGGTATCCTGATTGGAGAACAGCACGCCGCCGACCTTCACATTATTCATGTTCACGGTGGTGCCGGCCTTGGTGGCCAGGCCCGCTGCGGCCCACTGGGTATGGCCGCCGTTAACGGTGCGATACCAGAAGGTCAGGGTGTAGCTGTCAGTGGCCAGGTCAATGCCCTGCAGATTCTCAAAGCGCACGTATTCCGTAGCGTTGTCCTTGCCAAAGGCGTTGTGAATGTACAGAGCGGAGGTCCCGTCGGCACCCGTTACCGCAGCCGGAGAGCCGGTAATTTGTCCGCCGTTGCCGTGGCCGGACCGGTCGGCGGCAGTGCCGTCATTAAAGTCCGCCTGCAGAACAATCTCCTGTCCCACGAAGGGAGGATCTTCCAGCAGGACTTTGCCGGTGCCGTTTTCGGTGATGTCGAAATCGCTGTACTGCACGCCGGGGTTGGCGCTGGGGCTGATGCGTAGGACTGCCCCGTCATTGGCGATGAGTTTGGTCCGCTGGCCGTTGACGGTGGTGGGAACGGTGCTGATGAGGCTCACGTTGGAAGCGCCGCTGGCGGTGAAGGTGTCGAAATCCGTCAGGGTCAGGCCCAGAACGCCGGAATAATCATAGACGTTCATGCTGTGGGCCGGGTTCTTTTCGGAAAAGCCAGCGGGAATCTCCCCGCCGAACACGTTCACGGTGTCGTAATGGGTGAGGCTTGCCATGTCGGAGCCGGAATAATGCTGGATATTCAGCGTCTTGGTGCCGGAAACGGTCACGGCGCTGCTCCAGACGCCGAACATTCCGGTGCCGCAGTTGAAGGCGCTGTCTACGTTCACGGTGATATTTCCTTCCATAACGATGCCGGATTTGCCGTTGTAGTCCCGCATCTCGGTGATGGAGCCGCCCAGCAGGTTCATGGTCACGTCTCCGTGGACCACGCCGCCGTTGGAAATGTCGTAGATGACCTTCACGTAGCCGCCCTTCATGGTGAAGGTGACGTTGTTGACGCTGTTGGCCTTGGCGTTGCCGCCCATGGCCACGTTGCTGGTAACGGAGGCATTCTTGTCTATGGTCAGGTCGGCATTGCCTGCGGCCTGGCCGTTGCTGCCCAGATAGATTTGGTTGTAGGTGCCGCCTTCCAGCAGCACGGTACTGTCGGAAGTCTCGTCGGAATTCAGTTTGCCGCAGAAGATTTTCAGAGCGCCTGCGCCGGTAGTCACCACGCTGTCGGTGACATGGAATTTAGACCCGGCGTAGAGGAACTGGGAGGCCTTGGATTTGGTGGATTCCATGTGGAAAACCAGGGCATCCACGGTCATATCGCCGCTGGCGGCAAAGCTCTGGGTGCCGCCCACCCAGGTGAGCCGTGCGCCGGTGTCCCGGTAGTCCACGCCGTCATAGCGGGAGGTCAGGGTCACGGGGCCGGTGACATTCAGGCTTTCCAGATCCAGGGAGGCGGTCATGCGGACCTCGCCGGACAGAACCACCGTGCCGCCCACGGCGGGGTCCAGGGCTTTCAGGGCTTCCGGCAGGGAAGCAAAGGCCGTCTCGGCGGTCTTGCCGTCGCCGGAGGCATTCCGGGTCCCGTCCACGAAGGCCACGGAAAGATACCGCTGGTCCTCCTGGCCATAGTAGATGGTGCCGGAATTGTGCAATGTCATGCCGTCGGCCGAAGCGGCGGCTTCGTTTTCATAGGCTTTCAGCCAGATTTTGCCGCCCGCCTCCACGGAGAGGGTCTTGCCGGTAAGGGCAGCGTCATAAATGGCATTGGCCTGAGCGGCTACATGGATTTCGTCAAAATTGGCGCAGGCGCCGCCGGTCAGGGAGCCCTGCAGGTCCATGAGATTCAGGACCCGCTTGCCGGTGGTGGCATTGGGCCAGGTGCCGAAGGTCGCAGGCAGGGCGGAAAAACCGCCGTAGAGGTTCACGGTGATGTCGCCCATGGTGGTGGTCTTGCCGTACTGCCGGGCCGCATCGGTGATGGTCCCCGCTTTCAGGTCTACGGTCACGTTGCCGGTGGTGCCGGAGGTGTTGGGGGTATTGTACAGGACCTTGATGCTGCCGCCCTCCATGGTGAAGTGCAGGTTTCCGGAAACGGAGGCGGCCTTGGAGGTGGAGTTGGGGCCAAGGGTCACGTTGCTGGTGACTTCCGTGGTGCCGCCGATGGTCAGGTCAACATTGCCGGTGGTGGAACCGGAGTTGCCGCCCATGAAGAAGGTGTGGTAGGTACCACTGAGGGCACGGACCCGTACATCCCGGATACCGCTGGGGTCCGAACAAAACACCTTCAGGGAGCCGATGCCGGTGACGGTCAGGTTCTCGCCCAGGGTCAAATCGGCACCGGAGTACAGGAAAACGCTGTTTTTGTCCTTACCCGCATCCAATTTGATGGACAGATTTTCCAGAACGGTGGTGCCGCTGAGGGTCAGGGTGGCCTTGTTGCCTGTGAGGGTCAGCGAGCCGGTTTCCGTGCCGGTGATGGTCACAGGGCCGGTAACGGCGGACCCGGCAGCATCAAAGCCACCACCCTCCACCGGTCCGGACAGGACCAGCTTGCCGCCTGCGGCCTTGTCCAGCAGGGCGTAGCCCTCGGAGAGGGTCTTGACGGCGGTCTCCGGGGTCAGGCCGTCGCCGGAGGCGGCTGCGGAGCCGTCAACGTAGAACGTGTCGCTGGCCGTTTCCTCGGCGGAGACGGCGAAGGAGCCGGGCAAAAGCGACAATGTCAGCAGCAGTGCCGTCACCAGCGCCAGAACACGCCGGGACAGTCCCTTGGGTTCGGTTGCGTTCTTCATGGGGATTCTCCTTAAAATTTTATTTTCAGAGGGCCAAAATAAAAATTTGGACCGCTCCAAATTATGAACAAACGAGGATGAAAACCTTAGGAAAAGCATTGAAATATGTCGAAAAATCAAATTTGGACCGTTCCAAATTTTAAGCCGTTCAGAAGCCTCCTTACAGGAGGCTTTTTCATCATATCGGAAAACCGAGCCGGAAACAAGTAACTTCGTGCCGGAATGTTGGACATTCCTTGCGGTCTTTGGCCTGCTGAAAAGAAATGCTTGTCTTTATTGTACAGGAACGTCGCCGTTTGTCAAGCCCTTTCTTGGCGATTTTTCAGAAATCTTACATGGATAGATGCAGATTTGATGTTATGGAAATCGTAAAATAAGCGATTTGACGGATAGAAAAAGCCCCTGGCGGGACCCTGTACGGGCAGCAGCCCGCCCGGCTCGCTTTTTGCGGAACCTGAGCAGGAAGAATCGGCGTAAAACCTTCCGGAACAGAGAAAAGCCTCCCCTGTGTAGGGGGAGCAGTCGCAACATTCGTTGCGACTGAGGGGGGTGTAATCTAACAAGTTTGGGACAACTTCCGGCGGGGCACAAAATAGCCTTCCCCCAGGGGAAGGCTATTTTGCGTCCCACGCCGGTTTCTGCGTATGGAATTCGTTCCGTGGGGGCGTTATTTTTGCTTTTTGCTCCGGTATTCCGTGGGGGTCATGCCGGTTTTGGACAGGAACTGCCGGTTCAGGCCACGGATGGTCCCGAAGCCCGCCTGGGCGCTGATGTCGGCGATACTGTCCTCGGTCCCGGCCAGCAGATCTTTGGCTTTCTCCACCCGCAAGTCCGTAACGTACTGGTGAAAGGACGTGTGGAGATTTTCCTGAAAAATATGGCAGATATGGTATTTGCTCAGATACAGCGCTGTGGAAGCCGTCTCCAATGTGATTGGCTCGGTGTAATTAGTGTCGCAGTAGAGCAACAGCCGCTGGATCGTTGCACTCAGGGGGTCCGCCTGGAAGGGCTCCAGGGTCAGCTCCGAAAGTACAATGCCCATCAGGGCCATGGCATAGCCCCGCATCTGCCCCAGGCGGAACACGTCATCGCCAATGCCCTCGTCGCTGAGGGCCAGCATCCGTTCCAGCAGTGGGACCACCAATCCGGCAGGGGGCGTGACCACCGGGCAAAGGGGCAGCTGCTGGAAAAAGGCGGCGTGAAACTCCGGAAACTCATCCGGGGAGCAGAGCAGGAGAATGTTGTCGATTTCCGTGTCGTTGGTGTAAAAATGGGCCTGATTGGGGAACACCAGCGCCAGGGCCCCCGCCGTGACCGGGTACTCCTTTCCCTGCACATGGACCGTGGCCTGACCGCTGAGCATATAGGCCAGTTCCAATTCCCGGTGGATATTGGGCCGGGAGCCGATGTTATGCCTGCGCCGGATGGAATAGGTCTTGGCGGGCCGTTTCTCGAATCGCATATCGTTCCTCCATACCGCAATTTTTGTCTGGATTTCCTGTACAAAGTTACTTGCAGTATAGCACAGGGATTTGTATAATGCAAGTAGTGAAATCAAAGAAATACCCACAATGGAGGAACGTATATGAGCTCTTGGCTGTCCAACGCCGTTTTCTATCAGATTTACCCACAGAGCTTCCGGGATTCCAACGCCGACGGCATCGGAGACCTGCCTGGGGTATTGGAAAAGCTGGAATATATCCAAAAATTGGGTTGTAACGCCATTTGGATCAATCCCTGCTTCGATTCACCCTTCCAGGATGCAGGCTACGACATTGCGGATTACTACACCGTGGCCCCCCGCTACGGCAACAACACCGATCTGCGGCACATTTTTCAGGCGGCCCACCAGCTGGGGATGCACGTCATTCTGGATCTTGTCCCCGGCCATACCTCGGACCGGCACCCCTGGTTTTTGGAGTCCATTCAAGGACCCGACAACAAATTTGCCAAACGATATGTCTGGACCGACAACCGCTCCCAGTGCTTCGACCTGAAGCGCCCCGGTGGGGACCAGTCCTCCAATATCCGGGCCTACATCCTGGGCGTGGGGGCCAGAGACGGCTTGTGCGCCGTGAATTACTACACCTGCCAGCCCTGCCTGAACTACGGCTTTGAAAAAATCACCGACACCTATCAGTCCGGCACGGAGTCCCCGGAGGCCATCGCCACCCGAGAGGCCATCATGGACGTCATGCGCTTCTGGCTGCGGATGGGCTGCGACGGTTTCCGGGTGGATATGGCCGGAACGCTGGTGAAAAACGACCCGGAAGGACAGGGCAATGTGCGCCTTTGGCGGCATTTCCGGGACTTCCTGGACCGGGAATTCCCGGAAGCCGTGATGATCTCCGAATGGGGCCGCCCGGAGCTTTCCCTGCTGGCGGGCTTCCACATGGATTTTCTCCTGCACAACGGGCCGTCCCATTACATGGACCTGTTCCGCACGGAGCATCCGTTCTTCTCCCGGGAGGGCCGGGGAGATGTGTCGGAATTTGTTCGCACCTACGGAACCAATGCCGCTCTCACCGCCGGAAAGGGCCTCATCTGCATCCCCTCCGGCAACCATGATATGTCCCGACTGGCCGGGATGCTGGACCAGGAGGAAATGAAAATCGCCTTTGCCTTCCTGCTGTCCATGCCCGGCGCCCCGTTCCTTTACTACGGGGACGAGATCGGGATGCGCTGGATCGACGGCCTTCCCTCCAAGGAGGGCAGCCGTTCCTACCGGGCCGGGTCCCGGACGCCCATGCAGTGGGCCGATGATCTGAACGACGGGTTCTCCGATGCCCGTCCGGACCGGCTCTATCTGCCCCTGGACCCGACCCCGGCCCACCCCACAGCGGAGGCCCAGATGGCCGACCCCAATTCCCTTTGGCAGGAGGTCCACCGGCTCATTGCCCTGCGGCAAAGCTGCGAGGCCCTGCAATCCGAGGCCCCCGTTGCGTTCCTGTACGCCGAGCCGAACCGTTACCCTCTGGTCTACGAGCGCACCGGAAAGACCGGCCGGGTGCTGGTGGTCTGCAATCCCGGCAGGGAAACCCAGACCTGTCCCCTGGACCGGGCGGCCCTGGGAACGGAGATCTATTGCCACGGCCAGTCGGCCACCCTGGAACAGGGCCTGCTGACCGCTCCCGGCGAGAGTATTTCCTTCTTCTACTGCGAAAACTGAAAATTCTTCCGGCGGGGGGACCCGTCTCCGCCGGAGTATTCGGTAAATACTTTTCTAACGTATTACTTAAGTAAATTACAGGCCTGACCTGTAAAATTTAGATTGGAGGAACCCCGAATGAAAAAGACACTTGCGCTGGTATTGGCCATCCTGATGGCCCTGTCCCTGCTGTCCGCCTGCTCCAAGGCCCCTGCGGACACCACGAACTCCAGCACCACGGAAGCTACCAAGCCTGCGGACACCAAGCCCGCCTCTACCGAGCCTACGGTCACGGAGCCGGAGAAAACCGGCGTTTCCACCGATTGGATCCTGGAAAAAGACACCAATATGTCCGGAAAAGTGAATTTCTGGATCCCCTTTAAGGGCAATGCCGGTATGGATGCCCTGATTGCTGACTTCAACAAAACCTATCCCAACATTGAAGTCACCCTGAACACTTACAGCAACAACTCCGACGGCAACCTGGCCGTGAACACCGCCATCATGGGCGGTGAGGTGGACGTTCTGGCATCTTTTGGCCTGAACAATACCTACAAGCGCTGGGAAAATGGCCTGTTCCTGGACCTGACCGACAAGTGCGAGGCCGATGGCATCGACCTGCTGGAACAGTGGGCCTTCGACTGCTACAAGTACGACGGCCGCATCTACACCTTCCCCTGCGGCGGCCTTTCTACCTACATTGCCATCAACATGACCGCCTGGAACGAGGCTGGTCTGGGCGAACTGCCCACGGAATGGACCTGGGACGAGTATCTGGCGGCCTGCGAGAAGATGACCAAGGTGGCAGCCGATGGTACGGTCGAAGTCTACGGCGGCTCCGACGGCGGTTCCATCAACTTCTTCCTGTATCCCTACCTGCAGCAGACCGGCGGCGATATGTACTACACTGCCGACGGCAAGGCATCCTATGACGATGCCCGTGTGGTCTCCTCCTTCCAGCGGGAACTGAAGGCCGAGCTGGGGGACAAGATCTGGTTCCCGAAGGCTACCTATCGGGCGGACAACATCCAGACCCAGATGACCTTCTGCCAGTATCAGACAGCTTCCACTGTCACCAACAACATCCCCCGGTTCCTGCACGACACCACCAACTATCCGGATGTGAACTGGATCACCGGTTTTGCCCCCTATCCCGTGGAGGAAAAGGGCCAGGCCAACTATATGTCCGGCGTGTCCCCCTTCTCCCATGCGGGCATTGCCCTGAATTGCCAGGATGAGGATGCCGCCTGGGCCTTCCTGAAATGGTATTCCACCTACGGCGTGAAGTACCTGGTGGCCGCCGGTCATCAGCCCATGTGGAAGGGCACCGAGGTCGGCTCTGCGCTGGACATCATCTACGGCTCCGAGGACGAGGCCAAGAAGTGGATCGACGTGGACTCCTACAACCGGGTCGTGGGCCGCACGGACCTGCCCGCCTACGCTGAGACCACCCTGACTGCCTACACCGACGTGGCTGCCGCTCTGAATGAGCAGGCCCTGCGGGCGCTGAACGGAGAAATTTCCGCCGAGGAGGCCATGAAGGAATCTGCCGCCGTGGCCAATGCCGCCATTGCAAGTGCGGGTTAAGTAAGAAATTTGGATGCGTAAGTAAAAAGCCGTCCCCGGTGGAATTTCCCACCGGGGACGAGTTTTTGCCGTGTGACAACACGATTCCAATATGCGGAGCGGGATGCGCCTCCGGCGGGGCATTGTAGGGGCGGCGGCACGCCCCGCCCGCTTTCCTGCGATGATTGGGTGGTAAAAACAATGTAGGGGCTGCCGGGACAGAGAAAAGGCTCCCCTGTGTAGGGGGAGCCATTGCCTCGCCATTAGATTTTACCGCTCCTCATCCGTCTCGGCTAATGCCGAGCCACTTAGTAGAGGTATGACTGCCACCGGCAGTCATGAATATTTCTATTCGCTGCGCGGGGCACAACCCCCAGGGGAAGGCTATTTTCCACACATTTGGGGCGGTTTTTTGTTTCTCAGTACAACCCGCCGGAGAGGCTGACGATCGCCAGGACGAGGCACACGCCGCCCAGGACACGGTAGAAGATCAGCGCCATGTCGCTGGGTTCGGAATCCCGGAAAAACATCCCGTGGGAAAGGAACCAGAAGGCCCTGGGGAAAATGAGCATGGCCGTTCCCACAATAAGAAACGCCCAGAAGAAGGCGGCGGGCTCCGCCGTGGTGCTGAGCATGGGGAAAGCAAAACAATTCTCCATAATCTTCTCCTTTTTGAGTAAAAAACGCCGCAGGAAGTCTGCTGACTCCTGCGGCGTTGGTGTTCACTTCTTCTCCGTCACCGGGGACTCCACATGGTTGGCGCCCATGGCCATTTCGGCAATGATGTCGGCGCAGGTCTCGATGCCCAGGGTGCTGGATTTCAGGCACAGGTCGTAATTCTTGGCCTCGCCCCAGTTCCGGCCGGTGTAGTGCTGATAGTTCACTTTACGGCGCTTATCCTTCTCGTTGAGCCGGTTCTGAGGGCTCTTTTCGGACTCGCCGTAGAGCCGCACGATCCGGTCCGCCCGGAAGTCCATGTCGGCGTGGATAAAGACGTTCAGGGTGTCCTTCCGGTCCTTGAGGATGTAGTCCGCATTCCGGCCCACGATGACGCAGGGACCTTTCTCGGCCAGCTGCAGAATGACGTTGCACTGGATGTTCCACAGGAAATCCGCCGTGGACAGGCCATTCATCACGCCGGGGACCCCCTGAGGGGCAAAGGCGTAGGAGAACAGACTGGTTCCGGGGGAATGCTCCCCGTGATCTTCCACAAATTTCGGCGCAAAGCCGGATTCCAGTGCGATCTGGTTCACCAGTTCTTTATCATAAAACGGAATATCCAGCTTCTGAGCCACCAGACGGCCAATGCTCCGGCCGCCGCTGCCAAACTCACGGCTGATGGTAATGATGTTCTTTTCCATTTGCTGTTACCTCCTTGGAAAAGAGGGAAGTCCCTCCATCTGGTAATAGTATAGCAAATCGGCTCGGAAAAGTCAAATGCTTTTGGAAGAAAGCACGGAACACTCGTTACAGCTCCGGCAGGGCGGCTTTCAGCCCGGCCAGTATTTCCTCGGTGGGTCCGGTCAGGGGCAGGCGGCACTGGCCGCAGTCATAGCCCAGCAGTTCCAGGGCCGCTTTTACGGGAATGGGGTTCGTTTCCCGGAAAAGAAGGTCGTTCAAGGGCGTCAGAGAAAGGCTCAGGGCTGCGGCAGTGTCCAGATCGCCGTCCAGAGCGGCCGACGCCATGGCATGGACCCGCTCCGGGAACAGATTGGCTGTGACGGAAATGACCCCGCTGGCTCCCAGGGCTATGGCCGGGACCGTCAGGGCATCATTCCCGGTCCAGACGGCGAACCGGGGGCCGCAGGCGGCTAAAATCCGGCTGACCTTGCTCACGTCAGAAGATGCCTCCTTGACCCCGACAATGTTCGGTATCCGGCTGAGCCGCCGGTAGACGCCGACGGGGATGTCCGTGCCGGTGCGGCTGGGGACATTGTAGAGAATAATCGGGATTTTCACCCCGTGGGCCACGGATAAGTAATGGGCGAACAGTCCTTCCGCCGTGGGCTTATTGTAGTAGGGGCTGACCACCAGCAGCCCGTCGGCCCCGGCTTCCTCTGCCGCCATGCTCAGGTCCACGGTGTGGGCGGTGGAGTTGCTGCCGGTTCCGGCGAGAATTTTGCACCGGTCCCCCACGAATTCCTTGCACCGGCGGATAAGCTCCAGCTTTTCGTGGTCGGTAAGCGTGGGGGCTTCGCCGGTGGTCCCGGCAATGACCACGGCGGGAATGCGGGCGTCCAACTGCCGCTGGAGCAGCCGGAGCATCATGGGGTAATTCACGGAATTTCCCAGAAACGGGGTGACAAGGGCCGTGCAGGCCCCTTGAAAAAAGACGTTTTCCATCATGTTGATCCCTCCAGGCCAATCTATGCGGAAATGTTTGGATTTGCCTATTGAAAAAATTGGTCGAATCTGTTACACTGAAGCTGGAATACCCCAAAAATTACATACGGAGGGACGTACCATGGCGGAAACCTATTGCGGAAAAAACTGTTCGGAATGTGCGGAATACCAGAACTCCCTTTGTCCCGGATGCAGGCAGGGTCCGGGAAGCTGGTTGGGGAACGATTGCGACATTGCCCAGTGCGCCCGGGACAAGGGCTGCGCCACCTGCCTGGGCTGTGATTCGCAAAAGACCTGTATTCTGTGCGCCGGGGCTTCGGTGATGCCGGAGCGGCGGAAGCAGCGGGCGGCGGCCAAGGAGGCCGGGCAGGCCCTGCGCCGTCAGCGCAAAGATGTGGGGAAGTGGCTCTGGATCTACTTCTGGATGCTGATACCCTCGCTGATTGTTTCTTTTATGACCAACAACACCATTGTGCAGGCGCTGCCCGGGCTGAAATTCCCGGGGGAAATTCTGGGCATTCTGGTGGGCATTGCGGAGTGCGTGCTGCTGTTCCTGCTCTCCAAGGAGGAACAGAACTACGGCTATGCGGCCTGGATAAAGGTGGCGGTGGCGGTGATCGGGATCATTATGCTGCCGGTTCCGGATGATTTCCTGGCGGGTTCCCAGCTCCTGTCGGCACTGGTCCTAATCGTGACGATGGCGTTGAGTGCGGCCAGCATCTACTACGAGTGCGAAGCCAATTGCATCGTGCTGACCGGCGTGAAGGACGATGCTCTGGCAGAAAAATGGCAGAAGCTCTGGAAGCGGTATTGGGTCGTGGTGGCTGTACTGCTGGTGGGGTCACTGGTGGCTATGATGCAGAGCGTATTCACGGCAGTCATAGGTTTGCTGGCAATGCTGGTCGCTGCGATCGGCCTGATCGTTGTGGGCACACAGCGGCTCATTTATCTGTACAAAACGGCCGAACGCTTCCGGGAACCGTAAAATATTTGCCGCAGCAGAGGCCCTGCTGCGGCATTTTTTGCGTCCTGCCGTTGCACTTTCGGGCCGAATATGGTATAATCCGAGAATCTATGGTGTAAAGGAGTTTTCTTTATGAAAACGAAGGATTTTTGGTATGACCTGCCGGAGGAGCTGATCGCCCAGACCCCTCTGGAAAAGCGGGACGAGTCTCGTCTGATGGTGCTGGACCGGACCACGGGAGCAGTGACCCATAAGCATTTTTATGACCTCATTGATTATTTGCGGCCCGGCGACTGCCTGGTGATGAACGATTCCCGGGTGCTGCCCGCTCGCCTTCTGGGCCACCGGCCCACCGGCGGCGCCGTGGAGGTGCTGCTGCTGAAGGACCTGGGGGGCAAGCGCTGGGAGTGCCTGTGCCGCCCCGGCAAGAAAATGCAGGTGGGCCAGACCGTCTCCTTCGGGGACGGCAGCCTGACGGCCACGGTGGCGGAGGTCCGGGAGGACGGAAACCGGGTGGTGGAGTTCCAGTATGAGGGGATTTTCCTGGAAATTCTGGAACGGCTGGGCAAAATGCCCCTGCCCCCCTATATCAAGGAGGAATTGCAGGACCAGGAGCGGTATCAGACCGTGTATTCCCGGGAAAGCGGCTCCGCGGCCGCCCCCACGGCGGGCCTGCACTTCACGAAAGACCTGCTCCGGCGCATCCGGGAGAAGGGGGTCAATGAGGCCTTCGTGACGTTGCATGTGGGGCTGGGGACCTTCCGGCCCGTGAAAGCAGAGGAGGTCACGGAGCATCACATGCACTCGGAATTCTGCATGATGTCCAAGGAAACGGCGGACCTGCTCAACGAGACGAAGAAAAACGGCGGACGCATCATCTGCGTGGGGACCACCTCCTGCCGGACCCTGGAATCTCTGGTGAACGAGGACGGGACCTTCTCGGAAAAGAGCGCCTGGACGGAAATTTTCATCTATCCCGGCTATCGATTCAAGGCCATGGACGGCCTGGTGACGAATTTCCACCTGCCGGAAAGCACCCTGGTGATGCTGGTGTCCGCCTTTGCCGGCCGGGAGCATATCCTGAACGCCTATAACATCGCCGTCCGGGAGCGGTATCGGTTTTTCTCCTTTGGAGATGCCATGCTTATCCTGTAAATTATAAGTATAATCTATATAAGATATATTGACAAAAGAACGGTCTGTGGTAAAATATAGGCAAAAGGAGGGGACATCCATGGCAAAAATTTCGACAAGTATTTCCATTGATGCAGATGTGAAAGCGCAGGCCCAGGAGCTGTTTGCGGAATTGGGACTGGACCTGTCTACGGCGGTGAACCTGTTTTTGCGGCAGTGTATTTATGAGGATGGCATCCCGTTCCTTGTAAGCCGCAGGAAACGGACGGAATCGGGATTCCCTGCGGAGGAACCGCAGCGTGCCAAGCACTGATTCGGAAAGAGGGGAACTATGGATGCATTTGTTGATGTGACTACCTGGCGCTTGGAGACAGACCGGCTGATGCTGCGGCCATGGCGGGAAGAGGATCTGGAAGATTTTTACCGCTACGCCAGCGTGCCGGGGGTAGGGGAGATGGCCGGTTGGGATCACCACGAGAACCGGGAGAAGTCTGCCGCCATTCTGAAACTGTTCATGGACGAGAAAAAGACCCTGGCCCTGGAGGAAAAGGCCACCGGCCGGGTCATCGGCTCTCTGGGCCTGGAACCTACGGGACACTGTGAGGACCTGCCGGAGGACTGGCGAGGCCGGGAAATTGGCTATGTGCTTGCCAAGGACCGCTGGGGGCAGGGCCTGATGCTGGAGGCGGTCCGGGCGGTCATTGCGGAGTGCTTCGGGGCGCAGGATTATGATTTTCTGACCTGCGGGCATTTCCTGAGAAACCGTCAGTCCCGACGGGTCATTGAAAAATGCGGCTTTTCCTATTGGAAGGATATTCTGTTCCGGACCCGCATGGGGACCGAGGAGCCGACCCGGCTCTATCTGCTGAAAAACACCAAAAAAGGAGACATTCATGTTTGAATTGCTGAAAACCGAGGGCAAAGCCCGCCGGGGCGTGTTTACCTGCGCCCACGGCACGGTCCAGACCCCGGTCTTTATGAACGTAGGCACCCAGGGGGCCATCAAGGGCGCCCTCAGCGCCAAGGATTTGAAGGACATCGGCTGCCAGGTGGAGTTGTCCAACACCTACCACCTGCATCTGCGCCCCGGCGACGAGCTGGTGAAGGACTGCGGCGGCTTGCATAAGTTTATGACCTGGGACGGCCCGATCCTGACGGATTCCGGCGGATTTCAGGTGTTTTCCCTGGCGTCCCTGCGGAAAATCAAGGAGGAAGGCGTGACCTTCGCCTCCCATATTGACGGCCATAAAATTTTCATGGGCCCGGAGGAGAGTATGCAGATTCAGTCCCACCTGGGTTCGGATATGTGCATGGCCTTCGACGAGTGCATTGAAAACCCGGCTCCGAAGGATTATGTAAAGCAGAGCGTGGACCGGACCTACCGCTGGCTGGTCCGGTGCAAGGCGGAGAACGCCCGGCTCAACGCCCTGCCGGACACGGTGAACCCCAAGCAGATGCTCTGGGGCATCAATCAGGGAGGCACTTATGCGGACCTGCGTATCGACCACATGAAGCGCATTGCGGACCTGGACCTGCCCGGCTACGCCATCGGCGGTCTGGCCGTAGGCGAGACGGCGGAGGAGATGTACGACATCATCGAGGCCGTAGAGGAATATATGCCCAAGAACAAGACCCGGTATCTCATGGGCGTGGGGACCCCCACCAATATTATTGAATCCGTGGCCCGTGGTGTGGACTTCTTCGATTGCGTGATGCCCGCCCGGAATGCCCGGCACGCCAGGCTCTTTACCTGGGAAGGGGCCATCAACCTGAAAAACGCCAAATATGCCCGGGATCTGGGGCCTATTGACAGCCAGTGCGACTGCCCCGTGTGCCGCCGGTACAGCCGGGCGTACATCCGTCACCTGTTTGTGGCGGAGGAGATGCTGGCCATGCGGCTTTGCGTGATGCACAACCTGTATTTCTACAATAAACTCATGGAAAAGATCCGTCAGGCCCTGGATGAGGGCCGATTCGACGCCTTCCGCCGGGAATATTCGGAAAAACTGGCCAGAAGAATTTAATTACCCCTTGCATTTCTCTGTGGAAATGCTATAATGAATAGGAATTTCTAATAAAGGAGACCCCCTTATGCTTCAATTTTTGGATACCACCGCTGCTGCCTCTGCCGGCGGCGGAATGGCCAGCACCCTTGTGATGCTGGTCCTGATGATCGGCATTTTCTACTTCATGCTCATCCGTCCGGAGAACAAGCGGAAGAAGGAAGCCGAGCAGATGCGCTCTGCCCTGAAGGTCGGCGATGAGATCACCACCATCGGCGGCATTACCGGCACCGTCGTCAGCGTGAAGGACGACAAGTTCGTCATCGAGACCGGCGCCGATCAGGTCCGCATCGAGTTTGCCAAGTGGGCCCTGTCCACCAACGACTCCGCAGCCGCCGCCGCCAAGGAAGAGGCCAGGAAGGCGCAGGAAGCCAAGGCCAAGGCCAAGGCCGCCAAGAAGGCCGAGAAGTCCAAGTAAAAAATCCGCCGCCCCGGAAAACTCCGGGGCGGTGATTTTTTTATCATTGTCCAGCCGCCTACATCGGGGCGGCCTTCGCCTTTTCCTTCCGGATGGAAAGGACGATGCCGAGCATCACGGCCACGAGAAGAACGACAATGAACCAGTCCTGCCAGGTCGTGGCGGCGGGGGCTGCCTGAGACGGCCCATGGTCGGCGGGAACAATGTTCGTCAGAACGTGGCTGTTGGGCAGATAGGAAAAATGTACCTGCTCACCTGCCTGGAAATCACCGGCATTGGAGGCGAAATAGGTGGCCCCGTCCATGCGAAAATCAGCGCCTTCCCCGTGACCGCCGTTATACGCAGGCGCTCGTTTGGAGGGGGATGTGATTTCTTCAATCACTCCGGCGGCGGAAACGGCTTCGGCATCCCGGTCCGAAAGCAAGGGAATTCCGAGGTTTTTCAATACCTGTATCTGGGGCAGAAGGACCGCCAGAAGGACGATACAACAGACCAGCGTTCCGCAGACCTTAAAGGAGGGAGCGCGGCTGCGGCCGGGGTGGAGCAGATTCCGGATACAGAATGCCGCAAGGATCAGGAACAGCACGGACAGCAGCGCCGGACGGAGAAAAAGCAGAAGCCAATAGTCGTGGTAGGACAGTGTCACGGAAAGCACTCCTTTCGCCTGGGACAGACTTGATTTGTCATTATTATAGGAAGAATCGCCTGTTTTGACAAGCGGTTTTCTGCGGAATATTTCAAAGAAAGAACGTTCCCAGGAGGATGAATGAACGCTGCCTGTGGACCGGCAAGAGTGCGGGGGAACAGGGGATGGCTGGCCTTGCAGGAAACGGCTGGAAGGGTGCCGAATCCGACCGAATCGGTAAAAAATTGCTGAAAAAACGGTGGACATTCTGGCGGGAATGTGCTAGAATGTACTTGGTGGAAGTTGGGATTTCCCAAAGCCCACCGATCCTGTTAAAATTGCGGCTTTTACCGCATAACTTTATTTTAGGAGGAAAGATACACTATGGAAATCAATGGTCTGGAAAAGTATGGCATTACCGGCACCACCGAAGTGGTCTACAATCCTTCCTACGAGCAGCTGTTCGAGGAAGAGACCAAGGCCGGTCTGTCCGGCTATGAGGTGGGCAAGCTCACCGAGCTGGGCGCTGTGAACGTGATGACCGGCATCTACACCGGCCGTTCCCCCAAGGACAAGTACATCGTCATGGACGAGAACTCCAAGAACACCGTGTGGTGGACTTCCGACGAGTACAAGAACGACAACCATCCCATGAGCGAGTCCACCTGGAAGGCCGTGAAGGATCTGGCTGTCAAGGAGCTGTGCAACAAGAAGCTCTACGTTGTGGATGCTTTCTGCGGCGCCAACAAGGACACCCGCATGGCTGTCCGCTTCATCGTGGAAGTGGCATGGCAGGCCCACTTCGTCACCAACATGTTCATCAAGCCCACCGCTGAGGAACTGAAGAACTTCACCCCCGACTTCGTTGTCTACAATGCCTCCAAGGCAAAGGTGGAGAACTTCAAGGAGCTGGGCCTGAACTCCGAGACCTGCGTGGCCTTCAACATCACTTCCCGTGAGCAGGTCATCATCAACACCTGGTACGGCGGCGAGATGAAGAAGGGTATGTTCTCCATGATGAACTACTACCTGCCTCTGAAGGGCATCGCCTCCATGCACTGCTCCGCCAACACCGACATGAACGGCGAGAACACCGC
>OBYM01000634.1_pt1 | contig 18171 bp, 13 predicted proteins | sample 1538191 | NCBI WGS metagenome assembly OBYM01 (sample SAMEA2580165, study PRJEB22360) | human gut metagenome | biome: human gut; feature: human-associated habitat; material: faeces | place: Denmark | collected 2008/2010 | reverse complement strand
AGCCTGGCCCGCAGCGCCTGGGGCAGGGAGCCAGCTACATCTGCCAAACCGCCGGTGGCGGAAAAGGGCAGCGCCTCGCTGGCACAGAACAGAACTTTCATAACGTTGTAACCTCAGCCTTTCCGCTCACAGTTCAGATTCCATCCCCGCCTCCCACTGTGAGCCAGAGGGGTCAACGGGGGCTCGATTATACCTTGCTTCCCTTGGCCACAAACACCGGATAGGTCTGATAGCCCATCAAAGTGCGATTGGGGTCAAAGATGCTGTCCTTGTCAGCGACCACGTAATCCAAGCGGCTGTTCTCGCCGATGATGGCGTCCTGCATGATGACGCAGTTGCGCAGCTTAGCGCCCTTGTGAACCTGAACGCCCCGGAACAGGACGCAGTTTTCCACTTCGCCCTCCACCAGGCAGCCGTCGGCCACAATGGAGTTGGACACTTCGGAACCCAGGCCATAGCGGGTGGGCATATCGTCCCGGACCTTGGTGTAGATGGGACGGCTGGGCTCGAACAGCTGAGCGCGGACCTTGGGATCCATCAGGGCCATATTGGCCTTGAAGTAGCTGCCCAAGGAGGAGATGCAATAAGCAGTGCCGGTGAACTCGTAGCCCACTACCCGCATCTCAGGCAGATTGCGCTGGAGCAGATCCCGGTCGAAGTCGTAGAGGTTGCGGCCCATGCACTCCTCGATCATGGCCATCAAGCGCTTGCGGCCGATGAGGCACATGCCCATGCCGTAGTTGCAGTCGGTGTCGCTGCCACGCTTGACCACCATATCCCGGATGTAGCCCTCGGGATCCACGGTGTAAATCACGTTCTTGTCCGTGTCGGGAGAGGTGCCATGGCGGTAGAGAATGGTGATGTCCGCATCCTTTTCCGTGTGCAGCTGGAAGACTTCCTTGTAGTCAATGTTGGCCACAGTGTCGCAGTCGGAGAGGAGCACGTACTCCTCATGGGAATTTTTCAAGAACCGCATGATGGATGCCAAGGAGCTGATTTTTCCTTCGGTGCGCATGGTCTCGGCGCCGAAGGGAGGCAGCAGGTACAGGCCTTCCCGCTTCCGGGAGAGATCCCATGCTTTGCCGGAGCCCAGATGGTCCATCAGGGACTGGTAGTTTTGTTCTGTAATGACACCCACCTTGTTGATGCCGGAATTCACCATGTTAGACAGGGGGAAATCCACCAGGCGGTAACGTCCACCATAGGGAACAGAAGCCATTACTCGGTTTTGGGTGAGCTCACGCACCCGCTCTTCATGTACATAGGCAAACAAAATGCCGATTACGTCATTGCCGCGCATCACTTCGCCACCTCCTCAGCGTCGATCATAGCTTTGGGGGGCACCGTGGAACCTGCCGGCAGTTTGCAGCCGGGGCCAATAACGGCCACGCCCCAGTCGTCTTTGTTCTCCATATCCTCCGGGCGCTGACCCACTACGGAATCTGCGCCAACCACGGAATTCTCCGCGACAATGGCATATTGGACCACGGCACCCTCTTCAATGCGGGCGCCGGGCATAATGATGGAATCCCGCACCACTGCGCCGGGAGCCACATAAACTCCGGCAAACAGCACAGAGAAGTCCACCGAACCATAGACGTTGCAGCCTTCCGCTGCCAGGGAGTTCTGAATGGTTGCACCCTTGGCAACATAGTGGGGAGGCATGACCGGATTGCGGGAGTAGATACGCCACTCGGAGTCGTTCAGATCCAGGGGCACGTTGGGGTCCAGCAGGTCCATGTTGGACTCCCACAGGCTTTCAATGGTGCCAACGTCCTTCCAGTAGCCCTCAAAGCGATAGGCATACATGGATTCGCCAGCGTTCAGCATGGCGGGCAGGACGTTCTTGCCAAAGTCGTTCTCACTCTTGGGGTTGTTCTCGTCCTCTTCCAGGTACTTGCGCAGCTTTTCCCAGGTGAAGACATAGATGCCCATGGAGGCTTTGTTGCTCTTGGGCTTTTTGGGCTTCTCATCGAACTCGTAGATGGAGCCGTCCTCGTTGGTGTTCAGGATGCCGAAGCGGGAAGCTTCTGCCATGGGCACCTCATACACGGCGATGGTGCAGGCAGCACCCTTCTCTTTGTGGAAGGCCAGCATCTTGGAGTAGTCCATCTTGTAGATATGGTCGCCAGAGAGCACTACCACATAGTCGGGATTGTAGCGCTCAATGAAAGGGATGTTTTGGTAAATGGCATTGGCAGTGCCCTTGTACCAGTCCGTTTTCTTTTGTTTCTGGTAAGGCGGAAGTACATGCACGCCAGCGTTGTTGCTGTCCAGATCCCAGGGCTGTCCGTTGCCGATGTAATCGTTCAGCTCCAGGGGTTGATACTGAGTGAGCACACCCACGGTCTCGATGCCGGAGTTTACGCAGTTGGAAAGGGGAAAATCAATGATGCGATATTTTCCACCGAAAGGCACCGCGGGCTTGGCGAGATTCCTCGTCAGCACACCCAGGCGGCTACCCTGGCCACCAGCAAGCAACATGGCCACAACCTCTTGTTTGGGTAACATTGTTCAGCGTCCTCCTAATCTTTACAGTGATATTGCAAAAAGCAGCGGTCCTCTCTCCGACAAAGCCGGAGAAAAAGATAGTTCGCTTCTCTTACCGAGAATTTGTCAGGGGGTCTTGGCCCCCGCCTTTTTGGTCCGGGACCTGGATCCCGTCCCTGCCTTCGCCGCGGCTTTTTTGGTCGCGGTGTGCCGCACCCGTTTGGGAGTTTTCTTCACGCATTCCAGGAAGAAGACGGAGCAGCCGGGCAGCGTCAAAGAGACACTCTGCTCACAGCCGTGCATGGGCACGTCCTGAGTTTTGATCTCCTTGCCATTGGTAACGCCAGCGCCGCCGAATTCCTTCTGGTCGGAGGAGAAGACCTCGGACCACACCCCCCGAATGGGGATGCCGATGCAGTAATTTTCCCGCTGAACGGGAACGAAATTGCAAACGCACACCAGCTCACGGCCGTCCTTGGCCTTGCGGCGGAAGGCGATGACGCTCTGCTGGTAGTCGTCGTTAGAAATCCACTCAAAGCCCTCCCAGGAGAAGTCCACTTCCCACAGCTCCGGGTGGGAGAGGTAGAAGCGGTTCACAGCCTTGAAGAAAGCTTGGGCCTGTTGATGCTCCGGATATTGGAGCAGACCCCACTCCAATTCCTTTTCGAAGTTCCACTCGTTTTTCTGGGCAAATTCCGTGCCCATGAACTGGAGCTTCTTGCCGGGGTGGGCCATCATATAGCTGACGAAAGCCCGCATTTGATCGGCCTTCATCTTGTCATCCCCGGGCATCTTATTGATGAGGGACCCCTTCCCGTAGACCACCTCGTCGTGGGAGATGGGCAGGATGAAGTTCTCGGAAAAAGCGTAGAAGAAAGAGAACGTCAGTGCATCGTGATTGCCGCTGCGGAACAGCGGGTCCATGGACATGTAGCGAAGCATGTCGTTCATCCAGCCCATGTTCCACTTGTAGTTGAAGCCCAAGCCGCCCATGTAGGTGGGCTTGCTCACCAGGGGCCAGGAAGTGGACTCCTCAGCGATCATCATGCAATCGGGAGCCTCGGCGAAAGCGGCCTCGTTGAGCGCCTGCAGGAAGGCCACAGCCTCCAGATTTTCCTTGCCGCCGTCCTTGTTGGGGATCCATTCCCCGTCCCGGCGGTTGTAGTCCAGGTAGAGCATGGAAGCCACTGCATCCACTCGCAGGCCGTCAATGTGGTATTCCCGCAGCCAGTACACTGCGCTGGAGATGAGGAAGCTCTGCACCTCCGGCTTGCCGTAGTCAAAGACCAGGGTGCCCCACTCCTTGTGTTCGCCTTTTCTGGGGTCCTCATACTCGTAGCAGGGGGTTCCGTCAAAGAAGGCAAGTCCCGCAGCGTCTCTGGGGAAGTGGGCGGGAACCCAGTCCATGATAACACCGATTCCCGCTTGGTGGCAGCGATCCACAAGGCGCATAAAGTCCTTGGGCTCGCCATAGCGGGAGGTGGGGGCAAAGTAACCCGCCACCTGATAGCCCCAGGAACCGTCATAGGGGTACTCGGTCAGGGGCATAAATTCGATGTGGGTAAAACCCATGTCCTTGACGTAGGGGATCAGCTCGTCGCCCAGCTTGTCATAAGAGAATACGCTGCCGTCAGCATATTTACGCCAGGAACCTGCGTGCATCTCATAGATGTTCATGGGCTGCTCGTAGTGGGGGTATTCCTTCTTATGGGCAAGCCATTGTTGGTCATGCCATTCATAGCCCTCAATCTCATACCAGCGGGAGGCAGTGCCGGGACGGGTTTCCGAATGCCGCGCAAAGGGGTCGGATTTGTAGGTATCCTCGCCATGGACGGTTTTAATATAGAACTTGTACATTTCGAAGGGCTCAAAGACAAAGTCGGTGAACCCCTCCCACACAGCGTCGTCGATCTTTTTCAAAGGGTATTTGGCCTTGTCCCAGTTGCAGAAATTGCCCACCAGAGAGACCTCTCTGGCGTGGGGCGCCCACACCCGGGCCACCATGCACTCTTTGCCCTGATGAGTGGTCTTGTGCAGGCCCAGGTACTCATAGGACCGGCGATTTTTTCCGCTTCGGAATAGGTACAGGGGCGGATTATCCGGCTGTTGTGCCGCAGCGCCCTTTGGTAAATTCTTCTCACGTTCCATCAGCTGAACGCTCCTTTTCCCCCGGGGTGCCGGGTTCTTTACTGTTATAATAACATAAACTAGAAAAAATTCAAGTGGTTTTTAGTGATTCCTTTTAAATCTGGGTAAAAATAATTGCAAACTTTGTAATTCATGACCAAAACCTACCCTGGTTTTCTGTATAAGACCACTTGACAGGCTTTTCCAGTATAACAGGATCCTTCGGCGAAATATGGGGCATCCCCTTCTCAGAATAAAAAAAGCGCTCCCTTTTGGGGAGCGCCTGGAAAAAACTCATTCACTTGTGTGTCGTGGGAGGATATCCACCACGTGCAGAGTGTCCTCTGCCACGGTGAAGCGCACCTCCAGCTGGGAGAACGCCATGCCGTAAACACGTTCCGGATCCCGCTGGTAGGAGGGACGGGGGTCCTGAGAGAGCACCCCCAGCAAAGCATCCCGCTCCCGAGGAGGAACCTTCTCCAAAAGTTCCTGGGGGAACTCCACAGAGAGGTGATCCTCCCGGTGATCGTCGGAGAAGCCCCCCACCGCATCAGGCCGGCAGTCAGCCAGGGGAACATAGGGCTTTACGTCGAAAATGGGTGTCCCATCCAGAAGATCTGCACCGCCCACCACCAGTACCGGCCCATCGGGGGCGTCGTAGTCCACCTGTTCCAGCTTGACGCAGGACAGCCCCACCGGGTTGGGACGGAAGGGGGAGCGGGTTGCAAAGACGCCCATCCTCTGGTTGCCGCCCAAACGGGGCGGACGCACTGTGGGGGACCATCCCCGGCTTTCGGTGAACTGCCACAGCAGCCACAGATGGGAGAAGCCCTCCAGCCCACGGAAGGCCTCGGGGATGCGGAATTCCCGTTCAAAGACCACTCGGGCTGTGAGCCCTTCCACCAGACCGCTTTGGCGAGGGATGCCAAACTTTTCTGGGAACTGGGTGTGGATGCGGGCAATGGGCCGCAGGATCAAATCGCTCAAAACAGAGCTTCCTGCAGTTCAGCCGAGGACTCGAAGGGTCCGGGCGTGGGATTGACAGCCCGATGGCGGCCAAAGTAGTCCTGGTTGAAGAGAATGGGAGTGCCGTCGGGGTTCTCAAACTTCTCCTCGGGCTCAAAGGCAGCACCCAGCAGCTCTGTGGAAACTGCAGGTGCCTGGGTCTTGGGCAGCAGGTCGAACAGATTGGTCTCCAAGGTGTACTTGCCGTCCTGCTCTTTGAGCTCCAGCTTCACCTGGTCCGGAACGATCTGGGGAACTTCCTCCTTGTCCCAAGCTTTGGCGCCGCCAAAGTAGACATTGCCCTGAGCCCAGACAGGCAGGTGCATGTAATAGCGGTCGCTGGGAGCGGAACCCATGCCGCAGTAGCCCTCAAATTCCTTGTCCCATTCGGCAAAGGTGGGATAGCCATTGTAGGGATGGGTGCCCACTTCCACGTTCATGTCGTCCCACTCGTTGTAGTGTTCCTTGGCATCCTCCATGGCCTGAGCCAGAGCGGGGTGCACCGGCTGCTGGACAAAGATGTTGTTGTAGAAACGCATGTCGCCGTGGAGGAAGGTCATGAAGCCCATGACCTCCGTGCGATGAGCCACATGGTAGGGAGTGTACCGGGGGGAGATCAGCGTCTTGGAGCCGTTGTCGGTGCCCCGGCCCACGCAGGTCAAAGCGCCGCCGATGAGGTTGTGTACCACAGCGATGCCCTGGGCTGCCAGCTTCAGAGAACGGGTGGACAACAGGATGTTGTTGTCAATGAGGGTGGGGCCGTGGCTGACTTCTACAAAGATGTCGTCGCCAATGCCCAGGAACTCCTCTTTGTCAGGGTTCTCGCTGAGGGTGGGCAGAGTGTTGTGATGGAAGAGGTTCTGAGTCACTCGGGTGCCCTGAGCCTGCCAATCCAGCCAGATGCCCCGGGTGCAGTGGTGGATGTGATTGCGGCGGAAGATCACGTCGATGGCAGCGTGCATTTTGATGCCGCCGATCTCAGCGCCGGAGAGATTCTGCTTGTTGTTGATGTGGTGAATGTGGTTGTCCTCGATGATGGAGAACACGCCGCCAAGATGACCCACAATGCCGGTCTGGCCGCAGTCGTGGATGTTGCAGCGGCGGATGATGTGGTGACCGATCTTCTCCTTGGTCCAGCCCTGAATCTGGGCCAGGCAGATGCACTCCCGCTCGGTCTGGGTGCCGTCCTTGTACTTGGTCTTCAGCCACTTGTTGTCATTTTCGGGCTGCAGGAACTTGCCTAGGGAGATGCCGGAGCACTTGGAGTCAGAGACTTCGCAGTCCTCGATAATCCAGCCCTTGGACCAATGGGGGCCGATCATGCCCTCCTGGTAAGCGGTGGGAGGAGCCCACTGGGTGGCGGCCTGGCGCACCACGAAGCCGGACAGGGTGATGTAGTTCACGCCGGTTTTGCTGGGGTAGAAGCAGTTGCGGCGGACGTTGATTTCCACGTTTTCCTCGTTGGGATTGACGCCGTGGAAGTTGGCGTAGATCACGGTCTCGCCGTTTTCCTGGCAGGTGTACCAGCGGTAGACGGTGAATTCCTGATCCCAGGAGGCCTTGTACACCTGGGGATGGAGCACGCCCTCCAAGTCTTCGGCCTCGTACATGGACTTGCCGTTGAGATAGACTTCGCCGGTGTGGAAGGGCTTGGCGGGGATGTACCAGTCGCCCTCAATAAGGGTGGTGTAGGGGTTGTAGTTCCCAAACAGACCGTTGGGGATGCGTGCTACCCACACATTGCCCTCATAAGGCTGCCAGGACTTGACCACCTCGGAGCCGGTGATCACAGCGCCGCCGGGCACTTCCGAGCGGTAGGTGATGCGGCAGTCGTCGGAGGTGCCGCCGTTTTGGGGATCCACCCACTCCCGATAGTAGCCGGGCAGGACCATGACCTCGTCCCCGGGCTGGGCGATGCGAGCGGCCTCGCTGATAGTCTGGAAGGGCAGCTCCTTAGAGCCGTCCCCGCTGCGTTTTACACTTGCAGAAACATAGATTTGCAACACAATTCCTCCTTTTTGGATTACCCAAAGGTCCTGTTTCACAGAGGCGGTTCCAATGTGAAACGGTTTGAGATGATTGTATCATTTCCCTGTGGCAACTGTCAACTGAGGGGCCGTTGACAAGAGGGACCTGGCGCGGTAAAATGGCCAAAAATGGGTGAAACCGCCCAAACGATCAGGGGGAACCAGGGATGAAGATCCAACAGGTAAATGTGTATTATGTCCGGCCCAGATGGGGATTTGTGGAAATCGTCACGGACAGCGGCCTCACTGGATGGGGAGAGGCCGTGCTGGAGGGCCATGCCCGGGCAGTGCTCAGCTGTGTGGAGGAGATGCGGGACTACCTTATCGGGGCGGACCCGGCCCGTATCGAAGATCTGTGGACTGTGCTCTATCGAGCGGGATTCTACCGTGGCGGCGGGGTGTTGATGAGCGCCATCGCGGGGATCGACCAAGCCCTGTGGGATATCAAAGGAAAGACCTTTGGGGTGCCGGTGTACCAGCTCCTGGGAGGGGCCTGCCGGGACCGGATGCGGGTGTACTCCTGGGTGGGAGGGGACCGGCCCAGCGATGTGGGCGCTGCTGCCAAGGAGCGCATGGATGAGGGCTTCACAGCGGTGAAGATGAACGCCACCGAGGAGCTTCAAATGATCGACTCCTACGACAAGATTGATGCGGTGCTGGAGCGAGTGGCCGCCATTCGGGAGAGTTGCGGCAAGCATTTTGGCATTGCCATTGACTTTCACGGCCGGGTGCATAAGCCCATGGCAAAGGTCCTGGCGAAAAAGCTGGAGGAGTTTGCCCCCATGTTTTTGGAGGAGCCCGTGCTCTGCGAAAATATGGAGTATTTCCCGGAGATTGCCGCAGCCTGCAACATTCCCATTGCCACGGGAGAGCGGCTGTTCACCAAGTATGATTTCAAACGCCTGCTTCGCACCGGCGGGGTGGATATCATCCAGCCGGACTTGTCCCATGCAGGGGGCCTGACAGAGGTCCGGAAGATCGCTGCCATGGCGGAAGCCTGTGATGTGGCCTTGGCGCCCCACTGTCCTTTGGGCCCCATTGCCCTGGCTGCCTGCTTGAATATTGACGCCGTGTGCTACAATGCCGTCATCCAGGAGCAGAGCATGGGTATCCATTATAATGTGGGACGGAGTGTGTTGGATTACGTCCAGAACCGGGAGGATTTCACCTTTACCCAGGGCTTTGCCCAGTTGCCCCAGCGTTCTGGCCTGGGCGTGGAGGTGAACCGGGAGCTGGTTCTGGAGGAGAATAAGACCCCGCACAACTGGAAGAATCCGGTTTGGCGCCACCCGGACGGTTCTGTGGCAGAGTGGTGAGCCGAGGGTGGAACCGGTAAGAAAGATGTAAGGCCGCCAAGCTTTCATGGGCGGTTGTACGGCAGGACCATTCGTGTTATAATAGCACCAGCAAGTCACATTGAAACCCACAAAGGAATCCTTTGCCTATGATACAAGCTACTTGGAAACTGAAAGCCGCTGCTCCAGTTGGTGAGGTGATGGCGGCGCTTTTGGCAGTGCAGCCCCTGTTGGATGTGCTGTCCTACTTTATGGGTCAGGCGGAGGCCACTTGGCTGACCACGACTCTGCGCACGATTTTACTGTTTGCGGTGTGGTTTTACGGCTGCGCCATAGCGGAGGACCGGCGTCCCTACTATGTGATGGCAGGCATCATCGGCGGATTTTGGCTGATCCATTGCCTCAACTGCCTGCGCCTGGGCTATCGTGACCCCATTGGAGACGCTGCGGAATACTGCAAGCTGGTGCAGCTTCCCCTGTGGACTTTAGCCTTCACCACCTTTTTCCGTCAGCGGAAAAACCTGGACTATCGGACCATCGGGATGCTGGCTCTGAACTTTGGCATCATCCTGTTGGTGATCGCCTTGTCCTATTGTGTGGGAGCTCCTGTCTACACCTACGATTATCCGGAGCGCGGCGTTTTCATCGGAATCCTCGGCTGGTTTGGAGTGGCCAACTCTCAGAGCTGTATTCTGACAATGTTGGTGCCAGCCCTGCTTTTGTGGGGGCTTCGCAGCAGCAGGCTGTGGCAGTTCTGTCTATGCTGCCTGGGCGGCTTTGGACTGCTGTATTTCACAGGAACCCGGCTGACCTATTATGCAGCTATTCTCATTGCCGGGGCCTTTTTGGTTCTGTTGGTGATCCGGCGGCAGCAGCTGTTGTTCTGTGTGCCGTTGGTGTTGGCGTTGATCTTGCTGGTGGCGTTCCGTGGGGTGTCCCCCATGGCGGAAAGGCAGGCGCTTACAGGGGATTCCTACTCCATTTATCAGGAGAAAGCGGATGAAATCCTGGGAGAGGATAAGGACTATGTGTACCGGGAGGGCGAGGAGATCCTGCCGGAAGTGCTGGAGAAGATCACGCGAGTGTACACAGAGGTCTACGATCAGCCCGGTATTTACGGAGTGACCTTGCTCTCCGACCTGATTGACGAGTTTGGTCTGGAAGCGGTGATGGAGCAGTATGATTACGCAACCGATCCCCAGACTTTGTACAATACCAGAGTGAAAAAGCTCACGGCCATGGAGATGGTCTGGCAGGATCAAGACCTGCTCACCAAGTTTTTCGGAGTGGAGTATGCTCAGTGCCATGTGGGAGATCATATTTACGATCCGGAAAATGATTTTCCAGCGCTGTTATACTATTACGGATATGTGGGCATTGTGCTGTATGGAGCCTTTGCCGTGTATTTCCTGTTGGCATCGTTAAAAGGTTTGGTGGGAGATTGGCGCCGGGTGCTTTGTATTGAATTCGGTGTGCCCGCCATGATGTTTGCGCTGTTGTTGGGCGGGGCGCAGTTCTCTGGTCAGGTGCTGCGAAAGCCCAGTGTCACGGTGTATGGATCTTTGGCGGCGGCGCTGCTGTTTGTGTACCTCCATCCGGAAAGGGGAACAGGATGGGCGCTGGATCACGGCGCAGGATTTGTGGAGCGCCGGGGAAAGAGATGGTGGAAATGGGGCAACAGATCATGAGAGAAAAATTCCAAACGCTAAAACAAGCCATTGTGAACAAGCTGCCCTGGGTAGTGGGATTCTTAATAGTGATCCAGCCTTTGCTGGACGTGCTGTCCTATTTTTTGGCAGAACTGGGGAACAATTCCCTGTCCACGGCGCTGCGCTTTTTGATGCTGATGGCCGTGGCTCTGCTGGGCTTTGTGGTCAGCGATAGAAAGCGGATTTACGTGATTTTTTATGGGATAGTGTGCATCTTTTGGGCGGCTCACATGCTCAACTGTTTCCGCATAGGCTATCAGTCCTTTGTGTCGGATACGGCCAACTTCCTGCGGATCTTAAATTTCCCCGTGTTTGCCCTGTCCTTTATCACTCTGTTCCGCAAAGGCAAGAACTTGGGTAAATTCGTTTGCACGGCCTTTGCCATCAACTTGGTGGAGATCATTCTTTTCACGGCTCTGCCTTGGCTCACCGGAAATCCGGTGTACACCTATGACACCCTCTTCCTGGGAGTGATGGGCTGGTTTGGCGTGGCCAATGCCCAGAGCGCCATCATAGTCTTGGTGACTCCCTTGGCGATTTTGTTTTCCTGGAAGAGCGGGAAGTACCCGTTGTTTGTGCTGTCCCTGGTGTTGAGCTTTGGACTGATGTTTGTCACCGGTACGAAATTTACTTTCTATTCCATCTTCATCATTGCCGGGGCCTTCATTTTCGTGTTTGCGTTGAACTTCAAAAAGAAGAGCCTGCGGTATGTGATTCCGCTGTTGGCGGTGTTGGTGCTGGTGGTGGTGTTCCGGCAGTACGCACCCATGGTGCAGCGGGAAAGTCAGTCTGCCTATGCTATCAGCAACTATCAGGACCGGGTTGAGGAAAGCCTGAAGAACACGGGTACGGATCAGGAAGAACTGGAACAGCTGAAGGCCGAGCTGGAAGAAGAGGAAAAAGAGAGCAGTTCCGGAGGCCAGCCTACTATCGGGGCGGAAATTCGCCTGCAGCGCCTGCGTGAAAGTTTGATGGGCGTCTATACGGACCCGGAGGTTTACGGTCCGGTGTTTGAAAACCTGTACCAACGGTTTGGCGTGTACAACGTCATGGAGATCTACAACTACACTTCCGAGCCCACGATCCTGTCGGACTCTCGTATCCGCAAGACCATGTATGCAGAGCTGATGTGGCAGGAGAAGGACTTCCTCACACATCTGTTGGGTTTTGAGTACAGCGATATGATTTACGACGGCACCATTTATGATCTGGAGAACGACTTCCCAGCCGTATTCTATTTCTGTGGGTATATCGGTTTTGGATTGTATATGCTGTTCTTGGCGCTGTTTGCAGTGATGATTTTCAAGGCCTTTGGAGAGGACGTGGCAGCGGCTTGGAAGGAGCGCGGTCCTCTGCGGGACAAGCGGATGGCTCCGGTCCGAGGGCTGCAGGCCTTTGGCGAGGGTGTCCAGCGGTTTCTCACCATGGAGATGGGCGCTGTGGGCATGACCTTCCTGCTGGCGGCCATAGCGGCACAGATTTCCGGAAATGTGCTGCGCCGTCCCAATGTGACGGTCTACTTTGCCATTGCTGCGGCGTATCTGTGCTATTTAACTGTGCTCAAACGTTGGAATCCGTCGGCTAAGAAAGACCGGAAACCGGGGAAAACTAAGAGTAAATAAAATTGAGAGGGACACGGGGAAACAGCCCGTGTCCCTTTTGTGTGGGATTTTTATTTGACAAATGTGTTCAGTCGCGTTAAAATAGCAGTCGAAAAATGGAAAATGGAAAAGGGGAGCTGCCCACCGGCGGCTGAGAGGAGCTTCGAGCTTAGACCCATTGCCTTTTGGCAGGAACCTGATCCGGGTAATACCGGCGTAGGGAGCGTTTCCAAAACACAGCAGGGATCGGGAATCCCACTGATATTTGCCGCGCTGCCCAGGTTTGCCTGGGGGCGCGGTTTCTGTTTTTTGAAATCAAGTTGAGGGGAAGAATCACAATGAACTCTGTATCCAAACGAACAATGAATCTGGTCCTTGGCGGCATCATGATCGCCATGGCCACGGTCCTGGGCTTTTTGAAGCTGTATGAAGCTCCTTACGGCGGCGCCATCACCGTGTGCTCCATGCTGCCCATTCTGTTTTACAGCTACCGCTGCGGCCTGAAGTGGGGTCTGGGTGCTGGACTGGTGCACAGTGTGCTGCAGCTGCTGCTGGGCATGAGCGCTCTCAAGGGATTGACTATCGGTACCTTGATCGGTTCCATCTTTTTGGACTACATCCTGGCTTTCACTGTGCTGGGCCTGGGCGGTATGTTCCGGGGGCGCATCAAGAACGACGCAGTTGCCTTTACCCTGGGCAGCTTTGTGGCCATGATGCTGCGGTATTTCTGCTCCTTCCTGTCCGGTTGGGTGCTGTGGGCAGCTCTCAGTGAGGCCACCTATATGCAGGAGGTCATCGCCGCATATATTCCGGGCCTTGCCAATGTATCCGGTACCACTCTGGCCATTGTGTACTCTTTGGTGTACAACGGCGTGTACATGATCCCCGAGATTGTCCTGACCTGCGTGGTGGGATTCCTGCTGGTGCAGTTTGCCGGCAAGCAGATCCTGGAAAAGCCTGCAAAGTGATTTGGCAGAAAAGCGGTTCGTGGCAAGTCCGGAGAGCCGTTTTTTTGCAGGGCCCTCAGGAATATCGGGGCGAATATTGACATGACGAGGAAATAGTTATATAATTTATCTGCAGTAAAGAAGCTGTTTTCACACAGTTTCAAACTGGTTTTACAGATTGAATGGGGTTATAAGGTTAAACCATCAGAGTAAGATACAGCCGACGGGCGAAAGTCCGACGGCGCAACCGCAAAAGCGGGGCCAGGAGCGTCATTGCTCTCTGGCCCCGCTTTTTTATCTTTTTTATCCAGCGCAGGTGCGCAGCTGATGGAGAAGCCCCTGGCAGCCCTCCAGAATATCCTGCCAGGCGGTGTCAAAATCTCCGGAATACCAAGGGTCCGCCACTTCTCCCGGACGGGAGGCGTACTCTAGCAAAAGATGGAGTTTTTCGTCCGGATCCCCACCGCAGATCCGCGTCATGTTCCGCAGGTTGGCGTGGTCCATGCCGATGAGCAGGTCAAACTTGTCATAGTCCTGAGAAGTGAGTTGTCGGGCGGTTTTTCCCTGGCAGGAGATCCCGTGCTCCGCCAGCTTTCTTTTGGCTGGGGGATAGACAGGGTTTCCCAGCTCTTCCCGGCTTGTGGCGGCAGAGGCGATGGAGAATTGGTCCTCCAATCCAGCTTGACGTACCAGGTCTTTTAAAATGAATTCAGCCATGGGACTGCGGCAGATGTTGCCGTGGCACACAAAAAGTATTTTTATCATCTTTTTATAACTCCTCATAAGTCCTGTATTTCTTCTCAAATGCTTGATATTACAGGATTTTTCGCACTTTTCGTGCAGCCTGAGCTTCCATCTGTTTTGAAGATATCTTCTCGAATCTTCTCAGGATTTCTCATGTTTTTTCCTGCAATATTGGTAAAGGCGTTGGTAAAGAAAGCCGCTTTACCAACGGGCAATTTTAAGCGTTCGCCACACGCAGCAGTTCATCTTTGGCGTCATCGAACTTCACATGGGTGTAGGTATTCAGCGTTACGCTGATGTCTGCATGACCCATGATGTACTGCAATGTCTTGGGGTTCATCCCGGATTTTGCCATATTGGAACAGAAGGTGTGTCTGCACACATGAGGGGTTACTTTCGGCATCTGGATGCGGTAAATCTTGTTATACTTCTGGACAATATGCTCCATGTACTTCTCCCAATGAAGCGCTACCATGGGCATATCGTTCTTGTCCAGAAACAGAAAACCAACGTATCCATCAACCATGGGTTCCGTTTTGGGGACCGCGCGGTTGGCAATGATCCGACGGAAACAGGATGCTACCTCTTCGGTCATCGGAACATAGCGGATGCCGCTTTCTGTCTTTGGCTGCTGGATCACATACTCCATCTGTGATGTTCTCTGCAACTGATGATCCACCTTGATACGCATTTCCTCAAACTCGACATCCTGGATCGTAAGTCCACAGAATTCCGAAATACGAAGCCCTGTGTGAAAGAGTATATAGATCCCATCGTAGTATCTGCTGAAATGCTTGTCCTCTTTGATAAACTTCAGAAGATCCCTTTCCTGTTTCCGGCTGATGGCTTCTCTCGTCACAGAGTCATTGACGACTACCGATGCCAACTCAAAACCAAACGGATTCTTGCGGATTAGACCATCATCCACCGCCATCTGGAATGCCGGTCTGAGAACACCTCGAATCGAATGAATCGAGCTATACCCTCGACCATCCACCTTCTGAAGCTTGATGAGCCATGCTTTAGCATCCGACAAGCGCACCTTGTCAATGCGCTGCCTGCCGAACGGCTCTTTTTTCAAGATGTTGATCACCGTCTTGTAGCCTGCGACCGTATTATGGCGAACGCCGGTTTTCAGGGACACATACTTTTCCACCAGTTCCAAAACCGTGAGCTTTCCACCGTTGGTTACGATGTGATCGAACAGATCAGCTTCAATCTGCTTTTCCTTTTCTCTCAGGGAAGGCTCTCGCTTTTTCCCCTTGGGCATAGGATCATTTTTATCCAGCCGCCAGCTGTACACATTTTGCTCTTTGCCATCCTCGTCCAGATAGCGAAACCGATACCTCCCATCCTTGCGCTGATACTCGCCTTCTCGCAAAATCCGATTTCGATTGTCTCGCCTTTTTTCACTCATTGAAATCTCTCCTCTAAAAGAAAGGAGAGCCAGACTTGCACTCTTATCATAGCACAAGTTTGGCTCTCCGTATAGCTTTGCCATGAAAGAATGGCGATCTGTCATCGACTTTTTGAAAGGCTATTTATACAGCAGTGGCCTGATCCAGATACCTCTCAAATTTCTCCCGTTTGATCAAAGCACGGTTTCCATTCATCACATAAAAATCCTCGTTGGGATGCTCATCAATCAGCATCCGCAGCTTCCCCTCTCCGATATGATAATATCCGGCGGCTTCCTCAATCGTCAGGGTATAGCGCCGCCAGACCGGAATATCCAAACACTTCTTACTGCAAGTCATTGTCTTTTCATTCCCCATAGGCTACCTCCATAGATCAGAAAGGCCAGACAAAGGGCATCGGCAACGAAGTCCGGCAACGGACTCCGAAAAAACCTGTAACCTGTCGTCTGGCCATCGTTTCTTACTTTTCAAATTTTCTTGTGAAATCTCGTTGTTTTCGTTGTCAGAGAACCGATACCCCCTAAAAAGCCTTGCTTTATGGGCATTTACCGTATCCACACCTCCATTTTTGCGGCAACAAAGTTAGCAACCAGCCGACAACCAACCGGGCAACCAGCCCTGCAAATCAGGCGATCCACTCCTTTGGCAGCTCCAGCTGACGGACTTCTTCCTCGCTCAGTTCTACAAATCCATCTTCGTTGTCGGGTAGTTCGTTGCCGGAAATCTCTCGTTCCCAGCCACGCTGCCGCCCATAGCCCGCAAACATCCGGGGGTTAGAGAAGGGCTTCCAGCCAGTCACCACTGTGTTCATGATCTCGTTGATGTTGTGCAGCTGCCAGCGCTTCGGCTCCTCAAAGGCGTGTCCCAACGCTTCCTTGAATAGCTGCTTGGAACAGACCACATTGCCGGTGTAGTGTTCCAGAAAGCCCTGAATCTGACCGGCTTCGGTATCCTCTGGCATAAAGTCCTTTTGAACCTCCACAAGCTGTTTCTGAATCTCTTTTGAAAATTTCATGGAATACTCGCCGCTATGGTAAATGGTCATAGCCTCCGCCCACACCTGCAACAGATATTCCCTGGAAGCGGTTTCGTCCTCCAGAATGTGAACCTCCGCTTTCTCTGGGTAAATCATCACTGGCAGAAACCGCCGGTTTCCGGCCCGGTCAAGGGGTAGGAAGTCCAGTGTGTTGGAGGAACCGCCGAACACACACTGCCGCAGCCGGTCTTTTGGCTGGGTCTCATAGGGGGTGCGATAGGTTTCCTTTTGGCGGCTGATAAAGGAGCGGATCTCCTCGATGCTCTTGGCGTTACTGGTGGCCAGCATCTCCGACATCTCGATGATCCAGTGGCCTTGCAGCTTGGCAAACACCTTGTCATCATCCAGCTTTTTCAGGTCATCGGAGAACCACTCATCTTGTATAGCCAGGAAGCGAAAGAAGGTGGACTTTCCGGCTCCCTGGCCGCCTACCAGACAGAGCAGCTCCTCATATTTGGAACCCGGATGGAACACACGGCGGATGGCTCCCAACAGAAAGTGTTTCAGCATTTCTTCCACATAGTTGCTCTCATCTGCCCCCAGAAAGTGATGCAGGCAGGAGCGTATCCGGGGTATGCCGTCCCAAATCAGACTGTTCAGCACATCCTGAATAGGGTGATAGCAGTTTTCGTTTGCCACGATGGAGAGCGCCGCCATCAGCTTCTTTTCACTGGTCAAACCGTAGTTCTGTTCAAAGTAAAGGAGCAGATATTTGACATCGGTATCGGTTAAGGCGCTGGTGCTTCTGCGCCAGCCCAGATCCCGCACAATGTCCACACGGTCGGTCAGCAGATTTAGCCGGATTGCGCCCCGCAAAAGCGGATCTTGGCAGAATACTGTGCGGCAATTTCCAATGGTGTTAGCCGGTTGTCCTTTTTCCGTCGTGGAAAGGCTTTCACGCACCTCATCAACGGTCAATTTCTCACTTTCGGCCTGCTGGGTTACAGGCACTAAACTCTGCGATTCGCTGTTCAATGTTTCTCACCTCCTCAAGAGAAAAGCATCTGATTTCTTCGCAAAATCAGATGCCTTAAAGCTCCATATCCTGTTTTTTCTGCCGCTTTTTCCGGTTGGATTCTCTCTGTGCGCTATCCTGCTTGGCTTTTTTCAGGAAATCAAGAATAGATTCCTTGGCCTTTTCCTGAATCTGCTGTTTGCCAGTCTGCTTGACCTCCGGCTGCATCAGCTTCTTCTGGATTTTTGTCAGGGCTGACTGCATGGCGCTTTTGATTTTTGAGATGACCCCATCCAACCGGGCGGCGGCATACTCACGCTCTTTTTGCGGAGCTTTCCGTTCCGGCGAGAGTACCCAGGTTTTCGTTTCTTCCACCAACCGGATGTCCTCCTTATGGGTTTCCAGCCGGACAGTATCGGTGACAACCTCCACCGCCTTGTCATAGGCAATATCCGAAACTTCCTCCACCAGCGTTTCCACATCCTCGATTTTCAGGGTCAGCTCCTCCAGCTTCTGTTTCTGGGCGGCCAGCTGCTCCTTTTGCTTCATCAGAATGTAGTCCTGCTTTTCCAGATACGCCCGCCCGCCATAGGACGGCTCCTGCTCCAGATGAACCCCATGTTTGAGGCTGATGTCAAAGAGCATCGTCCGGCATACTGCATCAAAAGTCTGTTTTCGGTTGTTGTGTTTGCCCTTTGGCTTACTCGGATCAGGCAACTCAAAGCCCAGTTCCTCCAGCGCCTTTTCCTGCTGGGGACACAACTCCCCATACCGGTTTTTACAGTCAAACACATGGCGTTCATGGATGTGGGGCGTA
>OBYM01000632.1_pt1 | contig 18242 bp, 17 predicted proteins | sample 1538191 | NCBI WGS metagenome assembly OBYM01 (sample SAMEA2580165, study PRJEB22360) | human gut metagenome | biome: human gut; feature: human-associated habitat; material: faeces | place: Denmark | collected 2008/2010 | reverse complement strand
CTACGAGATGGCGGGCGTTGTCGGACGGCGCAGCCACAGCCGCCTGTCCAATGCGCGGCGGGCAAGCAACATCACAATGAGCCTGTCCGGCACTACGCTGACAATCAACTATTCGTGAGGCGGTGCAAACATGCCTTTGATTTTTAATGGTAATTCAATACCCGGCAACGGGGCCGTCATAGAGAACGGTGTGTCGTTGTCGAGCCTTAAAGCCAATAATGTAGAAGTTTGGAAACGTCAAAAAACGGTCTATCCAGGAATACCAGTTGCTAAAACACAAAATCTTGGGTATGCCGCATATTTTACCGTTACAAATAGTGGATCAGATATTAAAGTTGACGCATTCGGAGGAACTGAACGCGGATATGGCCGTGTAATGCTCGGCGGATTCAATTCATGGGGATATTCAAAAATATACTTTTCGAACCTCAGTATATCACTGGCCAACTCTTTCTCTCATGCCAAAGTAGCGCTTAGTGATATTAACGGGAATGTAGTACAGCAGCTTATTTACCGCGAAACAGGAGAGGCTGGCGGCGTCTATGTAACTTACGCAGCCAGTGACATATTCACAATCAATGCGGAAAACGGAAACTATTATTTGATGCTCGAAGTGGCTTCCGGCGCTACGAGTGGTGGTTTACATGCGACCATTCAAATGAACGGATGCTATTTGATTTAAAATGGAGGACCACATATGCTTAAAATTACATTGAAGAATGGAAAAGAATATACAGCTCTTGATTCTACGGCAGTTTACCCCAGCGGCAATCCGAGCACACGGAGTCGGATGGAGATTCACTTGCCAGAAGACGCCATGCCCGTAGATACGTTCGCCGCAATATTTGCAGACGAAAATGCAACGTCTGAAATCCGCATGACACGTACGGTAGATGAGGACAACCCTGAAAAAGGCCAGAAAGCTGGAGACATCATTTATGACACGCTCTACAAGCAGTATTGTATCGTTACGAGTGTTGGGAAGAAACGGATCACGAATACCAATTTTTCCAGTGGACAAGTATCTGATGCCATGCATTTGGTGGTAGAGCTTGAGCAACGCACTTATATTGAGCAACAGCTTGCCGCACTTGGCCTGTAAGGGAGGGTCGCCTTATGGCACAAAAAGTATTGTTTCCTGGTACGCATATGCGTATTACTCAGGACGAATACGGTGTAACTTCGCATAAGGGAAGCTTGGCTCGTGACGATGGCGGAGAAAGCACAGCATTCGACAGCCCAGTGCTTGCACCGTTTGATGGATATTTTACCCGTGTGCGCACCGACAGCAGCCACGAAACGTATTTCGTCAGCGATGAACCGGTAGAGTGTGCGAACGGCTATGTGGGTATCATTACCTTTTTATTTATGCATGACAATCTTAACCGATTTGCTGCCGGAGCACATGTCAAACAGGGAACCATTATTGGATATGAAGGTGGGTTTGGCAACGGCCGAAAGGACCGGTTCGCCCACCACACGCACCGTGAGTGGAGCCAAGGCAAAAATACAACTCAGTATAAAAATAACCGAGGCACATATGTAGTTGCAAATCAGATGCATGAATATGATGTGTGTTTCCTTCGTCCAGACACAATGGTCTATACCAGAAGTGGCTTTGTACGCGCCGACAACCTAACCATCGTCAAAGACAACGTAGGACACGCATTTAAGATTGATAAGGAGGCTGAAAACGATATGAAATTCCTAAAAGTTCTTTCCGACAAGTGCGAAGTGTTCTCTCGTGCTGATGTGAATGCCGTAGATACCACCTACAATGGTGGACGTCTAAAGGTAGGCGAACACTACCCCATTCAAGCAGATGTAGGTAGCGATGGCACCTATGCATGGGTGCGAATTCAGGCGGGAGCCGAAAAACGGTATGCTGTGGTGCTGCCTGATCGCAGCGAAATTGTGGAACTATCTTCCGGGGATGCTATTACGGCATGTATGGCACAGGCAGACAGCGGAGACACAGCAGAATTGGAAGCGGAATTGGCGCAGGTTACTGCCGAGAGAGATGCAGCAATTAAGCTCGCAGGCGAAGAGACTATGCGTGCAGATGCAGCGAACAAAAAAATCTCTGATATTAAAACCTATGTTGCGAGTGTATAACTCGGTTACTTAGCTTTATATAACTCAACAAAGGAAGGTTGATTTTATGGATATTTCTATTTTTGGTATTGGTTCCGTAGCCGCTATTACAGTTCTGTGCTATTTGGTTGGTTCTGGTGCAAAAACTACACCGCTTGATAATAAATATATTCCTGTCATCTGTGGCTGCACTGGCCTTATACTGGGGCTTGTATCCATGTACGCTGGCATGCCTGAATTTCCTGCAACAGATCCTATCACGGCGGCAGCTGTCGGCGCGGTGTCCGGTCTTGCGGCGACTGGTATCAACCAAGCCGTGAAGCAACTTGGCAAAAACTGAATCATATATAGCAAAGTTGCTCGCAGTTAGCATAATTATTCTGTAAGCAAAATAGGGCAAGGTAAGACTCAAACGTCTTCCTTGCCTTATTTTTTACGAATTTGACGCAATATATTGAGTATAGTCCGTAGATTTCATTCATACTCATTTGAGACAGAGAGAGAAAAATTTTGGGTCCAATTCTTTTTCTTGTGGGATTGATGTGAAATAGGGTATGCGTGGAGGCCCCGTGCTGGTATGCTTTTCTCAGTAATCAGTACGGGAGACTCCGCCATGCAATACATTCATTTGCCCTCTGGCAGGATCGAAGGCATTAACAACCAAATCAAGACCCTACGGCGCAAGGGGTACGGCTATCCGGATGACGCTTACTTTTTCCTGAAGCTATTCGATGTCAGCCGGAAACCCTACATCAGAAATCCTTCATCCCACAACTTTTATGATTGACCCAAAAATTTCAAAATAAAGAGCCCACACTTTCTCGTTCAAAAGAAAGGGTGGGCTCTTTATACGTTGCGAGCGATGGCTTTTGCACAGCACCGGACAAGTCTTTCCGCGTTATGTTCAGGGATGCACAGAAGTTTTCCGGCACTTCTGCGGAGACAGAGCAACGCCTATGCGTCCGACGCAACTGTATAGAAACCTATTGCAGTGCACGGTGTTGATGATTCGTAATGCCACGCATCTCTTGAACGAATATGTGCAGAAGAGTTCCTTTGCTGGCAGCAGGCTCAAAACTCCGCCCATACGGATTGCAGTGAGAGAGAAGGACAAGGGCTTAATCGGTGCGGCGAACCTTATTGCACATTGATGGACAGAAACTTATCTTGCATATCGTATCAAAGGCAAGACCAGCGATGCTGTTCTACAGACGATGAAGGCTATTCAGATTGAGCTCGGAGACAAATTTTCAAAAGTCTTCAAAACCATTACAGTAGACAACGACAGCGAGTTTTCCGACTTCGCCAAAGTGGAACAGTGGGGCACAAAAGTATTCTTCGCCCATCCGTACACTTCATGGGAGCGAGCGCAGAATGAACGACACAACGGTCTGTTCCGGGCTTACTTTCCAAAGGGCGTTCCCCTCGAAAAATACAGCGACGAAGATATTCTTTCCGCTACTGATGAACTGAATGGATGGCCTCGTAAGAAGCTGGGCTATCACACCCCTGAAGAGTTGTTTGACGCATTTCTTGATGCCGTATTCGCGGCTTGAGGTCTACCCGTTCGCAAACGCGACGCGGGCACGGCTCCGCTCCTCTCTTCCTTGCCTGGGTGTCCAACTTGTTCTTGCAATTTGCAGACAAAAAAGATTCCCCACTTCTTTGTTTTTCCATTTTACCCAAAAGGCTACTCCAGCGGCGATACGGCTTCAAACTCCGTTTTGCCAATGTCTTATCCTCGACACTTTTGCGCTGTGCATCTACACCCATCTATATATTTTGGTCAGACACATTGTTTTTCTCTTTGTCTTTAAAAATTTCCCGTATTTTTTCCGCCACAGCATTACCGTAATTATAATGATTTTCTGCATCCATATGTACCCCGTCTACTGGAGAGGCACAAGCCCATCTGGACATTGGCAAAAACGGCAATCCCAGCTCCATCGCAACCTTTTGCTGCTCTCTTTCAAGCCGCAAAGATTCTTTATACTTTTCACAGAAAGCTGTATCGGGCTGTATTTTGATGATATCCGGGTGTAATTGGACAAGGCCAAGCACAAGAATCTTGGGTGCATGTCGAAAAATACCAGTGCGCTGTCCATTAAAAACCGCATCTGCATCCAGAATCATCTGCAGTAATTTTTTTGTTCCTTCTCCTGCAGTTATGGCATCCACAAATTTTAAATCATTGACGCCCAAGCTTAGCACCAACAGATCAATCGGTTTCTGCGAAAGCAGCGTATACCCCAAGGCATCTTTTCCATTTCGCCATGGTCCTTCGAAGTCGTCCCACACAGTTGTTCGGCCATTCAACCCATCCTCCAGAATCCGATAATCCGCCCCAAGTTTCTTCTGGCAGACGCCCGTCCACCGGACATCCTCTGGCCAACGGTCATCGCCGGTCAGCGAGGGTACAAATCCCCACGTATTGGAATCTCCATAACACAAAATGCGTTTCATTTCTCTCTCCCGTACATACCAATTTTCACATTGGAGAACGGGGCCGTCGAAGATTCATCTCATCGACGGCCCCGCCTCATGGGAACCCCAATGTATCAAAGACGCAATTTAAACGCGAAAAATGTGCTTCCTTTCAGCGCTTTGCCGCCGTTCGTGTCATGCATACAACTCTTTCAAAACTCGCTCCGCATCCAAACGGAAATAGTGCAATTTTTCATAAGACAGCAACACAGAGGCAGGATAATCAAACACAGGGAACCGATATTCTTTCAGACGTTTTTCAAACACCGTCAGCAAATGCAGAGCCTCAAAAGCACCCGCTTTGTCATTGAGTGCTTCTTTGCCGACCGCATTCAAAAAGACCAGAGCTACGCATCGGAACTGTTCCGTGTACAGAACTGTCAGCTCAAACTGACGAACCAACTGTTCGTAATAATCCTCACGCAGGCCCGGATTTTCATAGCGAATCTGCGCATACAAGGAATCCGCAAGGCGCACCGCAGCCTCCTTCTCTTCCACAAAATTCCGGATATTTTCTTTGGTCATATCAAAGTCATGTTCTCTCTCCGGGAACCATTTCTGCATTCCATGATGCTCCCTAGCCAAGAACATGCCATGCCGGATATCCGCCGGAATTTTACTGTTTGAGCTGAACAGGTATCCGTTGATGTAGCAGGACTGACGAATCACGTCCCAACTGGACTCTACACAGCTTGCAAGCTTCTCAATGCAGTCCCGCTTTTCCTGCTTCGTCCGACCCGGAGCGAACAACTCGTAATCAGACAGCCACGCTTCATAAAGATCCCTGGCAGGTAAATCCGAATCCAGGGAAAGCATTGCACACGCATAAACATTCAGCGCATTAATTGTATCAAACACCGAATGATTCGGAAGCGCCTCCCAATCCACGCGCGCAGTAAAACCTTTTGCTCCATGTGCCAGCGCATATTTTATCCGATGGCGGATATCTTCGATCAAAGAGCAAGGAAGCACACCGAACCCGAAATATTCGCCCATGACTTCGTACTCGATCCACTGCTCATGAGGATCAACGTGACCAATCAATTTGTTATCAGGGAACGTAGGATAAAAATCCTGCGGCGTATTTTTGATAGAGACTACAACGTCGTCCGGCAATTCCAAAACACCGGCCCGCAGACCTTCCTGCTCACTGGCATAGTAAGTAAAATCTCTTACAACCAGCTGCTTTTCATATTTTTTGATCGGGCCGTAAATCGCCATAATAATTTTCTTCTGCCACTCGTGCAGGTCGGCCTTTTGGCACCGTTCACATTTGCACCTTCCATGCGCCAGAGAGGTTCTGCTCTCCCGCGTTCCGGTCGAAGTCACGATTCCGCTGAGTTCAGGGAATGTCTCAAACAGCTCCGTATATTTTGCGGGCAGATAAGACTCCCACCAGAAAGGATCCGTCGGGCACAAAATGCCGTCGTGCGCAACCGGGGAGTGGTAGAGTAAATCCGAATGCCACAATTCTTTTGTCTGCAAGAACACGCGGATTCCCCTGCTGGTGGCATCCCGGATGATTTTGCGCAGCAGCTCTACAAAAATACCTTTTTCGTCGCAGAAAACAAAGGGACTCGGTGTCATCTCGTAAATCTTTTCATAAATTTTTTGATAGATACCATAAATGTTTCCATCTGTTTTTTCAGACGTATAAAGCATGGCTGGAAAAACGACCTTGTCCACAATATCATTTTCGTGAAGAATCAGGGTATTCATGTGGTATCGCACCATAAAGTCTACAATTTTTTTCATTTTTTGGGGATTCCACATCGTTTGCGTGTCATGAATTTCGATTGCGCGCGTTTCAATGTATGTGTTCACAATCCATACTCCTCTCTTGCATCAATAAATATGCGAAAATTCCTCAGCCGCTTCACACATCGCCCGCAGATTCTCGAACGATGTTCCCGGGTTGATGCTGCCGGCAGGTCCAATGATCAACTGCTTCGTTTTTCCGGCCTGTTCTACATCTCTTTTTACGCACGCACGCACGTCTTCCGGTTTTCCGTACAACAGCGTCTGCGAAGGAGGAATCTGCCCCCAAATCAAAACATTCGGATGTATTGCAAGGATCGCACTGCAATCAACATAGGGATCAATATTGACCTCATTAACGCCTATTTCACGCAACAATGGCAAAATATGCATTAAATGATAATCTGCATGATAATACCGTCGGTCATTGCTGCCGCCTGCGTAACGGCGGTAGATTTCTCTCTCCGCATCTTTGATGAACTCGTCGTACAGTTCTCCAGACAGCAAACCTGCCACGTCACTCATAAAAGAAAACTTGTTAACCGGCCCTGGTACATAACCTGTTTCCGCTCGCATAACATCAATGTATCGGACCGTTGTTTCCAGCCAACAATCAACTAACCGTTTGATTTCATCCGGATCGGTCAAAATCCACGTACAGAAATTGGTTATACCGCAAATTTGCCCCAGAGTGGTGGCACAGCCTTTGATCGCGTTCCCGTAAGTAAGTTCTATTCCGTAATCCTGGAAAATACGGTCCCTCCAATTCAGATACGTGGGTACCAATCCCGCCTGCAGTATATCGACCGTTTTCATTTTATGAACAAGCTGCTGAATGTCTTCCGGATCATTCACAACGGGGCTCAAAACCGGCGTTGCCTTTTCTGCACAGTGAAAGGTTCCGCCATAAATAGAAGCATCTTGCACTACCCCGAAGTCAATGCTCGGTTTAATGTGGTGCCCCAGTTCTTTCATCGTAACCTGATTGCATGCTTCGCGAATTTCTTTTTGATAATCGTAATCCGTATAGTAGCGCGGACAATCCGCCTTCATGTAGTCACAAATCCAATCGCCATTGAGAAATAAGTCTACCGGAATGCGATTCGATGATCCATCAAAACGAAACGCCGCTTCATTTTCTTCCCAAAATTTTGTATAATCGTTAATTTTCATTCGTAATTCTCCCATCTACCCGTCTCTGAACAAGTTCAGAGCGAGCTCAGCATGTTTTGTACGCTTGGAAAGAACCATCCGGCAGAAGGACGCGCCCCTCTGCCTTTTTGTCATCAGAGAAAGTCTGGAAATACACCTTGCTCCAGTCCAGCTCTTCTGTACACTGAACGACCGGGCTGAGAGGGATCGCGGCGGTCTTTTTCACAAACAACAAAATGGGCAGGTTTGTTGTCTGAATCGAATACATTTTCCCGCCATCGTAATCAATTCCGGTCTGGTAATCTACCCATTCTCCCCGCGGAAGATACACATTTCGTGTGTTTGAATCCGACAGCAGCGGTGCGACCAGCATATCATCTCCGAACAAGTACGCATCCTCCACAGTCCACGCCAAGGGATCTTCCGGATAGTTGATAAACATTCCGCGAAGCAGCGGAAGACCACGTTCAGAAGCAATGGCCGCCTGTGTGTAAATATACGGCAACAATTTGTAACGTGCCTCTACAATCTTTCGGAACATCTCCTGTCCTGCAGGGCTCATTGTCCACGGTTCCTTTGGAGTTTGCCCATGACATCTGGCATGCGAACTAAACGCTCCAAATGCCAACCACCGCAAATACAGCTCTTCCGGGCAGGTCTTGCAGAAGCCTCCGATATCATGGCTCCAATAGGTGAAACCGGAAGCCCCCAGCGAAATCCCGCCGCGAATGGACGCGGCCAATCCTCCGTTTGTGGACTCGGAATCTCCGCCCCAGTGAACAGGATACCTCTGCGCACCCGCCCAACCGGCTCTTGCCCAAATCAGGCCTTCGCCCCGCATTTCCTTAGTAATATCATAAATTACCTTTTGATAGCGGACCGGATAAAGATTATGTTCGGTTTTACCACTGGCGCCAGACGCATACAGGCCTTTTGCTGGGGCACCTTCTCCAAAATCAGTTTTCAGAGCAGAAACGCCCATGTCAAACAGAGGTTTCAATTGCTGCCTAAACCAATCGACTGCCTGCTGATTGGAGAAATCCACCACAGCGTCTTCCGTAGGCAGAGAACCTTCTATTCCTCGAACCGCATATCCTTTTTCAATCAAAGTTTGATACAGATCATTGTTGGGGTTGAAGTAGGGCAACATCCACAAACTAACATGGTAATTCTGATTTTTCAGCTTCCGAAGCATCTCTTCGGCCTGCGGAAAACGACTGGGTGAAAACCGAAAGTCACAGCGCCAGTTTGTCTCAAACCATCCAGTATCGATGTGAATCACATCGCAAGGTACTTTCTGCTGACGCATTTTTTCGGCAACTTCCAGAACCTCCTCTTGGGTCCGGTAAGAACACCGGCTCATCCAAAGGCCAAAGGACCACAACGGTGGAAGCGGACTCTTTCCGGTCAGCATGGTGTAGCTGTCCAAGATTTCGCGCGGCGTACCGATGAAGAAAAACAAATCCGCCGTTTCAGCGTCCAAAAAGACATTCAGCGCGCCATCGTAATTTGATCCAAAATCGAATGTACCGGGTGTTGAATTGTGCACAAACAAGCCATATCCGCGACTGCTGATAAAAAACGGAACGGGCTTGTACATCTCCCGCCCCATTACTCCCTTGGGATCGCAGGACCACATATTTAGTTTCTGGCCGCGCTTGTCCACCTTTGTGAACGACTCGCCGCACCCTACAAAACGTTCGCCCGGCTCCATCGACAGTGTAATCGACAGCATGCGCCGAAGATCATCCGCCTTCCGAACGATCGACGTGGGAACCGGTGTATCATTGACCAGGCCCTGCTGATTGTGCAGCATTACAAAATGTGTGAGCGTTTTACCATCTGCATCCTGCAGTTCAAACTCAAAGGGATCCTTTTGAATCGTAACACTGCCGTATTTGCCCTTGTAGCAATACTGCCTCTCCGTCTGTTGACACGTACCGCTCCCAGTTTCTTTTGGAAGATGCTCCAAAATCTCCAACCCGGCATTTCTTGGTGGAAGAGCATCTCTGCCGCTGATCCGAAGACGGATGATTCTGTCCCCGTAAAAGCTCAAATCAAAGGGAAGCGTTTTATCCTCACCATACTCAGCAGGGAACTCCCAGGCGACTACTCGCTCGTATGGGAGCGACATCTGATTAAAGGACATTCGTGTTTTCAGCCCATGCCGTTGCCAAAAAAGTGTCCCCTCACCCTTTTCCGGATCAAAAGAATTCACCTTCTGCAACTGAAAAAAAGTGTTCAACGCATTGTGAAACTCTTGACCGCAATCGGGAGATTGATTCAATAGAGTATTCATCGTCAGCCTCCTTTTACCGCATATACGGATCCACTGCATCACGCAGAGCATCTCCGATGAAGTTCAACGAAATCACAACCACAATGATCGCAATACCTGGGATTAAAATCCATGGATTCAGCGATATTTCACTAAATTTTTGTGCCTCTCCCAATAGTTTTCCCCAGCTGGTATATGGCGACCGAACACCGAATCCCAGATAGCTCAGACCGGATTCCGCAATGATCGTGGTGGGTACTGTCAATGTTGCCAACACGATCAGATGGTTGTACAGAGAAGGCAAAATATGCCGAAACAGAATACGCGGTGTGGACGCTCCCAGGGAAATGGCTGCACGCACATGAACACTTTCACGGATGCTGAGCGTCTTTCCGCGCACCTGACGCGCGATATTGCCCCAAGTGCTGAATGCCAAAACAGCTGAGATGCACAAGACCAATATGTTTGCGTTTGTATCGGACGGCAGGAACGCCGCCATCGCCAAAGCAAGAGGAATGCTGGGCACAATAACAAACAACTCGATTATACGCTGAAGAACCAAATCGAGGATTCCTTTGAAATAGCCGGAAAGCATTCCAATTACTGCACCTAGAATCAGAGTGATAATTGTCGTAATTCCCGCGATCATCAAGGAGATGCGCCCGCCGTATAAAATCCGCGAGAATACGTCCTGTCCGGATGAGTTCGTACCAAACAAAGTAAAGTCGGTTCCCGGCGCACCGAAAAAGTGTCTGTCGAAACGAATACCGAATATTCTGTACTCGCTCCCCTTTACAAAAAACTTTATCGGATAACGGGTAGATGTGTCTTCTTCCCACACGGTCAAGCCGGTATCAAAATCAAAGCTCGATGTCATTTTATACACAAACGGCGCGTGAAGATTTCCCTCTTCGTCAAAAATGTGAACTTTCTGAGGCGGCTTGTAATGATCAGCAGTCATTTCCGCCTGGCCGTATGGCGCGAAAAACTCGGCAAACAAACACAGCAGCAAAATGAGTGCGAACAGAATCAATCCTGCCACACCTATTTTGGATTTTACAAAACGATGCCACATCGGTCATTCCTCCTTAGTCACTCGTCAGACGGATACGAGGATCCGACCATGCCAAAGCGATGTCAGCCAGCAAGTTTCCTATAATGAGGAAAATCACCATAAGGATCAAATAAGCACCCGCAAGATAAACATCCTGTGACTTTAACGCACGAATGAACGTCGGCCCCATCACCGGCAGATTTAATACAATGGCAGTCATGATAATGCCGTTAAGAAGTTTCGGTGCCATCAGGCCGGCCATACTGATCAGCGGGTTCATGGCCAAGCGCATTGCATGCCGGCGGATCACTTGAGATTCACGCAAACCTTTTGCACGAGCCGTGACAATATAGGGCTGCGCCATTACCTCAATCATGCTGGTTCGTGTCACACGCATAACTTCTGTGATGTTCGAAATGATAACCGCCAAAATGGGGATCCAGATATGCCTGAGAAGGTCTTGAAATTTTGCCAGGCTCCAAGCTGCATTTGCAAATTCATTGGAGAACAGGCCACCTGAAATCCCATAACCACTTGTAATAGACCAGTAGATCAAAAGAATTGCAACAAAGAACGGAGGAATCGAGAGCCCCGCCACACCCAGGAAGGTGAATACGTTGTCCAGCAGCGAGTACTTGTGCGTAGCAGAAAAAACGCCGATCAGAATGCCAATTCCCCAAGCGATGGCAAAAGAAACGCCCGTAATCACCAATGTCCACAGAATCTCACTTTTTAACAGCCGAAGAACCGGTGTATTGTACAGAAACGAAAATCCAAAGTCACCTTTTACGATTCCAAACACCCATTTGAAATACTGGATAATCATAGGCTGATCCAGGCCATATTGAGACCTCAGCGAATCCACCATGCTTCCTTCGCTTGCGACGTTGCTCATTTGGCTAATCATATAGTCTACAAAGTCTCCCGGCGGCAGCTGAATAATACAAAAAATCAGGATCGTCGCCAAAAAATATGTAATTAACGCGATCCCCAGCCGCCTTAAAACGTAACGAAACACCTACTCATCCCTCCTGTGTTTCTCTGTGTATTCTTCTTTCTTTTTCAAAAGTTGTCAGATAACCACAGACACATTTTCCGGGAAGTGACTTTCGTCACTCCCCGGCATTGCTAATTATGCTCCATAAAAAAACGTCCAAGGTTCAGAAACACGCTCACCTAAATATTCGTTGCCGGAAACCCACTCTTCGGGCACGTTTTTCAAATCGTCGTTGACAATGCACAACTCCACCGAAGTCGTTGTCGGAATGACGTACAGGTTTTCAGCCGTAATTCGGCATGCCTCTTGGCCGGCCGCCAAACGTTCTTCCTCGTCCACTGCAGCAATGGATTTTTCCATAGCGGTATTCAGTTCCTTGACGAATTCCGGCGGTTCAACGCCTTCTGCACCATCCGTCTCCCACCACAGCTGCATGGGAACACCGGAATTGTGCCAGTAATAGTTCGAGGGAGACAAAGCTGCCCACGCATAGTTGTGAATTACAGGATCACACGCACCGCCCAGCATCCAGGCCAACACAGAATGTGTATTTTCTTCCCAGCTGGAAAGCAGCAAAGATCGATCCACAATGTTCACGATTACATCGATTCCCAAATCACGCCAATAGCCTGCGACCATCTCTACAACTTCCAGCGGGCCCGTGCCATTGCCATTCTCGCCGTCGATGACCATTGTAATTTTTTGACCATTGTATTCTACAAAACCGTCTCCATCATTATCCTTGATACCAAGTGCTTCCAGCTTTGCTTTGGCATCTTCCGGATTGTATTCTGTATACATCTTTGCGTAGCTTTCATCTTCAAAGTACTGGGAAGACTCGATCGGATAATCGCCCCAAGGTTCTGCCAGGCCAAAGAATACTGCATCGTTGATCGAGTTGCGGTCAATCGCCTCGGACAGCGCAATACGGAAATCCAGATTTCGATACAGTTCGCGCAGATTCTCATCCTTTACCGCGTAATTCAAACGCATGCAACAGCCCAAGCTGGAGGACGTCAGCGCCTTTACAACGTAACCGCCAGCGGCTTCGTTCTGTTTGTAGTACGCATAGTCCGAGAAGGAAAGTGAACGGGACTGGAAGTCGATTTCGCCATTTACCGCCATTGCAGATATGCTGCCTGCGTCCGCCACATACTGGAATGTGACCGTATCAATGTACGGCAGCTGGTTACCCTCCTGATCAACCTTAAAGTAGTACGGGTTTCTCTCCGCAATCATCAGGCCATTTTCCGTGTAGGAAGTTACCTTCCACGGGGTCAGGACAGGCAGGTCTACAATCGCGCCGGAGATTGTGGTATTGCACAGCGCATTGTTCATATCAGCCCATGTCTTGGAAGAATCCTCGCGGGGATCAAACTGTTTGAGGTAGTGCGCCGGGCCATAGATAGGTTCATACGTTGCGCCGTCAACCAGATTGTAATAGGAAGACAACTGCAGCGTGACTGTATAGTCATCAATTACTTCCACTTCCTGCACATATGTCTGCTGACCATTCGCTTCAATGGATACTTCGCCTGTCATGTAAAGATCCATAAAATAGGCGATGTCCTCGGATGTAAATGGAACGCCATCCGACCATTTGATTCCCTCGCGAAGTTTCAGCGTCAAGGTCGTTGAATCTTCTCCGGAATATTCCCAGCTTTCCAGCAGATTCGGATGAGCACCGCCCTCCGAGTCCAAGCTCACCAGCGGCTCCCACACACAGCCCGCATACAGCAAATTTCTGAAATCGGAAGCGCCCGTGTAAGCACGGTTAATATTTCCGCCATACGTTCCAATTTCATCTACTTCCACAACCATGGGCTCTTGCGGCAGACGTTCCTCTTTGGACGGCAGTTCACCTGCTGAAATTTTTTCTGCCAAATAGGGAACGTCTTCAACTTTGGTACCTGCTGCAGAAGCGGAGGACGTAGATGATGCGGTTGACTCTGAACTACCGCTGCATGCTGCCAGCCCCAATACCATGGCCAAAGCCAACGTGAGAGAGAGTATTCGACTTAACTTTTTCATTTACTTTTCTCCTTTTCATATTTATTTTTCTGCACAAGCAGAAAATTTATTGTTCCTTTGCCGCTGAATACAAATGACAGCACACCTGATGATCCTCAGAAATTTTAACAGGTGCGGGTTTTTCCGTTGCACAGCACTTCATTGCCATCGCACACCGCGTATGATAGTGGCACCCTGAAGGCGGTGCCAAAGGACTCGGCAAATCAGAAATTTGTACCGGATTTTTCTGTACCCTCTCAGGATCAGTTGACGGCACCGCTTCCAGCAGCGCTTTTGTATACGGATGTTTGGGATTAGTGAAGATTTCCTCTTTATCTCCAATCTCAATGATTTCTCCTAAATACATCACCGCAATTCGGTTGCTTATGTACCGCGCCACACTTAAATCGTGCGTAATGAACAAGTAACTCAAATTCAGTTCTCGCTGCAATTTCACCAAAAGATTGATGATCTGCGCCTGAACAGAAACATCCAGCGCCGAAACCGGTTCGTCCGCAATGATCAATTTTGGATTCAAAGCCAGCGCTCTTGCAATACCTACGCGTTGCCGTTGCCCACCGGATAATTCATGCGGATACCGCTCCGCGTGTTCCTGTGACAGGCCTACCATTTTCAAAAGCTCATTCACCCGCTTCTTGCGTTCGGCTTTCGGCATGTGATGAATGACCAATGGCTCCTCAATGATCTCGCGGATCAACATATGAGAATTCAGCGATGAATGCGAGTCCTGAAAAACCATTTGTATCTGGCAACGCATTTTTCGAGTTTGTCTCTTATCCAATTCCAAAATGTTTTCGTCGTTGAAGAAAATTTTTCCGGATGTTGGACTTTCCAACCGCATAATCAAATAGCCCGTGGTGGATTTTCCGCAACCAGATTCCCCCACCAGCGCGAGGACTTCGCCCTCCCGGATCGAAAAGTTCACATCGTCTACTGCTTTCACATAGCCGATCAAGCGCTTTGAAAGTTGCTCCTTTGCCGGATAATATTTCTTCAGACCTTCTGTGCGAAGCAATACTTTACTGTCATTATTCAAGGCCATTTCCTCCTGATCTCATGCAAGAGTTTCCGATTGATTCAAACGCGTGCAAGCAACCAAATGATTTTCTCCCATATCTTTCAGCTCCGGCTGAGCAGCTCGGCACTGCTCGTTCGCATGTGGACACCGGTCTGCAAAGCGGCAGCCTTCAGGGAATTTATCCGGACTGGGCACCATACCCAAAATAGTAAACAGTTCTTTGCCATCGACGCATTTGTTTCCCGATGGAATCGCCTGTAGCAATCCGTTGGTATAGGGGTGAAGCGGTTTTCGGAACAGCGTTTTTACATCTGCAGATTCCATGACCTTCCCGGCATACATCACAACCACACGGTCACAAATCTCTGCAATCACCCCTAAATCGTGTGTGATAAGCATAATCGACATTCCTAGATCCCGGTTCAAATCACGTAGCAACTGAAGGATCTGCGCTTGAATTGTCACATCTAGTGCCGTCGTCGGCTCATCAGCAATCAACAATCGGGGGTTCAGACTCAACGCCATTGCGATCATCACGCGCTGGCGCATACCGCCTGACAACTGGTGAGGATATTCTTTCAAGCGCTGTTCCGGCGAAGGAATGCCAACCTTTTTCAGCATTTCCAGTGCGCGCTCATAAGCCTCTTTCTTGCTTACTTTTGTATGTGCGCGTATAGCCTCTGCGATCTGGTCTCCAACAGAATAAACCGGATTCAGCGAGACCATCGGATCTTGAAAAATCATTGCTATTTTGTGCCCGCGCACTTGAGTCATTTCAGCTTCGCTCAACTCTAATAGATTGGTTCCATCCAGAAGAATTTTGCCTCCTGCAATGTACCCCTTCTCTCCCAACAACCGCATGATGGACAATGACGTCACGCTTTTACCACAGCCTGATTCTCCCACAATTCCCAGAATCTCACCCGCACGCACGGTAAAATCCACACCATCTACTGCCTTAAAAATTCTATCTTCCTGTCGAAAATAGGTTTTTAGCCCGCAAACTTCCAGCAAATTTTCTTTCATTACGTGCCTCCTCCGACGCTGTATTACTTTGATTTAATTCACTTGCTTACGCGTTTCTCTGCATCTTTTCGTCCGTAAGTCGTTCCAATACCCATCATTGTAAAAACTGCACCGCAAGCGCTTTTTTATTTTCCTTCTCTGTTTCGTGCTCGGGCACGACAATGATTAATTTTAAAATACGTCAAGGCCACTATATTTGTCAATGCTTTGTGCTTTCAGCTAATCAAAAATCAGTTATCTGCACAAATTTGCTCTTTATATTTTATAGGTATTTCCAAATCAAATCGCCCTTATTGCCCTTTCGAAAAAGCTTGTTCCCTTTTTATGTGTTATGTGTTATTATAAATTATACCAAATTTTTCTATGTGCCCGAGCAACATCTCGGCACCACCAACACACATGGATTGCTTAATCAGAAAGGAGTTTTCAGAAGGAAAAACATGGTTACTATAAAGCAAATCGCTGATTTGGCGGGTGTGTCTCGAGGAACTGTGGATCGTGTGCTGAATAACCGCAGCGGGGTTAATCCGGAAACAGAGGTGCGTGTACGTAAAATTCTTACGGCTCTGAACTACTCCCCCAGCAAAGCGGGGCAAAACCTGGCCATAAAGAAAAAAAATTTGAAATTTGGATATGTAATCTCTGCGCAATCCGGCAGCAATCCCTTTTTCAATGAAGTTGAAAAAGGGATTAAAAAGAAAGCTCTTGAGCTAGGAGAATATGGGATAACGGTTGAAATTGCTTTTTCCAATCTGTCGGATTATCAACAGCAACTTCAAATTCTTGACCGTCTTGTAGAGCACGGCGTTTCAGGTATCGCCATCACCCCCACCAACCATCCCGCCATTGCTCAGAGACTCAGAGAATTGACGGACCGTGGAATTGCGATTGTGACATCGAACTCCGATATTGAAAACTCCGGCAGATTGGCTTATGTAGGAAGCAACTATTACAAGTGCGGAGAAACCGCAGGCGGTCTTTTAGCGCTTTTCTCTCAAGGGCACGCCAACGTGGGAATTGTTTACGGTTCCGATTCCGTTTTATGTCATTCTCAACGTATTGCCGGATTTCAGGATCGCATTGCATCCTGTCCTGATATAAAGGTGATTACCGCTGTTAAAAACAACGATGATGACATTGAAAGCTACAGCGTCACCAAAACCATCTTGGAAACGTATCCAGAAATCGATTCTCTGTTTTTAGTTTCCGCAGGTGTTCACGGCGCTTGTCATGCCGCGGTCTCTTCGAAGCGCAACCCCATTATTATTTGTTATGACTGTTTGCCCGAAACGCGCGCATTGCTTCAGAAAGGTATCATTTATGCAGCAATTGATCAGCAACCGATGTATCAGGGCAGCAAGCCTTTGGACATTTTGTTTGACGCTGTTGCACTTAATACCAACCCAAGCAAAGAATACTTCTTTTCAAATATTGAAATCAAAATTGCAGAAAACATTTGAAGCACGCATGTACATGTTACCACCCGTAATGTTACAAAATAGGACCTGTTGACAAAAAGATATCCGGGCTGAAAGTTGTAGCTTTCAACCCGGATTTTCAGTAAAGATAGGAGCAGCACCCAGTGCAATATTATAAAAAAGCAGCAATGCTTGAAATAATTCCAGTATTCCTTTTTCAAATTTTATCGAGTCCTTGTGGCCATCTCCTGTCACAATGTAAAACCAAAATTCAGTTTTTATGGATGCGCATGCGAAAGCGCTCCGCCAATTGAGCACCGTCCGGCTTGTCACGCCATTGCGACAATAAAAATATTACGTTGTATATCATAAACGGAACCGCAATCATCGCACGGCGAGGCGCATTCTCAAATATCAGAAGATAGAGTGTTGTGTAAGTCATGCATCGTACCTCCCACAAGTCCCATTTCGTTTATTTTACTACCATTCTAAGAGCGTGGAAACATCCTATTTTCGAGATGCTATTTCAGTGCAAGTTGTTAGACTAATTTGCTATTTCATGGCATACATTAGGGAGCCTCCGATAAGCGATAGCTACGAAGTCTTATTCTGGAGTATGACAAAATTTCAAGGTATTACTATTACAAAAACACACTGGACGAATATGCCTGTCATGTGATATACTAACAACATAGTAAGAACAATAATAAATGATTGATTTGTCCATACCGTAACAATATTTTTTTGGCGGTACAGCACATAATGAAGTGGGGACAAAATCGTTCTCAGGTTGGTATATGCGCTTTTCAAGTACCAACAAGGTACCAAAGCAGCAGAAAAAGTCGCATTATAAAGCCATATATAGGCATTTTCACAAGGACTTTGACTCCCGCATTCCGCTGGTTCGAATCCAGCTGGCCCAACCAGCCAAA
>OBYM01000630.1_pt1 | contig 18299 bp, 9 predicted proteins | sample 1538191 | NCBI WGS metagenome assembly OBYM01 (sample SAMEA2580165, study PRJEB22360) | human gut metagenome | biome: human gut; feature: human-associated habitat; material: faeces | place: Denmark | collected 2008/2010 | reverse complement strand
CTGTGCGTGCGATATCCGACGCTGCATTTCGTGCAACAAGGGATGTACGGATAACATCCAGAACCGTGCATTCCTGGCCTGCGTGCTCAATGCGGAAAACGGTTACGAGAGAACCCGTTCTATCACGCCTGCTGCAGAGAAAAGAAATGTTGCGGTTGTAGGCGGCGGGCCAGCCGGTTTGGAGGCCGCGCGCGTGGCCGCTCTGCGCGGGCACAGCGTCACGCTGTTCGAACGCGCACCAGAGTTGGGCGGCCAGTTAAACATTGCCAGCGTACCGCCCCGCAAGGAAGAAATGCGCCGCGCCGTATTGGACTTGACGCATGCCGTATGCAAAGCGGGAGTCAAACTGCGCCTTGGGGCTGAAGTGTCTGCGGAGGACATTTTGGACACGAAGCCGGACGCTGTGATCGTAGCTGTGGGGGCGTCCAGCTTTGCACCTCCCATCCCGGGCAAGGACGGCCCGAATGTGGCCGACGCTTGGGCCGTGTTGGCAGGCGAACAACAGGTCTATGGACGCGTGGCCGTCATTGGAGGCGGTATGGTGGGATGCGAGACTGCCGAATATCTGGCCGGACACGGTTGTAAGGTCTCCATTGTGGAGATGATGGATAAGATTGCCGCGGGTGAGAGCACTACAATCCTTCCCACGCTGATGGAAAACTACAAGACGCTGGGCGTAGAGCAGTATCCGGGCCATACGGTGAAAGCAATCACAATGGATACACTTGTCTGTGAAGACAAAGAAGGCGGGGAAGTGCTCATCCCTTGCGACTATGTGGTAATGGCCGTGGGGGCGCGTCCTGCTGCATTCGATGCATCGGCGCTCGAAAACGCAGGCATACCCGTGGTGCGGGTGGGCGACTGTGCGGATAGGGCGGCGGACATTTCCAATGCCATCAAAACCGCATACGATGCAGCCTGTGCTCTGTAAAGAGCAGTAGTGGAATAAAGGAAACCAAATACACAATTCTAAAGGCGTATTGGCGTAAGAAAACATTCTTACGCAACACGCCAAAAAGCGACGCTTTCCGGGATAATCCCTTGGAAAGCGTCGCTTTTATAAATGTTCTTCATCGGAAAATTATTGATGAAATTGATAAAACTCAGAAGCTGTTTTTGCGTGTTTGACAAGATAGTTGTATTGCATATAACTATAGTCCCGGATCAACGGCAGGTCGGCCGCTGCAGCAGCGTTGATATAATTCCCATCCCGGTCCAGAACTCCCGCTACGGAAATGACCGGATATTCTGCATAAAGCGTCCGCAGCATTTTTTGCAGGCCCGTCATCGGAAGATCCGCTGTTTCCAATAAATAGGAGAAAAGATAATTGCTGCTCATTGTGACTTCTGATGCGCTCTTATCCAAGCCGAGGTCATAATTGGCCCAGAGAATGAAAGGAGTAGTATAAAGTGCAAAAATATCATTTTCCGGAAGTGTAGCATTTAAAAATTCTTCTTCAACGGCCGGAAGATGATCACCAAACATCAGGATGATTGTCGGTTCCGGCTGTGCGCGGAAGTAATTCACAAGTTCAGCGAATGCGGCGTCGGTCTTTTGCAAAAGCCGCAGGTATTCCTGCGCGCAGGGATAGGAACCGGCAGGAGAAAGGATTTCTAACTGGCTGTTGACAGCGAGTCCTGTATCATAACCACCATGGTTCTGTGCTGTAATGCAGAACAGATACTGTGGCCCGTTTCCGGCATCAAACATATGGACCAGTTCTTTATAGCTGGCGGCATCCGTGGGAAGTCCGCGGAATATTTCCACATCCTCAACGTCTTCAAGTGAGATAAAATCCTTGAAACCAAGACGGGGGAATCCGCTGGAACGGTCCCAGTTGGCAGCAGGCATCAGGTGTTGTGCGCGGGACTGATATCCCAGCTGCTTCATATTCTCCGCGCTGGAGGCCATACCTGGATAGGTATAGAACCCGTACGGGTTCGAAGAAAGTCCAAAAAAGTAGCTGGCGCCGGTAAGCGCTTCAAATTCGCTGCAGGAGGTGCCCGCTCCAACTACAGGGACGACAGTATTCCCATAAACAGCCTCTCCGCTCTCGGCGAGACTGTCAATGAAAGGAGTCACGGGCTCGGAGGTGTCCAATTGGCCGGTGCGTGTAAAATCAGCCCAAGATTCGTTCATAATAAAGATAATATTCGGTCCCGAGGCATCGCCGGCCAAGTCGCTGGGATATTGCTGCGCGATCTGTTTTACTTTCTGTGTGCTGTAGCCCTGCGGCTCGGACGGGCGGGAAAAGCTGTACATCGCGGTGAAATTTACAAGGAACCCATTGCAGGCCTGAGTTGTTTCAGGACCCCACATAGCGGGCTCGAGACCATTTCGAAGAAAGAAATCGCGCGAACGAAGAGGCTGCACACCCAGAAAGCTGATAAATAGGCAGAGCGCGCCTGCGAGTAAGCGCTTTTTGGACAGTCCGCGCCGGTAATACTGCACGCGCAGCAGAGTGAAGCTGGAAACGATATCCAGCCAGAGGATGAAAAGGGAGATAATAACGGGAAAAGAAAGCTCCAGCCGGTAATTGTCCAGAATATTGATGGCAGTACCCACAGCAAGAAGGTCTGCAGGTGTAAGAATGGAATGCCGCAGCAGATAGGTATAATGGTTGGCAAGTGCCAAAACGATCACAATAGTGGAACTGGCAGCCGCCGCGAATGAAAGACGGGTGCTGACGGCAAAGAAAAAGCAGCACATAAGACCCCAGATAAAGCAGGACAGGAGAAAAGAAAGCGGAGGCAGTGTATAAATATGCGCCTCTTGCAAAAGCTGTACAGCCTCAAGGCTGCTCAGCATAACGGCACCGCCAACGGCAAGATAACTCAGGATGCGCAGCGCGCGTTTTTTCAGCGTGACTTCCAGCAGCAGCAACAGTATGCTTCCCAGAGCGCAGGCCAGCAGGTAGGCGAAATAGGTTCGGTGGAGCTGCACGCCGTGCACATAAAAATCAAGAGAAATCTCATCAAACGGCGTTGAGGTGTGTATGATGCAGTCCGCTCCAGCCGCGTCGAGCAGAGCCAAAGGAGAGAAATCCTCCGAGGGAGCCCGGCTGCTGAGGACCAAACGGTATTCAGTCCCAGGTTTCAAGTGCGGAACGTCCTCCAGCTGTATACCGGTGTAGGGGGAAAGCTCATCAGTAGGCAGCACCGACTGCATGAGGATATTTCCGCGTGGGTCATAGAGCAGGGCATAGAGCTCGTTGTTTTCAAGCGGATAAACTGGCCGAAGACGAATTTCCAGTGTTTGGGGGCGGCGGATCAAAGCGGAAAAGCTTTGTTCCATCAAAAGCAGCTCTTCATGGGCAGCATCCGGCTGAGCGTTTAAAACAGCTTCCCAGGAGGCGGCGGCTTCTGCGGCGGTATAGGTTGAACTGTATTCACCCGTCTTGCTGGTCTCGGCGGGAAAAAACATCTGTGGCAGTTGGAAAAGAAAAATGAGACACGTCAAAGTTGCTGCAACGATTCGAAATTTGTTGTGTGTAAACTTGACTCTCACGCCATCCATCCTTTCGGCATTAAAGTGCTGCTTAAGATAGTATATCAATATTTTACAAAAAATCCACAGAAAACAGTAAATCCGATACAGGGAAAGCGAAAAATCACATGCGACGCCCGCTTTCAGCGAAAGTAGTTTGGGGTTACAAACTTTAAAACAGGCTTCTCAACGTGTAAACGCTTTCCATTTTTTCTGTGAAATGCTATAATATAACTGCGAAAAGCCGTGATTAGAAATCTCCGGGAGAAGAAATATGACATTTGATGTTTGCATGGTGACATATAATTCGGCAAAGTGGATTCCAGCCTGTGTTCGTGCGCTTGCAAAAGCTGAGTATGATTTAAAATGTATCAATCTGTACTTTGCTGATAACAGTTCCACAGATGATACCATACTGGTATTGGAGCGACAAAAAGAAATGTATGCAGACCGCTTTGGCTTGTTTGAGATTTTGCGGCAGCCTGAAAACGGGGGCTTTGGAAAAGGGAGCAATGCGGCGGCACGCGCGGGAAAAGGAGATTTCATTTTTTTCTATAACATAGATACAGAAATATTCCCGGATGCATTTTTGAAACTTGAAGCAGCGATTCGGACGGCTTCCTCCCAAACCGCTGCTTTCGAACTGAGGCAGTTTCCCTATGAGCATCCCAAGTACTACGACCCTGTCACATTGGAAACCTCATGGATCAGCGGAGCCTGTTTTGTTCTGAAACGCAGTGTTTTTGAAGAAACGGGCGGTTTTGACGAGAGCATTTTCATGTACGGAGAGGATGTCGATCTTTCCTGGCACATCCGTGCGCTGGGCTACAGGCTGCAATATGTACCGGCGGCAATCACATGGCATTATGCCTATCAAAAACCCGGAGAAGAAAAACCTGCGCAGATCATAGGCAGTATGTCTGGAAACCTTGTATTATTGTATAAATACGGGACTCAAAAGCAGATCGGCGACGGAAAGAAATTGCTGAAAGCAGCACAGGCGCATATAAAAAAAGATATAAAAGAAAAATGGGAAGCGGAAGAAAAACGCATTGATGCAAAGAGGAGCGAATACAGGGCATTTTATAAGAGCACCGTGTTGAGCAGTGGTTTTGTGCCGCTGTTTATAGGATTGGATTATGAGTTTGCCCGTGCGGGAGCTTTTTATCAGAACCAGCTTCCGAAAAAGAACGTTGAATTTACAGTCGTTATCCGCACCTACCAAAGGCCGGAAGTTTTGCGTTTTACACTGGAAAGCCTTCGCAACCAGACATATCCTTTTTTCAAAGTAGTTGTGGTCGAGGATGGCGAAGTTCCGCAGGCAGAAAGTGTCGTAGATGAGGCGCGAGCATGGCTGGATATAACCTATTTGGCCGCAAAAGCTCGGTGGGGCCGGTGCCGTGCTGGAAATGAGGGCGTTGCACGGGCAAAGACAGAGTATGTATGCTTTCTGGATGATGACGATTATTTTTTTGCCGACCATCTGGAAGTAATGGCACATGCCATCGAAAAACATCCGGAATCTGGCTTTTGGTGCGCGATGGCTGTGGAAGGGCGGTGCCGTTCTGCACAGCGGATGGAATTTGTATCGAAGAGAAACGTGGGGAAAGACTCGCTCCGCCCTATAGATTTTTTGGCGGACAACCCTGTTCCAATCCAAGCTGTTGTCTTTCGGAAGGAGCTTTACCAGAGCTGCGGGGGGCTTGACCCGGGGTTGGATGCTTTAGAAGACTGGGATTTGTGGATGCGCATGATTTGCCAGAGTCCTGTTTGGGGCATAGAGAAGGCAACCAGTATTTTCCGTGTACCAGCGGATGAAGCGGCATTTGCAAAACGAGATGCCGAGATTGCGGCTTATCGTGGCCGGCTGTTTCAAAAAATGGCGGCATATACACTGCCGCTGTCTGCACAGGATGTATACGGATTGTTTTGGCAGCCGAAAAAAAACAACGAAGGGCTGGATCGGGAGGCCTGGAGGATAAAGGCGATCGGTCTGACAAATTCCGCAACATGGCGGGCTACTCATATCTTACGCCGCATATTGCGGACGCTTGGCGCAGGCTTACGGAAACTGGCTGGTCCAGAATCGGTCGATTTTGAAGCGGCATCGGCAGAAGACCTGTATGCCTATTGCATACAGGTGGAAGAATCAGTTTGCTGGCGGTTTGTGGTGTGTATCAAAAATATGTTAAAGTGGATAAAAAAATAAGAGAGAGACAGAAAAGAAAGAGGTGTATCTAATTTGGGAATTACCGCAGTTGTCCCCGTGCGTGAAGGGAGCCGTAGGCTCAAAAATAAAAATGTGGCGCCCTTTGCAGGCACAAATTTGCTGATTAATAAGCTGAACCAGCTAAAACAGGTAAAGGAAATAGAAACCATTGTGGTCTCTTCTGATTCAGACAAGATGCTCGAAATGGCGGTTTCTCAGGGGGTAAAAACGCATAAAAGGACGCTGGAATTTTGTGATGAAAAATCTAAGACATTTGGGGAAGTTGTTGCGCATATTTGTGAAAATGTTTCAGGTGAAGATATTTTGTGGGCGACTTGCACAGCGCCTCTGGTTTTTCCGAAACATTATCGCGAGGCAATTCGTCTATATAAAAGCGATGCCCTGAAAAATGGATATGATTCTCTGGTATCAATGGAGCAATTCCGTCGTTATCTTTGGGATGATAACGGCCCGGTGAATTATGAGCTGGGGATTAAGCATGTTCCGTCTCAGCAGCTCAAGCCGCTTTATTTTGTAACAGATGGCATCCTGCTTGCACCAAGAAAAAAAATGATAGAATGGAATTACTTTCATGGGCCGAATCCTTATAGATATATTTTAGATAAACGCACCAGCATTGATATTGACGATGGACTGGATCTTGCCTGCGCCCGTGCGTGGCTGGATATAGATGAAAGTGTTTCTCAAATTGACCCATATTGTGTAGATGATTTGAAAAGTTTGTAGCATGAGGCTGATTAAGTCCCTCTCAGTAGCAAGAGCTTTCCGACGGGACGGGAAGACGGCAGAAAGTTAGAAACAGCGTATTTATAATAGATTTGAATTAGTAAAGTGAGCCATTATCTGTAAAACGAAAGAGAAAAATATGATAATACCTTTCATTTTTGACCCCGCGCCGGGAAATAAAGCGCGTTGGTTATATGAGTTTTTAGAATTTGTAAAAATGCAAAGCAAAGAATCGTTTGGCACGGTCATTGCGCAAGAAGAGTACATTTGTCCTCTTTCCGAATGGAAAAAACAAGGAAGAGAGGAAGTGGAGGGAGAACTGATTGTTTCCCATTCCATAACACAGCAGGAAATGGACCGTGTGCGGTTTTGTGTGCTGCCGGAAAAACTGTTCGAGCCCCTGTTTCTGCAAACAGGCTCTTTGTCCAACATGACAGCTTTTCTTGTGAAGCAGCGGTATATTCCGTGGGAAGAGTGGTTAGAGGCCACATTTTCTGAATTGCAAAGGAATTCGGGCGAACGGGTGGAAGCGCTGATTATGTTTCGACAGTTTCACAGCGTGGATATAATTGCGAAAAAACATAATGTAACAATATTTTACTACGATGCCGGAGCATTCCGCGGCCCTGTTTACCGTAATACGATTTATTTGGACACCTATGGCTTTTTTACAAATTGCGGCCTTGAACAGAGATTTCGTACGTTTTGCGAGTACAAGAAAGAACTCCAGCCAGAAAGACTTCTGTCGGCAAAAGAAATATTGGCTTTGATGTTGGAGCCTGCTCACAAAAATAAAGTGAATTTAGTGGAACTTTCCCCGGAATATCAATGCGGAGTAGCTCTTCAAAGCGGGATTGCAGATTTGATGCTCCCCGAATCGCATACAAGAAATGAGGACTTAATTGCAATGGCAGTCCGTAATTTCCCGCTGGAAAGTATATTAACACGAGGTGTTCCGGGCAGCACGTTTGATACTTTCGGAACACGACCGGATTCCAGTGAGTTTGCATGTGACTTTATTGCAAAATGTGAATGCATTATTACGCGTGCTTCCAATATGGCGTATGAAGCGCTTTTGTATGGACGGCAGATGTATTGTGCTGAAAAAGGTTTGTATCAATTCAAGGGGATGCATGACCTCAATTATCCAAAAAGCAGCGTGGAAAGCGATGCTTGGCTTGTCGCGTTTGTTGCAATGGGCTTTTATGTTCCTAGGGAATTTTTATATGACATGCAATATCTGCGCTGGCGTATTGAAGCTCCTTCGGAAATAGAAATATACAATAAGAATTTAGATTATTATCTGGTCTGTAGAGGTATATCGCAGAAAGTGTTGGCTGAACCCCCAAAAACACGATGGAGCGCGATTTTGTACGAACAGGGATTCGATCCATTTGGATATCCTACACAGCAGTCTCGTAATGTCAACGATATTTTAGCGTCTCTGATGAGGGATTTTATAGAGGAGCAAAAAAAAGCGGGTCGGGACATAGAATTTCAGGGGCGATTTTACTATATGTTGCAGCAGACTGCTGCAATGTGGTATGCCAATGACATCTTATGGAAAGAAATTCAAAAAATAAAGAGTTGGAGCGATTCGCTGAACGAAAGATTAAGAATAGCTAATCAGCAAAGTTTGGACTTGGAGCAGCTGTTCCAGAAAAAAAATCAAACAATACAGGATATGGAACAGAAAATTGCCGAAAAAGATCAGTGGATTCAGAAGCTGGAAACGCAGGTTGTCGAAAAAGACAGGTGGCAAAAAAAACTTGAAGGAGATATTCAAGAACAAAAAAGCGGAATTGCAGAAGAAAGAAAGGCTTGGGCCTCCGAGAAAAAAGAATTTATTCAGGAAAACGAATGTCTGAAAACAAAAATTGTTGAGCAAAAAAAGTGCTTATGGGAACTCGAGAAAAATTTTAAAAAAAGCCCGGTTACAATCTTTCGAAAAAAAACAATTGCACCGCTTTCAGCTGAGCTGGAAGAGAAAATAAATCATGGAGAGAAAAAGGGAGACGAGTGATATGAATCAAAAAACAGTTTTGATTACTGGTGCGGGCGGATATATCGGGCACCATGTCGTTAAAGAATTTTTGGATCGCGGTTGTCGCGTAGTTGCGTCCGATTTTATAAAAAAAGGAATCGATGATCGGGCAGAATTTACGGACATCCCGATTTTCAGTGGAGCTCCCAACATTTACGAGCAGTTGGGAAAGCCAGATGTATTGGTTCATCTTGCTTGGCGGGATGGTTTTATTCATAATTCCCCCGCACATATGGAGGATCTTTCTAAGCATGTCATGTTTTTAAATCGGATGATTGACGGCGGACTTCCAGTTCTGTCTGTCATGGGAAGCATGCATGAAGTAGGATATTGGGAAGGCGCAATTACAGCTTCTACGCCTTGCATGCCGCAAAGCCAATACGGAATTGCCAAAAATGCTCTGAGGCAGTCTCTGCTGCTGTATGCACAGAATAAATCGATAGCCCTTCGGTGGTTGCGCGCCTATTATATTTATGGTGATGACACACACGGTTCTTCTATTTTTGCAAAGCTGACGCAGGCCGTTTCAGATGGGAAAAAGACGTTCCCATTTACAAGCGGGAAAAACAAGTATGATTTTATCCATGTGGAGGAATTGGCACGGCAGATTGCGGCGGCTACGCTGCAGGAAAAGGAAAATGGTGTCATCAACGTCTGTACGGGAGAACCGAAAACACTAGCGAACCAGGTAGAGTGGTATATTAGAGCAAACCATTTTGATATTGAGCTGGAATACGGCGCATTTCCAGACCGTCCGTATGACTCTCCCGGTGTATGGGGAGATGCCAAAACGATTCAGTCGATATTAAAAGCAGAGGAGCGGAAGTCTTGAGTGTAACTGTACAAATCCAGTCAGTGCTGTTCAACAACCAAAAGACAGCACTTGTACGTACGCTGGAAAATCTACAAAATGCCATGCGCGTAGATGGAGAAACAAATCAGTGCGTCAGGGATGCCGTGTTGATTTGGGGCGATGCCTCACCTGCTGCTCTCTTTTCAGAGGAAGAAATCACAGAACTGAATAGCAAATTTGATCGTTTGTCACTCCGATACGAATTTTTCAATGAGAATACAGGAACGGCCAAAGGGCATAACAGAATGGCGAAGCATGGGACAAGTGATTACATTATGATCATGAATCCCGATATCATCGTCAATCCCAGGATATTCGCACAGCTGTTGCAACCGTTTAAAGATGAGGGTGTCGGTATAACAGAGGCGAGGCAAACGCCGATCGAGCACCACAAAGAATACGATGAAGATACAGGAGAGACCAGTTGGGCGAGTACTGCGTGCACCATGATTAAGCGCGAGGCATTTGACAAGGTGTCCGGCTTCGACGAAAATACTTTTTTTATGTATTGTGATGATTTGGACTTTTCCTGGATGGTTCGTCTGGCCGGGTATAAGGTAATATATGTTCCTTCGGCAGTGGCCTTTCATGACAAAAGAGTTTCTGCAAACGCGGAATGGCAGCCAACCAATGCTGAACGATATTATTCCGCGGAAGCGGCATTGTTTATGGCTTACAAATGGTCAAATCCCGAACGTGTAGAAAAACTGATAAAGCAGTTTGAAGATAGTAATGGAGAAATCGAAGCGGAAGTTTTAAAAGAATTTCATAAGCGTGAAAAGGAAGGAACATTACCAGTTCCACTAGATCCGGAGCACAAAGTAGCGGAGTTCGTAGGAGACGATTACGGACATTCACGCTTCAAAATGAGGTAGGAGAACAGCATGGCAATTTATGAAAGTGAAAAAATGGAGCGCCACATTGTTCGGCTGCTTCAAAATGAGGGCCTGCTGGGAAAGGTCCTCTTGATGAAACCATATCTGGCGTTGCAGCAGGTGATAGAAGCGGCTGGAGGAATTTGCGCCGCAGATGACGGAGAAACTCAGCCGGACGTTATTGTATTCTGTATGGGGTTATCAGAAAAGACTGCGCAAATTTTGAAAAAAAAGGCGGAACAGTTCCGATGTCCGATTTTGCTGGCAGAGGGAAATGCAGGATGGGTACCGCTTGCGCTTGCGGCACTATCGGGCGGCGAACGTTTTCATGCATTGTATGAAATGTGCGGCTGTCCCAGCTTTACCGAAAAAAGTATGGATGAATGTTTGTCGGCAGTTGGCTTCAAGCTGTATGCAAAAGATGATATAATGGGGCAGGTGCTGGAAGAAAACGTATTGGAAAATGCATTTGAGGCGCCCGGTGCACAGTTGCATAAGACCCTGTGCGGAATCACAGAAACAACCGTTCCATCTGCGCAAACGATGCAGTTTGTACGGCTTTATCGGTGGACGGAGACATCGGAACAAAAGACCGAAAATGTAGAAAACTCGTCCCCGTTCTTGACGGTTGTGATGCGTACACAGGGAACACGTGCGCAGTCGTTGCGGGAGGCTTTTTTATGCCTGACTGCGCAGGAAGACATGGATTTCGAAGTTATTTTGATAGGTCATAAAGTGCCGCAGGAAAACAGAAAAAAATTACAGCAAATTCTGGATGAGCTTCCTCCCGTGATGCAGGAGAGACTGCGGTATTATCCGTTAGACACAGGGGGGCGTGCGGAGCCAATCAATTTTGGTTTTGAGAAAGCGCGGGGACAATATGTTGCGGTGTTTGACGACGATGACATTTTGACGGCAGATTGGGTATCTTCTTTTAAGCGTATCTATAAAAGAGCGCCGGGAGCGATTCTGCATACCTATGCAGTTGGGCAGGATTGGAAATTCGTGACGCCGCGCGGAAAAGCTGGCCTGAGGGCAATCAGTGCATTTGACAAGAGGTTTTGTACGGATTTTAGCTGGAAGAAACAGCTGCATACAAATTATTGTCCACTTATGTCGCTGGCGTTTCCGACATATGTTTATAAGAAAATGGGCCAACGCTTTGATATCTCTCTGGAAGTGACAGAGGACTGGGATTTTCTGTTGCGAACGGCTTCATTTTGTGGGGTAGAAAATGAAGCTTCGGTGACTGCGGTCTATCGTTTGTGGAAGAACGCAAGTAATTCTTATACAAAGCATGGTGCTGATTACTGGAGAGCCCGGTATCAAAAAATTACTGAGCGAAACCAGCAGTTGATGATTTTGCTGCCGCAAGGCGGTAGTGAAGTATTGCGTAAAGGGCATCAGGCATATCTAGATAAAAAATATCTGTTGGAACTCATACAGAAAAAAGATGCAGATACTGCGGTGCTGCAGGAGCAGCTTCCGGTCATGGATGAAAAGTTGTATTGTGATGACGGGAATGGATGGAGCGAGGAAAATAGTTTCGTGCAGGAATGCGTCTCCCGTGTAGGAAAATTTTCTTCTCTTTATAAAGGAATTGCCAAGGTTCAAAAGAATGCTGGATTGCGATGGGACCCGGCTTCCTATGGTGGCCTGATCATTCAGAACTTAAAGGCCAGTGTTACGGACGCTTCCGGTCAAAAATATATATTCCGCCCCGAAGATATTTGCACAAATGGACAAGCCTATGAAAATGGGTATCTTTTCCTAGAAGATGACCCGCAGGTTTATTTTCAGATGCCGGACGGTTTTGTACCGGAGTTGTTCATGATAACGGGACAGGCAAAAACGGCGGTTTCGGTAAAAAAGATGTATGAATTATTCCATCTGGACCAATATATCAGAACATCACCGGGCAAAGCTGCCATAAAATTACTTTTGGGAAAGCACCCGACGAGGGACAGCGTAAGGCGAGCTATCAGAGGTGAAAATACAAACCGGGAGTAAAAATTGCGGTTGAATAAGTGAGAGTGGGAGGATCCAATGTGATTTTGTCCTTGGCATATCTTGTAATGGGCTTTTTTTCAATTTGTATAGCGGGATTACCGTTAACTTATTATGCATTTTGTGAAAGTCGACAACAGCTCGAGTGGAATGAGAGCAAAAAAGTTAATTTATTGTGGGCTATGTCGCCGTTTGTCGGAGTTAGTGTAATAGTTGGAATTTTAAAGTTATTAGTTTGCTGTGATATTCCGGTGAAATATTCGGCGTGGCCTTTGTTTGCACTTAGTGTTTTGTCTTTTTGGGTGTTTGCAAAGAAGGAAAAGATAAATTTATATAAGCTTTTGCCTACTAAAATGTTTTTGGTGTTATTTGCTTTGGTGCTGGTGGGTTTAAGCTTTTCATATATTATATTTGGTGCGGCTTATTATAAAGGCTATTATTGGGAAGATTTGAGTTATTATGGCCCGATGGGAGAATTGGTGCGTACTACACCGTTATCAAATTTTTCAGAGTTAAGCGCCGCTTCTCCGTTTGCTGAATTAGGAACAACATTCTCCAATGGGCAGCATCGAATTTCAATTGGAATCATTTTGGCATATGTAGCTTCTTTGTTAGGGCAAGATGCAGCTTCAGCACTGGGCTTTTTGATGGTTTTTTCGAATATACTTATTTTTAGCGCTGTTTATTTTGTGACAGAAGGCTTGGCAATGAAAACAGCGTTTCGATATGCAGCCTGCTTTTTTTCTGCTTTTATGCCGGGAATTGTTTTGACGCAATTGGAAGGATTTGTTTCGGTTTTGCTTTTTACTGCGATTCTTGTGGCCTTTCCTAAAATTATTGACCTCGTGGTTGAAAAGCCGAATTTTTGGAAAATTTTTTTGCTGGGATTGCTGATTGGAAATATCGTTACAATACTGCTCGATGGAATGGCTTTAGTGCTGGGAATTATAGCCTTGGCGGTATTAGCAGCGCTGTTTATGGCGAAAGAATGGTGGAGACCAATTAAGGCACTTCTTCTAAGCATTTTGATTGCGGTTGCTTTGAATCTGCCATTGTGGGAGTCTATATATAGTGAACTCAAGTGGGATCTTGCCAGACCAACTTTGAATTTTATTTTTCCATATGCATATTCTAAAGACATAGTCAATAGAATGCTGTTTGGTTCAGTGTTGAGCGATGTGGGGGGGATCGGTCTTTTATTGAGCGTAATAGCTTTATTGTTGGTAGCGGTAGGAATTTTTGGAGTAATTTATTGGTTTGTGTGTGAACGTTCGATAGTCGGCTTTTTTGCTACAGCGATTGTTTTGGCACCAACTATTTTTTACGGAGAAGACGGCGATGCTTCTTATGCCATCTACAAAATGTTTAGTATGGCGCTCCCCTTTGTCACGATTGGTATTTGGAAATTTTGGGATATATGCTATAAAGAAGCAGAAAAAATGACGAAGGATGAAAGCTGTTCTCGAGTGGCTAAAATATTTAGGCAAAGTGCAAGAATTGGAGGTACTATCGCTCTAAGTTGTATATTTTTATTATCCTTCGGAAATTCAGTGCGAAAAATTGGTATCATACTGGAACCAGAGCGAACCGTAACAGAAAATACGAGAGTACAATTGTTGAACGCCTGTGCTTCTGAAGAAGCAATTATTATGTATGAAGATATACAATCTAGAAACGGAGCGAATTATCTGTTCGTGACTTCTCCGGAGTATGATGTTCCAGCGACTTGGATGTGTTATTATGGGCGGGATAACCAAATTTATTTTTTAAATGGAATGTATCGTTCAAAATATACACCAGATAAAAAAACCATCCCACTCGATGTGCATATATACATTTCTCCAGCGGTTAATAAGTGTGTAAGCGAAAAATATGATCAGAATATAGCAGCTCAAATGATATGTGAAAAACAGGGAGAACAGCACGCTCCTGCTTTCTGGGAGCAATCAAATGCAGAAACATATATATTTAGAGTGTTTTCAAAAAAGTCGATGCAGGTGACGCTGCAGTTTACGCTTGGAAGCGATAGCTTGGGGAAAGTGCTTATCTGTGAGGGAAAACAATTTGCTCCTGAAGACGATAAAGTAATTATTCCAGTGAGTTTGGAACAAGGTATTCAAGATATTGTAATAACGGCTTCGAACGATGATCTTTTCTCTTTACGCGACTGGTATATACAATGATCTGTGGGCCTTTTGTTAAGTTGTAAAATTTTCCCTTTGACGAGCAAAATGTTGCGTTAAACAATTTCGAAACGATATAATAAATAAAAGTGAAATAGCTTTAAATTCAAAGGAGATGAGATAATGATAAAAAAACTGTTATCTATAGGGATAATAGTTGTTTTGCTTGGAATTCTGCAAATTCCAGCGTTTGCAGAAGGTTCAAACGAAACGCAGCGGAAAATTTTTTTTACTGAAGTCTCTGGAGAGGTAGAGGGAGAATTCGAATCTTTTTTGCATGAACTGGAAGTCGTGCGGAAAAATGAGAATTCCGTAAGCTCCATCACATCGGAGTCCGTAAGCTCCAGCACATCGGAACCCGCGGACTCCAGCACATCGGAGTCCGTAAGTTCCAGCACATCGGAATCCACGAACTCCAGCGCGTCGGAGTCCACGAGCTCTAGCACATCGGAACCCGCGGACTCCAGCACATCGGAGTCCGTAAGTTCCAGCACATCGGAATCCACGAACTCCAGCGCGTCGGAGTCCACGAGCTCTAGCACATCGGAACCCGCGGACTCCAGCACATCGGAGTCCGTAAGTTCCAGCACATCGGAATCCACGAACTCCAGCGCGTCGGAGTCCACGAACTCCAGCGCGTCGGAGTCCACGAGCTCTAGCACATCAGAAGAGTTTGGTTCGCAGGATGCCGATGATACTTTGGACTCGGAACCCCAGTCGAAATTTCAAACTGGATGGGTTGTAGAAAATGGAAAAAAATATTATTACGAAAATGGAAGTATAGTTACTGGAAGCCATATAATTGATGGTGTGACATATAATTTTGAGGAAGATGGGAGCCTAAAGACCGGCGAGCTGTATTGGGATTGGCAGTATGACGGTGGGAAACTGCGTTATATTGATCCAGTGACATTGGAACTGAAAACGTCCGATTGGGTCCAATTGGGAAATGTAAAATACTATTTTGATGAAAATGGTCTTTCTGTAAAAGGTGGACAACGTATTGGTGATGCTGCATACAACTTCAATGAGGATTTTACTCTACGTACAGGTGAATTGTATTGGGACTGGGCCTATGACGGGGGGCGTTTGCGCTATGTAGACCCTGGGACGGTCAACCTGCACAAAGGCTGGCTGCTTCTGAGCGGTGCGGGTTACTATTTTGATGCGAATAGACTTTCGGTGAGAGGCAGTCAGCGTATTGATAATGCAGCGTATAATTTTAACGATAATTTTACCTTGCGCACAGGAGAGTTGTATTGGGACTGGGCCTATGACGGAGGCCGTCTGCGCTATGTGGATCCAGGAACAATCAACCTGCACAAAGGCTGGTTAGACATAAGCGGTACACGTTACTATTTTACGTCAGATGGCGTTACTGCCAAGGGATGGCAGCAGATTGGAACAAATTATTATTATTTCGATACTTCCAACTTTTCCAGTTGTATCGGGGGACAAAGAATTGATAATGTTGCCTATAATTTTAATACAGATGGTTCGCTGCGAACGGGGGAGTTGTATTGGGACTGGGCTTATGATGGAGGCCGTTTGAGGTATATTGTGCCGGGAACGAACCAACTGCACAAAGGCTGGCTACTTTTGGGCGGTGTAGGTTATTATTTTGATGAAAATGGTCTTTCTGTAAAAGGTGGACAACGTATTGGTGATGCTGCATACAACTTCAATGAGGATTTTACTCTACGTACAGGTGAATTGTATTGGGACTGGGCCTATGACGGGGGGCGTTTGCGCTATGTAGACCCTGGGACGGTCAACCTGCACAAAGGCTGGCTGCTTCTGAGCGGTGCGGGTTACTATTTTGATGCGAATAGACTTTCGGTGAGAGGCAGTCAGCGTATTGATAATGCAGCGTATAATTTTAACGATAATTTTACCTTGCGCACAGGAGAGTTGTATTGGGACTGGGCCTATGACGGAGGCCGTCTGCGCTATGTGGATCCAGGAACAATCAACCTGCACAAAGGCTGGTTAGACATAAGTGGTGCACGTTACTATTTTGATGCTTCAGGTCTTTCTGTGAAGGGAACTGTCACGGTCGACGGAAAATTATATGTTTTTGACGATAATTTCCAACTTTTGAGCGAACTGGTTAAAGGGATAGATGTTTCTTCCCATCAAGGCTTGATTGATTGGAACCAGGTAAAGGCCAGTGGTATCCAGTTTGCCATTATTCGTGCGATGTCTTGGCCAGCCAATGGCTCTTATTATCAGATGGATCCTTACTTCCTGACGAACATAAAAAATGCACGAGCGGCTGGAATTTATGTGGGTGCTTACTGGTTCAGTTATGCGTTCAATGGACAAGAGGCAATTGAAGAAGTAACGTTTATTAACAATTCTTCGGAATGGAATGAGCTTAAAAAACAAGGGATTGTTCTTGATTTGCCGTTCTTCATCGACTATGAATACAGCGACCAGAAGCATGGCGAATATATGAACGCGAATACCACCTATGCATCGCGGACTGAAGCTGTCCGTAACGGAATGGTATATACGGAAAACGTTTTAGGATGCCGGCCTGGTTTCTATGGTTCTTACAATGATATAACCAAGTGGTATGATGGATTGGGGCTGATTAATGAAGGCTACGACTGCTGGGTGGCTCAGTGGGGCAGCACAAACAGTCTAGGGGATAAGGCTGATATCTGGCAATACAGTAGTACAGCGTCTGTTCCGGGTATCAAGGGAAATGTGGATGTAAACTATTGCTATAATCAGGATTACTTTGACTCTATTCGAGTATACGACCAGGCATTAGGAACCAATGTGCAGGGAAATGCGCAGACGATTCTTGCAAGACTGGTGGAGCAGGAAGTCGGTGGTATGAATAACGCTGAAGTCTATAAAGCGCAGACCATCGCAGCGAATACATACATTCGATATCTGTTGAAACAAGGAAAAACACCCTCAGTAAGATTGAGTGCAAGAGTTCCTTCCAGTTTGGTTCGTGGCGCTGTCGCCGCTGTAAAAGACGAATTGGTGTACTATAATAATGAGCTTGCGCTTACTGTGTACGGCTCCAGTTCGGCAGGTACTACCAATAAAGCGTATACATATGGTTGGGTGGAATTGCCTTACTTAACAAATGTGGACAATAAATATGATACGCAGTATAAAAATATGACATGCTATGTTAAAAATTCCGATTTGGAAAAGGGTATTAAGGCCTTAGGGGGCAGTACGGAGGGATACGATCCCAGTAATTGGATTCAAGGATGTGTTTTTGACCAATACGGCTGGCTAAAGTCGATTACTCTTTGTGGTAAGACGTATACGGCAGAGCAATTTTACGAAAACAGCTGGGGACTCTACTCTACCAATTTCAAAAGCTTTACGTACGATTCTGCGAACTCCCGCTGGGTGTTTACCGGGGTAAACGGTAATGGACACGGAATCGGTATGAGCCAATACGGCGCAAAAGGGATGGCGGATGCAGGCTATAACTATAAGCAGATTTTGAACCATTACTATCCCGGTACTGTGATTATATAAAACTAAAAGGGTCCGCTCTCTTTTTAAGGAGCGGACTCTTTCTTTTGTCGAAAATTGTTCACAGGGAGCTTGATGCGGTGCAATAAGTCCCACCAAAGGAAAAATAGATAAAAAGATATGATTTACCATCTTCTGTTAGAATAATGTGAAAATTTTTATTCCCCATTTTTTAAAACATAAAAATGTGATATTATATATTAAAAGATGCTGGTCGTATTTGCGGCCGCGGCGAACAATGGAAAGGAAAGGGAGAGCATAAAATGTCACCCGTTTTGTATATCGTGATTCCCTGTTACAATGAAGAGGCCGTGCTGCCCCTGACCAGCGGCATGTTCCTGAAAAAAATCAAAGACCTTGCCGCAGCGGGCAAGATATCGGACA
>OBYM01000628.1_pt1 | contig 18311 bp, 16 predicted proteins | sample 1538191 | NCBI WGS metagenome assembly OBYM01 (sample SAMEA2580165, study PRJEB22360) | human gut metagenome | biome: human gut; feature: human-associated habitat; material: faeces | place: Denmark | collected 2008/2010 | reverse complement strand
TTCATAGATGTGTTCTCCTTTCTTTTTCTGTTTTCAGGCGGCAGGGTTTCCTCCCTGCCGCCCATTTTTTTACTTGACATTACTACCGAACCTCGATATAATATAGATAGAACCTCGATACATCGAGGCGAAAGGTGTGAAACTCGAATGGACAGTAAAATCAGACGTATCTACGTCCCCATGACGGAGACCGGGTTTTACATCCTTTTCTGCCTGCAGCAGCCCCAGCACGGCTACGGCATTAGTCAGCGGGTCCGGGAAATGACCGGCGGCGCTCTGACCATCAGCGCCGGGACCATGTACGGAACGCTGTCGAAAATGGAAAAGGATGGGCTTATTACTCTGGACCGGGAGGAAGAAAAACGAAAGCTATACCGACTCACGGCGTTGGGGACGGAGGTACTGGAATTGGAAATGCAGCGCATCGAGCGTCTGTATCGGAACAGTAAGGGGGAAACAGTTCATGAAGAATGAAAAGACCGTGGTCCGCTTTTTTACCGTTGCGGATTTTGTGGAGGAGGAAGACTGGCTCCGGGAGCAGCACCGGCAGGGCTGGAAGCTGGTGCGGATGGTGCCGCCCTGCTTTTACCGATTTGAAAAATGCCAGCCGGAGGACGTGATCTACCGTCTGGATTACAAAAACGGCACGGAAAACCGGGATTATTTTCAGCTTTATCAGGATTACGGCTGGGAATACCTGGGCGGCTGTTTGGGCTGGCTGTATTTCCGCAAGGCAGCCGCCCAGGAGAATGCGCCCCAGGACGAGGAACTATTTTCGGATAATGCGTCCAGGCTGGATTTGATCGGTCATGTTATCAAGACCCGGCTTTTGCCGTTGTTGATCTTTTTCTTCTGCTGCATCGTGCCGAATCTGGTGCGGAGCGTGGATAGCCGTGAGCCGACGGAAACGGTTTTGACCGTGATCTTCTGCGTTCTGGCAGTCCTTTACATTTATCTCATCGTCCACTGCGGCACAAAGCTGCGGAGAATGAAGCAGAACTGCGAAAAAAGTTGATTGGGACTTTTCCAAATAAAAACAGGGACATGACGGCCCGGTTGGCTGCCATGTCCCATGCCATTTGACAAAGAAATCCCCCGGACAAAATCGTCCGGGGGCATTTTTGAACTTACATACCGGGTTTGTAGCTGTCCTTCAGGCTGACGGACCGGTTGAACACCAGGTGGCCGGGGGCGCTGTCCTTGCTGTCCGGGCAGAAGTAGCCCAGGCGCATGAACTGGTAGGAAGCGGGGGCCTTGGCGTCTTTCAGGCTGGCTTCCACCTTGCAGCCGGTGAGTACTTCCAGAGAATCCGGGTTCAGGCAGGCCAGGAAATCCTTGCCGGCGGCGTCAGGGTCCGGGTCGTTGAACAGGTTGGAATACTGACGGACCTCCGCATCGGCGCAGTTGTTGGCGTCCACCCAATGGATGGTGGCACCCTTGATCTTCCGGCCGTCGGCGGGGTCCCCGCCCTTGCTGTCGGGATCGTAGGTGGCCAGGACCTCGGTGATGTTGCCGTTCTCGTCGGTGTTGTAGCCGGTGCATTTGATGACATAAGCGCCCTTCAGGCGGCACTCCGGTCCCTCTGGATAGAGCCGCTTGTACTTGGGCACGGGCTGGGCCAGGAAGTCGTCGGCTTCGATCCACAGGTCCCGGGAGAAGGTGATGTCCCGCTTCCCGGCGTTCTCGTCCATGGGGTTATTCTCGATGGAGAACGTCTCGCTCTGACCTTCGGGATAGTTGGTGATGGTCAGCTTCACAGGATGCAGCACCGCCATGACACGGGTGGCCGTCTCGTTCAGGTCCTCCCGGAGGCAGTATTCCAGGAACGCATAGGGAATGGTGTTGGGGGACTTGGCCACGCCTACCCGCTCGCAGAAGTTGCGGATGCTCTTGGGAGTGTAGCCCCGGCGGCGCATACCGCAGAGGGTGGGCATTCTGGGATCGTCCCAGCCGGAGACCTGTCCGCCCTCTACCAAAGCACGGAGCTTCCGCTTGGACAGGACCGTGTGGTCGATGCCCAGCCGGGCAAACTCAATCTGCCGGGGATGGCAGGGAACGCTGACGTGCTCCACAACCCAGTTGTACAAGGGGCGGTGGTTCTCAAATTCCAGGGAGCACAGGGAGTGGGTGATGCCCTCCAGAGCGTCCTGAATGGGGTGGGCGAAGTCGTACATGGGGTAGATGCACCACTTGTCTCCCTGACGGTGGTGGTGCATATGACGGATGCGGTAAATGACCGGATCACGCATATTGAAGTTGCCGGAGGCCAGATCGATCTTGGCCCGGAGGGTGTATTTGTTATCTTCAAATTCGCCGTTCTTCATCCGCTCAAAGAGGTCCAGGTTCTCCTCAATGGGCCGGTCCCGGTAGGGGGAAACGGCGGGGGTGGTCAGGTCGCCCCGGTATTCCTTGAACTGCTCGGGAGTCAGCTCGCAGACGTAGGCCAGACCCTTCTTGATGAGTTCCACGGCGTACTCGTAATCCTTCTCGAAGTAGTCGGAGCCATAGAAGAACCGGTCGCCCCAGTCGAAGCCCAGCCAGTGGATGTCCTGCTGGATGGCTTCCACGAACTCAACGTCCTCTTTGGTGGGGTTGGTATCGTCCATACGCAGATTGCAGAGGCCGCCGAACTTTTCTGCCGTGCCGAAATCGATGATCAGGGCCTTGCAGTGACCGATGTGCAGGTAGCCGTTGGGCTCCGGCGGGAAGCGGGTATGCACGGTTTTCCCGGCAAACTGTCCGCCGGGGGCAATATCCTCTTCGATGAATGCGTGGATGAAATTCTTGCTTTCTGTGGTTTCAGCCATTGTGCCACACCTCTCTCGTGAAAATCAACTGTCATTATAACCGATTGGGCCGACGATTGCAACGCCAAATCGAAAAAAATCCGAATTTTGGCCGGGACTTTTCGGGAAATTATGAAGAAAGCGAAAACAATTTTGAAATACCGTGAAATAGTGGTTGTCATTTGGCTCCGGATATTATAAAATTAGGAGAGAACATGAGAAGGAGTGAGAAGTGTGTCTACCATTGCGTATAAACGAATCCTGTTGAAGCTCAGCGGCGAGGCCCTGGCCGGGGACGCTCACCGGGGACTGGACTTTTCCGTCATCGGCAAGCTTTGTGAGGTCATCCGGGCCTGCCGGGAGGAAGGCGTGGAGATCGGCATCGTCATCGGCGGCGGCAATTTCTGGCGGGGCGTGAAGGACGGTGCGGATAAAATGCAGCGCTCCCACGGCGATGCCATGGGAATGCTGGCAACGCTGATGAATTCCATCGCCGTTGCGGATGCCCTGGAAAAGCACGGTGTCCCCGCACGGGTGCTCTCCGCCGTGGAGACCCCCAAGTTCGCCGAGTATTTCACCCGAGATGCTGCGGACCGTTATCTGAAGGACGGGTATGTGACCCTGTTTGCCTGCGGCACCGGCAACCCCTACTTCACCACCGACACCGGTGCAGTGCTGCGGGGGGTGGAGATCGAGGCAGATGCGGTGCTGCTGGCCAAGAATGTGGACGGCGTGTACTCTGCCGACCCCAACCTGGACCCCACGGCCGTGAAGTTCGACGAGCTGACCTACGACGAGGTCCTGGCCCGTCACCTGAAGGCCACGGACACCACGGCCATGACTCTGGCCATGGACAACCACATGAAGCTGGTGTGCTTCGCTCTGAAAGACCCTGAGAACATTCTCCGTGTGGTGCACGGGGAGAAAATTGGAACCACTGTGAAGGAGGACTAAGAAAATGAGTGTTGATTTCAATGAATTCAGCCGCAGAATGGACAAGACCCTGGAGGTGCTGGGAGAGAACTTCGGCTCCGTCCGGGCAGGCCGGGCTAATGCAAAGGTTCTGGACCGCATCGGTGTGGAATACTATGGACAGGAAACGCCTCTGAACGGTGTGGCTACCATTTCCTCTCCCGATGCCCGGACTTTGGTCATTCAGCCCTGGGACGGCAAGCTGCTCAAGGACATCCAAAAGGCCATCCAGGCTTCCGACCTGGGCATCAACCCCCAGAATGACGGCCGGGTCATCCGGCTGGTGTTCCCCCAGCTTACCGAGGAGCGCCGGAAGGACCTGACCAAGCAGGTGCGGAAGTATTCCGAGGAGGCCAAAGTCGCCATGCGGAACATCCGCCGGGACGGCATGGACTATATCAAGAAGCTGAAAAAGAATTCCGAGATCACCGAGGACGACCAGAAGAAGGCCGAGAAGGATCTCCAGGACCTGCTGGACAAGTACATCAAGAAGGTGGACGACGTCCTGGCAGCCAAGGAAAAGGAACTGATGGCGATCTGAGTCGCTTCAAGACGATGGGGGCGCTTGCGCCCCCATTGCGATTCTAAGTAAAAGAGTAAAAGAGGGAATTCTTATGCCCGAAACACCGCCCAGACATATTGCCATCATCATGGACGGCAACGGCCGCTGGGCCAAGCAGCGGGGCCTGCCCCGCACCGCCGGTCATGCAGCCGGCGCCGAGACCTTCCGGACCATCGCCAATTACTGCCGCACGTTGGGCGTGGAGTATCTGACGGTGTATGCCTTCTCCACGGAGAACTGGAAGCGTTCCACGGAAGAAATTGGCGGCATTATGAAACTGCTGGCCAAATATCTGCGGGAGGCCATGGCGGATATGGAGAAAAACCATGTGCGCTTCCGTTTCTGGGGGGACCTGAGCAGGCTTTCCCCGGAGCTGCAAAAGCTCTGTATGGATGCCCAGAACCGCTCGGCATCCTTTGACGACGTGCAAGTGAATTTCTGCCTGAATTACGGCGGCCGGGATGAGATCGTCCGGGCTGCACGGGACCTGGCCGAACGGGCCAGGGCGGGGGAATTGGACCCCGCCGACATTACGGAAGATTTGTTTGCCCAGTCCCTGTACTCCGCAGGCGTGCCGGACCCGGAATTGGTCATTCGCCCCTCCGGGGAGAAGCGGCTCAGCAATTTCCTGCCCTGGCAGACGGTCTATTCGGAATTTGTGTATATGAATGTACTTTGGCCCGATTTTACCCCGGAGGACCTGGACGAGGCCATTGCGGAATACCACCGGCGTTCCCGCCGGTTTGGAGGCGTGTAACTATGAAAACAAGAGTGATCGCAGCGGCGGTGCTGCTGCCTCTGCTGCTCATCGCCGTGCTGTTCCTGCCAAAGATCGTTACGGCGGTGATCTTCGGCGCTTTGGCGGCCATTGCTGCATACGAACTGCTGTACCGGACGGACCTGGTGAAGGAGGTCCGGCTGGTGGCGTGCAGCGCCGTCATTGCCTTTGGCGTGGGCCTGTGGAGCCTCTACGGAAAACAATACACCTGGGCCATGCTGGGCATTCTGGTGTTTTTTGCCGCCCTTTTTGGGGAAATGATGGCCTCCCATGTGAAAATTTCCTTTGAAAAAGTGGCCTATTGCCTGGCGGCGGGACTGCTGCTGCCGTACCTGCTGACCAGCATCGTCCGCATCCATAGCTGGCCTCTGGGGCGGCGGTATGTGTTCATTCCCTTCATCCTGGCGTTCCTCTCCGACACGGGTGCCTATTTTGCGGGCCGGGCCTTCGGCAAGCATAAGCTGGCTCCGGTCATCAGCCCCCATAAGACCGTAGAGGGCGTCGTGGGCGGCGTGCTGGGAGCAACATTGGGAATGCTCATCTTCTGCCTGGTGATGCAGCTGGGCTTCAAGATGCAGGTAAACTATCTCTATGCCGTTCTTTATGGCGTGGTCGGTTCCCTGGGTGCTGTGTTCGGGGACCTGTGCTTCTCCGTCATCAAGCGCCAGACGGGCATCAAGGATTACGGCAATCTCATTCCCGGTCACGGCGGCGTGCTGGACCGGTTTGACTCCATGATGATCGTAGGCCCCCTGTCCGAGCTGCTTCTGCTGCTCCTGCCGGTGGCTGTGGGGAAATAAAAATGGTAAATTGCGTCAGTATTCTGGGTTCTACCGGCTCCATCGGGCGGCAGAGCCTGGACATTGTAAAGCACCTGGGCATTGGCGTGGCGGCTCTGACTGCCGGGAAAAGCGTGGAGCGCATGGCGGAACAGTGCCGGGAATTCCGGCCCAAACTGGCTGTCATGGCCACGGAGGAAGCGGCGGCGGCGCTGGCGGAGCAAATTTCCGACCTGCCTGTGGATGTGGAATGGGGCGAAGGGGGACTTCTCCACGCCGCTTCCATGGAGGAAGCGGACTGCGTCATTACCGCCGTGGTGGGAATGCTGGGCCTGAAGCCCACGCTGGAGGCCATCCGGCGGAAAAAACGCATCGGCCTTGCCAATAAGGAGACTCTGGTCTGCGCCGGGGAACTGGTCATGGCGGAGGCGAAACAATACGGGGCCGAGATCGTCCCGGTGGATTCGGAACATTCCGCGATTTTCCAGTGCCTCATGGGGGCAGGGGAGAAGCGGGAAATTCGTCGGCTGATTTTGACCTGCTCCGGCGGACCCTTCTTCGGAAAAAGCGCCGAAGAATTAAAATCCGTCACCAAAGCGGATGCCCTGCGGCATCCCAACTGGAAGATGGGGCCCAAAATCACCATCGACTGTGCTACTCTGATGAACAAGGGACTGGAGGTCATCGAAGCCATGCGGCTTTACGGCCTGCCCGTGGAGCAGGTGGATGTGCTGATCCACCGGCAGAGCATCGTTCATTCCATGGTGGAGTTCGTGGACGGGGCCGTCATGGCCCAACTGGGGACCCCGGATATGCGCCTGCCCATTCAGCTGGCCATGACCTATCCGGAGCGGAAAGAATGTGTTGTGGATCGGTTGGACCTGACCCGATGCGCCGCCCTGACCTTCATGAAGCCCGACACGGACAGCTTCCCCTGTCTCGCCCTGGCCCGGGAATGCGCGAAGGCCGGCGGCAACGTCTGCGCCGCCATGAACGGCGCCAACGAGGCGGCGGTGGGCCTGTTTTTGGAAGACAAAATCGCATTCCCGGATATTTACCGGCTGGTGAAGTCCGCCGTGGACCGGGTCAGCTTCGTGCAGAGTCCCGATTTGGAGGAAATTTTGACCGCAGACCGGCTGGCCCGGCAGGCGGTCCTGGAATCTATGTAATGTGAGGCGCTTATGACGATCGTATTGGCAATTCTGCTGTTCAGCATCCTGATTTTTGTCCACGAGCTGGGCCATTTCCTGGTGGCGAAGGCCTCCGGGGTCCAGGTCAACGAATTTTCCCTCTTTATGGGTCCCGCCATCTTCAAAAAGCAGGTGGGGGAGACCCTGTATGCCATCCGCTGCATCCCCATCGGCGGCTACTGCGCCATGGAGGGAGAGGACGAGGACAGCGACAATCCCCGTGCCTTCGGCCGGGCCAAGTGGTGGAAGCGGTTCCTGATCCTGGCGGCGGGGGCCTTTATGAACTTCCTGGCGGGGCTGGTGCTTTATGCCATCGTGTTCGGCCCGTCCCAGCAGTTCGTGGTGCCGGAAGTCACCCAAATCGAATCCAACAGCGCCCTGGCGGAGAACAACGGCCTCCAGGCGGGGGACTATATCCTGGCCATCGACGGGGAAAGACTCTATGTTCAGAGCGATTTCAACATGATCCTGACTGTCAAGGGCGGCGAGACCCACAGTTTTACCGTGAGACGGAACGGGGAAAAGATCACCCTGCCGGAGGTCTCCACGGAGCGCCGGGCTTTTGACGACGGCAACGGCGGCACCAGCTTGCGCTATGGGCTGACCTTCGGCGTGAAGCAGGCGACCTTCGGGGACCGGGTGGCCTATGTGTGGAATACGGCCATGGATTCCGTCCGGACCGTGCGGCTGAGCCTGCAAATGCTTTTATCCGGTCAGGCCGGGTTCAAGGACCTGTCCGGCCCGGTGGGCATCGTGGATCAGATCAACACCGTGGCTCAGGAGTCGGAGACGAAGCGGGAAGCCATGCTGAATATTCTTTACTTTATGGGCTTCATCGCCATCAATCTGGCGGTGATGAATATGCTGCCCCTGCCTGCACTGGACGGCGGACGCATCGTCTGTCTGCTGCTGACCACGGCGGTGGAGGCCATCACGAAGAAAAAGATCAATCCCAAGTACGAGGCTTATCTCCACGGAGCGGGCATGATCTTGCTGCTGGGGCTGATGGCCGTCATCATGTTCAAGGATATTTTCACCATCATCAAGAGGTAATACTATGACGAGACAGATCGACGTAGGCGGCGTGAAAATCGGTGGCGGCGCACCGGTGGTCATTCAGTCCATGCTCAATACCCGCACCACCGACGTGGCCGGGTCTCTGGAGCAGATCAAGCGGCTGAAAACCGCCGGATGCCAGATTGCCCGCTTGGCAGTGCCGGATATGGAAGCTGCCGCAGGATTCCGGGAAATTGCCAAAGACAGCCCCCTGCCCCTGGTGGCAGATATTCATTTCGACTATCGGCTGGCTATTGCGGCCGCCGGGGGCGGCCCTGCCAAGATCCGCATCAACCCCGGCAACATCGGCGGGGAGGACCGGGTGGAGGCGGTGGTGGACGTGTGCAAGAGCCGCCATATCCCCATCCGTATCGGCGTCAACGGCGGTAGCCTGGACAAGAAGCTGCTGGAAAAATACGGCCATCCTACGGCGGAGGCCCTGGTGGAAAGCGCCTTTTCCCACCTGGAATTGCTGGAAAAATATGGGTTTTATGACACCTGCGTGTCCATGAAGTCCTCCACCGTCACCACCATGGTGGCGGCGGCCCGGCTGTTCCGGGAGAAGTGCGACTACCCCCTCCACATCGGCGTTACCGAGACGGGGCCTGTTCGCATGGGCCTCATCAAGTCCGCCATGGGCATCGGGGCCTTGCTCCTGGATGGCATCGGCGACACCCTCCGGGTGAGTCTCACCGACGACCCGGTGGAGGAGGTCTACGCCGCCAGGGACATTCTGAAAGCGGCGGGCCTTCGGAAAGACGGCGTGAACATCATTTCCTGCCCCACCTGCGGCCGGACCCGCATTGACTTGATCGGCCTGGTGCGGCAGGTGGACGAGGCCCTGAAAAACTGCGAAAAGCCCATCACCGTGGCGGTCATGGGCTGCGTGGTCAACGGCCCCGGCGAGGCCCGGGAAGCCGACATCGGCATTGCCGGCGGCGACGGCTGCGGCTTGCTTTTCGAGCATGGAGAGCCGGTGTGCAAGCTGCCCTATGAGGAACTTCTGCCGGAGCTTTTGCGGCGGATAGACGCATTATAAGGAGAAAAATGAAAGAATCCGTTTCCTTTTTACAGATGTTTTCCGAATATCGCCCCGGGGAGAGCCTCTCCGGGGTGCTTTCCGTGGCGCGCATCACGGGAGCGGACCTGGACCCGGCTACCCGGCAGGCGGCGGTGACGCTGTATGCTGACCAGTATATTCCCATGCGGCTTCTGGAAAAAGCGGAGCGGGATATCTGCGGCCTTTACGGCCTGCGGCATTTTGAAATACACATGACCCACCCGGCGGAGGAATTGCAGAAGGTCGAGCCGGAGGAGCTGATGCAGCTGTTCGTGGAGGAGAACTCCATGAACCGGGCTTCCCTGGCGGGGGCTGGGTGGAAATGGGACGGCGATAACCTGGAAATTTCCCTTCGGGCCAACGGCAAAGCCGCCCTGGAGGAGGCCGTCCCGGCAGTTTGTCGGAAACTGACGGAGCGGTTCGGAAAGGCCCCGGTTTTCAAAGTCCTCTCTGCCCATGACCTGTCCGGTCAGGCACTGTTTGACGCTTTGGAGACCATGCGCTCCACCACGGCGGCAGCCATGCCCGCAGCCATGTGCAGCGGCGACAAGAAATCCTCCGGCAGTCCCAAGCAGGACCAGCCCCAGAGCGAGGAGACCCTGTACGGCAAGCCCTTCCGGGGCAATCCCGTACCCATGAAGGACCTGAACATCGACATGGGTTCCGTCATCGTGGAGGGCCGGGTGTTCAGCGTGGACCATCGGGAGTTGAAAAAGCGCAACGCCTGGATCGTCAGCTTCGACATGACCGACAACACCGGCTCCGTGCGGCTCCAGCGGTTCCTGGAAAACAGCGAGGCCAAGAAAATCCTGGACCATTTGCAGGTGGGCAACATCCTGAAGGTCCAGGGCCGCACCGAACTGAACCGGTACGACAACGAAATGAACATCAAGCCCTTCGCCATCATGCCAGGCTCCATGCCCACCCGGAAGGACACTGCCCCCGGGGAGAAGCGGGTGGAGCTGCATCTGCACACTACCATGAGCAACATGGACGCCCTGACGGACACCGGGGCGGCGGTAAAGCAGGCGGCGGCCTGGGGCCATAAGGCCATCGCCATCACGGACCACGGCGTGGCCCAGTCCTTCCCGGATGCCATGAAGGCCGCTGCCAAGGCCAAGGTGGCGGGTACGGACCAGAACATCAAAATCCTCTACGGCTGCGAGGGCTACTACGTCAACGACGTGGACGACCGTATCGTGGTCCACGGCGAGAAAAACATCACTTTTGACGAGGAATATGTGGCCTTTGACCTGGAAACCACGGGCCTTTCCTCCAAGAAGGATAAAATTATTGAAATCGGCGCCGTGATCCTGAAAAACGGCCGGGAGGTGGACCGGTTCCAGACCTTTGTAGACCCGGAGCGGCATCTGGAACCGAAAATCGTCGAATTGACGGGTATCACCGAGGATATGCTGAAGGGCGCACCAAAAATCGAGGAGGTGCTGCCGAAATTTCTGGAATTCTGCGGGGACCGGGTGCTGGTGGCCCACAATTCCGACTTCGACACGGGCTTCATCCGGGCGGAGTGCCTGCGGCAGGGCTATGAATTTACCGCAACGGCCCTGGACACCCTGATTCTTTCTCAGAATCTCATGCCCCAGCTGAACAAATTCAAGCTGGACATCGTTTCCAATGCCCTGAGTCTGCCGGACTTCAATCACCACCGGGCGGCGGATGACGCCATGACCTGCGGCCTGATTTTCCATCGGTTCATCGAAAAGCTGGAAGAACTGGACATTCACGACCTGCAAAGCATCAACCCGGCCATGATGAAACTGCGCTCCAAGAGCCGTATCGGGGATCGCCATGCCCGGCACATCATTCTTTTTGCCAAGAATCAGGTGGGCCTGCGGAATCTTTATCATCTCATCTCCGATTCCAACCTGAAATACTTCAAGCGGGTGCCCCGTATCCCCAAATCTGACCTGATGGAACTGCGGGAGGGCTTAATTATCGGCTCCGCCTGCGAGGCCGGGGAGCTGTTCCAGGCCATTCTGGACGGGAAAAGCGAGGACGAATTGAAGCGCATCGCTTCGTTCTATGATTTCCTGGAAATTCAGCCCCTGGCCAACAACCGCTTCATGCTGGCCAAGGGCATCGCCAACAGCGACGAGGACCTGCGGAACTTCAACCGCACCGTGGTCCGGCTGGGCGAGGAATTGGGCAAGCCTGTGGTGGCCACCGGCGACGTTCACTTCCTGAACCCGGAGGACGAAATCTTCCGGCATATCCTGCTGGCCACCAAGGGCTTCGACGACTGCGACCGGGAAAATCCCCTGTATTTCCGCACTACCGATGATATGCTCCGGGAGTTTTCCTATCTGGGAGAGGAAAAGGCCTACGAGGTGGTGGTCAAGAACACCAACGCCATTGCGGACATGGTGGAGACGCTGCGGCCCGTGCCCCATAACCTGTTCGCTCCCAAAATCGAGAACTCCGTGGAGGACCTGAAAGCCCTGGTGTACGGCAAGCTGCACCGGCTTTACGGAGAAAATCCCCCGGAACTCATCACCAAGCGTGTGGAAACGGAGCTTCACGACATCATCAACTGCCACTATGACGTGATCTATATGTCTGCTCAGAAGCTGGTGCAGAACTCTTTGGAGCATGGCTATCTGGTGGGCTCCCGTGGTTCCGTGGGTTCCTCCATCGTGGCCTACATGGCAGGCATCACGGAAGTGAATTCCTTCCCGCCCCACTATCGCTGCCCCAACCCGGAGTGCAAGTACACCACATTCGATGTCCCCAAGGGCTACGGCTGCGGGGCGGACCTGCCGGATGCCATCTGCCCCAAGTGCGGCACAAAATTCGACAAGGACGGCTTCAACATCCCCTTCGAGACCTTCCTGGGCTTCGGCGGCGATAAGGTCCCGGATATTGACCTGAACTTCTCTGGCGAATACCAGTCCAAGGCCCACGCCTACTGCGTGGAAATGTTCGGAAAATCCCATGTGTTCCGGGCCGGGACCGTGGGTACCGTGGCGGAAAAAACGGCCTTCGGTTATGTGAAAAAGTATCTTTCCGAGCGGAATCTCACTGCCACCCGTGCGGAGGAAAACCGGCTGGCCTCCGGCTGCGTGGGCGTGCGCCGGACCACCGGCCAGCACCCTGGCGGCCTGGTGGTCATTCCTCAGGAAAATGAAATCTGGGACTTCTGCCCGGTGCAGCACCCGGCGGACGACCCCAATTCCGACCAGATCACCACCCATTTTGAATACCACTCCATGGAGGAGAACCTGCTGAAGCTGGATATGCTGGGCCACGATGACCCCACCATGATCCGGATGATGGAGGACATGACCGGCGTGGACGCCAAGACCATTCCCTTGGACGACAAGAACACCATGTCCATCTTCACCTCCTCCAAGGTCCTGGGCTATGAGGACGACCCGATATTAGGCCCCACCGGGGCCGTGGCCATCCCGGAGTTCAATACCCACTTCACCCGTGGAATGCTGCTGGACACCATGCCCACCCGGTTCGATACGTTGCTGCGGCTTTCCGGCTTCTCCCACGGTACGGACGTGTGGCTGGGCAACGCCAAGGACCTGATCACCTCCAAGACCGCCACCGTCGATCAGGCCATCGGCTGCCGTGACGACATTATGCTCTATCTTATCTCCTGCGGAATGCCGGAAAAGCGGTCCTTCAAGATCATGGAGGCCGTGCGAAAGGGCAGAGGTCTGCCGGAGGGGGCCGAGGAGGAAATGATCGCCGCAGGCGTTCCCAACTGGTACATCACCTCCTGCAAGAAGATCAAGTACCTATTCCCCAAGGCCCACGCCGTGGCTTACGTGATGATGGCCTTCCGAATCGCCTGGTTCAAGGTCTATCACCCCCTGGCCTTCTATGCTGCCTATTTCTACCGGCGCAGCCAGAAGGGCGGCTTCGATGCGGTGCTGATGACCAACGGCATGGAGTCCGTGAAGGCCAATATCAAGGCCATTTCCGAGAATGAGGACGCCACCGACAAGGACGAGGACCTGCTGACCACCCTGGAAGTGGTCTACGAATACTACCTCCGGGGCTTCGAGTTTGCCCCCATCGACCTGTATCGGAGCCACGCCATCAAGTTCGTCATTGAGGACGGAAAGCTGCTGCCGCCCTTCGTGGCCATTTCCGGCCTGGGCGAAAGCGCCGCCTGGGACCTGATGGAGGGCCGAAAGGGCAAGACGTTCCTGTCCATCGAGGAGGTGGCGGCGGCCTGCCCCAAGGTCTCCAAGACCCACATCCAGATGCTGAAGGACGCCGGAGCCTTCGGCAGTCTGCCGGATACCTCTCAGGTGAGTTTGTTCTGAAAAAAGCCCCCGAAACGGAGAAAATCCGTTCCGGGGGCTTCGTATTATTGGTGTAAATCAGATGTTGAAGGCCACCAGCGCCACTTCCTTGCCGGTTTTCTTGGAAAGCAGCTGCTCCAGTTCCGTGATCTTGGCCAGGGCCTCAGTGTCGTCGTTCAGGGAAGCGTAGCGGATGGGGCTGTACGCCACCAGAGAGACTTCCTTGCCGGTCTTGGCGGCCAACTCCTGCTCCAGAGCGGTAATGGAGGCCAGCAGGTCCTCCCGGCCATTCAGATTCGTATAAGTGTTCATAAAAATATCCTCCTTGGTGTTGTTTCAAGAGTATAGCATAAGATTCGGGGAATTTCAATCCTGAAAAGGCTATTTCTGGGCCGGAATCGGCGTTTGTGCCCGGTTTTCGACAAGTTCATAGATATAAATTTTCGCCTTTGGTTCGTACAGGTATCCGCAGAAGCTGTCTCCGACGGTGGTGAGCATATAGTTGCCGACGACATCGGCAATGTCGCCCTTGAAGGACAGCTTTGCAATTATTTTCAGGGAAGGATCAGCTACATAGAGCCGGTGATTGCCTTCCAGCAGCAATTTCCCGGAGGGAAGAAACCGTTCCGGATAAAACCCATTGGGCAGCGGCATGGTCTGGCCCCGGTATTCCGGCGGACATTTTTTCAGGAAGGTCACTTTGCAGGGGGTAGCGTAGTTCATCTGAAAAAGCCCTTCCTCTTTAGTTCGCTGGGCTTGCGGAAAGCGTCCCTGCTCAAAATCGGACATTTCCGCAGGTTCCAGTCGGGGACCCACAAAGCGAACAGGGGTCAAGGTGTTGTGCAGTTCGGCGGATACCTCGGCGGGCGTATATCCGAACAGAAAATAGTGGGGCTTGTAGGTGAAGCTGAGGCCAAAGTTGTCCCAGAAAAGCTTGCCTGGATACTCCGCCACTTGGCGGATGGCCACGGGCGCAGCCTTTCCGGTGTACTTTTTCTCCGCTTCCAGGTAGGCCAGGTAGGCGCTCTCGCCTCGCTCCCGCCGAAGGTCCGGCCCTTCGACCGGCAAATCGGGGAGAAATAACAGGCAGACCCCCAGATATTCTTCCAGCATGGTGATTTTTTCATCCACATCAGAACAGGCCAAAAGATTGGAAAGGCGTTTTTTATAGCCATCCGGGTAGCCGATAAGCGCCGGAATGCCATACAGATTTTTGTTTTGAGCCAACCCATCGTCCGAATACCGGGCGACGACCTTTCCAGCCTGGAAAAAGAAAAACCAGATTATCTCGCTGTCAAATACATGAAAGCACAGCACGGGGGCAGCCACGGCTTTGGAGATGGTTTTGGCCGCTTTGTCGGCGCTTCCTTCCGCCAGGTCATCCGTGCAGGTGAACCAGTTCGGAGAGAAAGACCGGAACGAATACCCGGCTATTTCCGGCGCAGTTGTTGTGAATACATGGATGCTGTTCAGGGAGGTCCCCATAAACCCACCGCCTTTTTTATGATTTATATGGGTGCTGACTCGATTTCCTTGCGGTATTTTTCCACCAGGGCATTGAATTCGGTCTCATATTTATCCAGCCGCTTCTTCTGTTCCGGCAGGTCCAGACCGGGCTTGCGATAGCCGCAGACCCGCACGTCGTTCGTAATGGCTTCCTCACGGCAATAGGCGCACAGGCATCGCCCGGCGAGCCGGGGATATTTTGCAACCAGCCATGCGATCGCCTCCGTCGTGAGCATCCCGGCATCGAAGTCGAATCGTTCCAGAGCAGGCAGGGAATCCAGTGCATCCAGCTTTTTGTCGACCAGGCGGATGCCGCTCAGCTGCAGCTGCTTGAGCGCCGGCATACCTGCGAAGCAGTCCAGAGAGGACAGCGGAAAGTTGGTGAAAAGACTGCCGCTGAGGGAAACGCTTTCCAGGACTTTGGATGTTTTCAGAAGCTCCGGCGACAGGGTCATACGCTTGGCATCGGCAATTTGGATGGTTCGCAGAGCGGTATTACGCTCCATGTTCCATAGCTTCTCGGACCGGATGTTCCAGAAAATCGAAGCCGCTTCCAGTTTGGACAGGTCCGCAAGGGGAGAGAAGTCCCGGATAAGCTGGCACTTAAAAAAGGACAGGTAGCGATAGGTTTTGCCGTAATGCTCCACGAAATATTCCAGACTTTCCTGGTTCATGCCACAGATTTCCAACATTTCCGTATTTTTGCCCATAGACATTTCGTAATCCACATCGTCGGGTGTCATACAGCAGGGAGAGAGCGCAGTGGTATGGATGCTTTCCGGGCGGGAGATAAAAAGCCGTTTTGGGGTGTCGTTTACGTTGATGAAAAATTCGCCGGTTTTGGGCATACCGTTCCCTCCGTTCGGCCCTGTATTTCAATGAAATTATATCATGGTCCGAAGCAAAAGAAAAGGGGCAAAACTGCCCCTGATGTTCGGTTTACCCTGCCGCCTCCAGCATATTTTCAATGAAGATCCCGTATCCCGTGTCGGGCTGGTTTACCAGCACATGGGTCACGGCGCCGATGAGCTTCCCGTCCTGCAAAATGGGACTGCCGCTCATACCCTGGACGATGCCGCCGGTGATTTCCAACAGGCCGGGGTCCGTGATCCGAATCAGAAGATTCCTGCCCGGCTGCTTGGGGTCGGGATAGATTTTCAGAATTTCCACAGAATACTCCCGTACCGTCTCCCCGGACACCGTGGAGCGGATGACCGCCGGACCGGTATGCACGGCTTCTGCCGGGGCCGTTTCCACGGCGGACCCGCCGGGAAGAGCGTCCAATTTGCCAAAGACCCCGTAGGCGGTATTCTCCAGAAGTGCGCCGCAGGAAACAGGGGAGAGGGCGGAGCCGAATAGCTGTCCCGGCGTTCCTGCCAGGCCCTTCCGCAGGGACAGCACCGTGGCCTGGTACACGCTGCCGCGGGTCATGGACAGCAGTTTGCCTCCGGCCTCCGTGACCCCATGGCCCAAGGCACCAAACCGGTTGTCCTCCGGGTCATAATAGGTGACGGTGCCGATGCCGGTGATGCCCTGCCGGAGGTAGACCCCCAGCTTCGGCCCTTCCTTCGTAATGGTCGGGGCCAGGCGCAGGGTCTGCTCCGTGCCGCTGCGCAGAACGGTCAGCGTTACCGTGCCGTCGGAGCGTTCCAGAGCGGCGGAAACGTCCTGCGCGGAGGCGATTTTCTTCCCGTCGATGCGGAGAATCTGGTCCCCCGGTTCCAGTCCGGCCTCCTGGGCTGCCGCACCCAATTCCGGGTCAATGCCCGTGACCGTCACGGTGCCGGTGCCCAGTTCCAGACCGATGATCTCCCCGCCGGGGATAAGGCTTTCCGCCCGGACCGCCGTGGGCAGCAGACACAGTAAAGTCAGCAGCAAAGCTGCAAATTTTTGTATTTTTCTCATGGTTTCCGCCCCTCCTTTTCGTTGCCCTCTTAATATTCCGCACCTGCGGCGATGTAACCGCTGTAAAAGTCGAAAAATCAGGGAGGACGTGGGGACAACGGAAAAACTTGCAATTTTGCGTTCTTTGGCGTATGATAAGCGGGAGGTGTGTTACAATGAAAGAAAAAACCATGCTTGCAAAGCAAATCGAAAGTCTCTGCGAAGGCGTTGCCAATCCCATTTCCAATTTAGCCAACGTCTCCGCCCTTTTGTGGCAGGAATTTCCAAATATCAACTGGGCGGGCTTTTATATATGGACCAACGGCCGTCTGGAACTGGGGCCCTTCCAGGGCAAGCCCGCCTGCACGGTCATCCCGGCGGGAAAAGGGGTCTGCGGAACGGCGGCGGGGGAGAACCGGACGGTCCGGGTGGCGGATGTACACGATTTCCCGGGACATATCGCCTGCGACAGCGCTTCCCGGTCGGAGATCGTCGTTCCCATTCGGAAAAACGGGAAAGTCTGGGGCGTTCTGGATATGGACAGCCCGGTAAAAGACCGGTTTTCGGAGGAAGATGCGGAAATTCTGGAGGAAGCGGTCCGGACTTTGGAGAATACCTTGTTTCCCTATTGACAAAGTAGGGAAGTGGTGCTATATTACCTATAGACTTACTAGGTAATGCGAAACAGGAGGAAAAACCATGAAAGTTTACGCAGACAATGCGGCAACCACCCAAATGAGCAAGACAGCCATCAACGCCATGCTGCCTTATTTCGATAACATTTACGGCAATCCGTCCAGCCTGTACACCATCGGTCAGGAGGCCAAGGAGGCATTGGAGGACGCCCGGAACCGCATCGCAGCCTGCCTGGGCTGTACGCCCCGGGAGATCACCTTCACCTCCGGCGGCAGCGAGGCCGACAATCAGGCCATCCGCTCCGCAGCCCTGAACGGAGCCAAGAAGGGCAAGAAGCACATCATCACCACCGCTTTTGAGCATCATGCGGTGCTGCATACCCTGAAGCGCCTGGAAGGGGAGGGCTTCGAGGTCACTTATCTGGATGTGCGCCACAACCACAACATCACCGCCCAGCAGGTGAAGGATGCCATCCGGCCAGACACCTGCCTGGTGACCACCATGTACGCCAACAACGAGATCGGCTCCATCCTGCCTATTCCGGAGATCGGCGAGATTTGCCGGGAGGCCGGTGTGGTGTTCCACACGGACGCCGTTCAGGCGGCGGGCCACCTGCCCATCAACGTGGTGGACCAGCACATCGATATGCTGTCCCTGTCCGCCCATAAGTTCCACGGCCCCAAGGGCGTGGGTGTGCTGTACTGCCGGAAGGGCATTCCCCTGACCAGCCTCATTGACGGCGGCGCACAGGAACGGGGCAAGCGGGCCGGTACGGAAAACGTGGCCGGTATCTGCGGCATGGCCCCCGCCCTAGAGCCGGAG
>OBYM01000624.1_pt1 | contig 18335 bp, 6 predicted proteins | sample 1538191 | NCBI WGS metagenome assembly OBYM01 (sample SAMEA2580165, study PRJEB22360) | human gut metagenome | biome: human gut; feature: human-associated habitat; material: faeces | place: Denmark | collected 2008/2010 | reverse complement strand
ACTGGCAGTTCCCCATGAACATGGAAGGTGTTCTGGGATATAACAACGGAATTACCGTTAGTGTGCCGTGGGCCATGCAGGATTTGAAATGGCTGCGTGACCCCTCATATGCATATGGCACCTGGATGGCTCAGGGTGAGTATTCCGGTGATGACAACTATAAGAATAACCCCGGCCGTCCTGGCGTGTGGACCTGGGATATGATGCAGAACACCTCTCAGGTGGGCTGGCAGGCCTATAAGATCCATGGCGGCGGAGAAGAAATTCTTGAGAAGTTTGCTGATTATGCCAAGTATGACGTTCTGGGTACCCTGAACCGTTTTGGCGGCAGCGGCAAATATGAGAACCTGGTTATCTATAACCATGGCCCGATTACCGGTAATGACGGTGACTGCATTGGTATGCACTGGAATGAGACTTCCAGTGATGGCAACTATGCCCGTATTGATGGTACTGCTACGACTTATGCCAACGCAGTGGCAACTGCTGAAATGTATGCAGCCCTGGGCGATACGGAGAACCAGCAGCTGATGGAGCAGAAGGCGCAGGATATTCGCGATGCCGTGCTGGAGAACATGTGGTATGACGGCACCGACTTCGAAGAAGCTAATGGCAGAGGCGACGGAATTGCCGATACCAATGGCGAAGGCAGCTTCCTTGGTCTGAAAGTGGCAACCGGCGAATATGTGCCGTGGAGAGACAATAACTTCTTTGTCTTCAACTTCCGCCTGGTTCCCAGCCAGCTGGAATCTGAGGAATATCCCGATTATGCAAAGTATGCAACTCAGTTGTATGACTATGCTGACCCGAAGTATTATCCGATTTTCCCGTTCTATACGGCTGACCAGCACAGTGTTCTGAAGAGAGTGGAAAGCCTGGCATGGGATTCCGATAAGGTTTGCTGTGACCACTTTGCATGGTGCAACTTTGGCAACTATCTGAACACAGTCCGTAATTCTATGCGATATTATCCTGTTGAGAACATCGATGCCGATGTGTACAAGACCCTGTTTGAGTGGGGCGCATGGCTGAACTGCATTGAAGAAGGCAATACCGATTACATGGATTCCGTTGAATTCTTCTGGACAGAAGACTTTGGTATGGACGGAACGACGGCATCGACTCCTACAGGCGAAATCATTCGTTCCTGGATTCACCATGATACTCTGGGTATGATGGACTTCAGCGTGATTGAAGATATCGCAGGCCTGCAGGCCAGAGCGGACGATAAGATTGAACTGTGGCCTCTGGGAGTGGATTATGACTACTTTACAGTAGACAATATCCGCTATCATGATCAGGATTTGACCATCGTATGGCAGGATCCCGCAAAGGAAGCCCATTATGAAGGCATCCCCACCGGCTTCTCCCTGTACATTGGAAATGAGCGTGTGTTCACAACCAATGAGATGTCCCATGTGATTTATGACCCTGCAACCGGCAAGGTAGAACTGCCTGATGGAGATGTGGACGGAGCAGCTGGGGACAACAGCAACACAGAAATTCTGTATGAGATTGGTACTGCAACCCCTGTGGCAACAGCAAATGAGACTTCCCTGGCCGACAACGAGAAGGCTGTTGATATGTTCAACAAGGCCGGTATTGATTTGGAACACAACAGTGAAAACCTGGCAATGGCAGAGGGAACAACGATTACCTCCACCTACATTGATTCCAAGTCTGATATTCAAAACGTAGCAGATGGTTCTACCGTTACTGGCGGCGGCATCACCTTTACGGATGAGAGCAAAAAGACTCAGCATACCGCTCTCTTCAGCGGTACCCCAAATGATACGGATTATATCCAGTTTGACTTTGACGGTCAAAAGACAGTGGATACCGTAAAACTGTACTTCTACAACGACAGAATGGTTGGCGGATACTGTGAGCCTTCCATGTACATTGTCCAGTACAAGGATCCCGAAACAGGCGAATATGTGGTAGCTCCTAATCAGAATAAGAGCCCAGCACTGCCTCAGGCAAACTATAACAATGATGAGTTTACCGAAGTTACCACCGATTCAATCCGGGTTGTGTTTACCCACACGTTGGGATATAACACGGGTATCAAAGAAATTCAGATTTATGATAATGATGTAACAGTGGAAGAGCCGGTGAACCAGGCTCCGATTGTAAATACCGGAACCTATGATTCTATCAATTTGGACAGCACCTTGACTTTGATGGGCAGTGCTTCTGACGACGGACTTCCCACCGGTAACCTGTATCCCACCTGGAGTATTGTGGATGGCCCCAAAGGCGGAGAGGCAAAATTCTCTGATGCCAACGCCTTTACCACTGATGTGACCTTTACGGAACAGGGCGAATATACCTTGCAGCTGGAAGTGAGCGATGGAGAGTTGACTTCTGCCAGCACAACAACCGTGGAAGTCAATATTGTTCGCGATATTTATAACGCTGCCTTCTATGCAACCCCCTCCGCTTCCTATACCAACAGCGACTTGGGCGGTTTGGCAGCCATGAACGATGGCTATGAGCCTGCTTCTGCTGATGACAAGAGCCACGGTGCGTGGAATGACTTGGGACAGGAAGGCCAGGATCAGTGGGTGCAGTATACTTGGCAAGAAGCTGTTACGATTGACTCCACTGAACTTTACTTCTATAACGATAACGATAGCATCAGCGAGCCTAAGAGCTATACCATTCAGTATCTGGATGACGAAGGCAATTGGGTGGATGTGACCGGCGCAAGTGGTTTCGGCGTAACAAAGGGTATTTTCAATAGAACTACTTTTGACAGTATTACCACAACCGCTTTGCGTGTAAACATGACATCCGACCTTGGAGTGGGTATTATTGAATGGCGTGTACATTCCACCGATCCTATGGAGGTTGTGAACGCCTATATTGATGGTGTAGTAGCAACTGCTGGTAATAACTCCAATACAGCTGTAACGGCAGCTAATCTGGTGGATAAGTCTGGTTTGGTAGGCTCCGGTTTCGAAGCCATGCATGAGAACACTAACTGGATGGCTCAGTGGAATACCGGTTATCTGGGTGAGTCTTCTGCTCCTACCGATGAGACCGCTTGGGTGAAGTTCGATTTGCAGAAAAACTATAAGATTGGTGAAATGGGCATTTGGAACTATGGCTTTACGCCGACTTCCGGCCTGAACAATATCACCGTTTGGTACTCTAAGGACGACAAGAACTATGAGAAGCTGGGCGATTACAGCCTGGATCAGGCACCTGCTTCTACTGGTGCGGCAGGCGAGGCTACCATTCCGGCCCAGATTATTGATATGGCCGGTACCGAAGCCCGGTATGTGAAGATTACGTATAATCCGGTTGCAGGTGACGGCAACTTTGGTTCCACCTATTTTGGCTTAAGCGAAGTCATGTTCAAAAAGTCTACTGCTGTTTCCAGTTTGAAACCTGCTGCTGTCACCACGGTTGTGGGTGTATGGCCTGAACTGCCGGAGACGGTGACTGCAAACTGCGATGATGGTACGGTTAAGGAACTGCCGGTTACTTGGGATGAATCGGAAATCGCCAATAAGATTACGGTTGCAACCCAGTTCAGCATTACTGGCGATGTAGAAGGCACCAGCCTGAAAGCTTCTTGTGTAATCAGTGTGGTGTATGACAAGTCTGATTTGAAACAGCTGCTGGATACTATTGAAAGTGCTAATGTCAATGAAGAGACTTATAAGGGTACGGAAGAACAGTGGACAGAGTTCAATGCAGCCCTGGAAAATGCCAAGAAGGTTTATGCAAATGCTTTTGCAACGCAGGGGGATATTGACTCTGCAAAGTCTCGTTTGACTGATGCCTTTGAGGCTCTGACACCGGCTTCTGATGCGGTCGATAAGAGTGAACTGAATGAAGTTATTCTGGCTGCACAGGATATCGAAAATAATGACAAGTATACCCCCAGCTCCTGGGAAGCATTCCAGAATGCGTTGGAAGAAGCCAAAGCTGTAAATGAAAATTCGGATGCTACACAGGAACAAGTCAATGAAGCGGTTACCAATTTGGAAGCTGCCATGAATGGTTTGGTGGTCGCAGGCAATAAAACATTGCTGGAAAAGACCTATGAATACGCATTGGATTTGGGAACCGAAGGAGTGACCGACAGTGCGGTGAAGGCCTTTGAAAATGCTAAGACCGCTGCCAAGGCTGTGTTGGATGACCCGAATGCAACCCAGGAAATGATTGATACCGCATGGGATAATCTGCTGGAAGGCATCTGGGGTCTGGGCCTGGTACAGGGCGACAAGACCATGCTGGAGCAGTTGATTGCTAAGGCAGAAACCATGGTGGACAATGCAGACAAGTATGTACAGACCAACTGGAACCAGCTGGTAGAAGCACTGGATAAGGCAAACGAAGTGATGGCCGATGGCGACGCCATGGAAGAGGATGTACAGCCGGCTGCGGAAGCTCTGTTGAATGCAATCCTTGCACAGCGTTATCAGGCCAATAAGAGCATCCTGAATGAATTGGTAAACAAAGCCGAAGCGATGGATGTTAGCGGTTATACCTTTGAGAGTGTAGCGTTGTTCACGACAGCTCTTCAGAATGCAAAAGTCGTCTTGGCCGATGCAACCCTGAGCGTTGATGATCAAGCAGTGGTAGATGAAGCTGTTAACGAGCTGAACAACGCCATTGAAAATCTGAGCGCGGACAGCGGAGAAGAAGTTCCCGGCGATGAGAATACACCTTCCGGCAATGAGGGAGAAGAGAACACGGATTCTGCACAGGGTAATGACTCTGCGTCGGATAACACAGCCGATAATTCCTCTAAGACCGAGGGCACTCAGTCCAATAATAATGCATCTGCTTCTGCTGATAATGCGCAAACCGGAGATAACAATATGGTGCTTCCCGTTGCAGTAGCAACGGCGGCAGCTGCATTGGTAGCAGCTTCTGCACTGGTATTGGTGAGAAGAAAAAGAGAAAACGGTTAATTTATATCCTGGTATAAGAGACCGATACAGTCCATAAACGGATGACAGGGGCTCTGCTGCGGCGATGAGCCGCAGCGGAGCCCCTTCTTTCGTTGGTCTATGCATAAAATTGTAAAATTATTTTCAGAGTGTTTGATTGAAAAATGATTCTGTGGTATGATATGCATGAACTTTGAGATGCGGATTATGCGGCATCCGGGTATAAATCAGTGTGTCGGAAGTGTGAATTTTATGGCAACCATCAAAGAGATTGCAAAGAAGGCGAATGTATCCATTGCTACCGTATCTAATATTTTAAATCATAAAGGCGGCGCCAGCGAAGAAACGGTTAAGAAGGTAATGGCAGTGGTGAGGGAATATCACTATACGCCGAATTATAATGCGCGCAGCCTAAAACAGCAAAATACCAATACTATTGGCGTTATTACAGAGGATTTGACTGTTTTTAATACACCGGAAATTGTAGATGGCATTAACAGCTATTGCGATGACCATCATTATCATTTTATTTTGGAAAACCTGCGGTTAAATAAAAAATATGGCATTGATTTCCGGGAAACAGAAGAATATGCTGCTATTTTGGAAGACGAAATACAAGTGCTCCTTTCAAAGCAGGTTGACGGAATTATTTATGTAGGATGCCATTGCCGGGAATTGGAATGTATTCCCCGGGAAATCCGTGTGCCGGTAGTAGTGGCTTATAGTTATGCGGACTTGAGTCAGGTACCGTCTGTGGTATTTGACGATAATAAGGCGGCCTATATGGCTACCCGTTATTTGCTGAAAAACGGTCATGAAAAAGTAGGACTGATTGCCGGCCCCATGCAAAGCCGGCATACACAGCTTCGCCTTTTGGGATACCAATTGGCATTGTATGAAAGCGAGCAGCTTTATAATCCCATGCTGGTAGAACATGGCGATTGGGGAAGAGAGTCTGGTTATAAAGCTGCAAAAAAATTGTACGCACGGGGTGTAAGAGCCTTTTTCTGTATGAATGATATTATGGCTGGCGGCGTATATCAAATGGCCAGTGAACTTGGTCTGTCGGTTGGGGAAGATATTTCCGTCATGGGATTTGATAACCGGGAAATATCGGAAGCATATTATCCAACTCTTTCTACCGTAGAGCTTCCTTTGTTTAATATTGGAAGTAAAGCGGCGGAGTTGTTGATTGGAATTTTAGCCAATAAACTGAAAGCCGAGGATAATCTTCTTCTTCAAATGGAATGTACTCTTATACCACGAGCATCCGTAAAAAAAATAAAATAATCTAAATAAGAAAATAGTTGATATCGCCATTTCCTGTTTATAGAAAAGAATCATATTTAGAAATTGAAAAATCCTTCTCCTAACATGATTGGGTAGAAGGATTTTTTGCTTTTGCAGATAAAACGTTTTAAAATATAAAAAGAAAAATAAATGAAGTGTAAAATTACACATTTGGAGTATATGGAAAAAAGATACGAAAAACTATTGACAAATCTCGTGCTATTTTATATTATATAGGAGAAATAAGAAATACCGGCGGTAAGGATGCTTCCTGCTTAGGTCGGAAAAGAGCAGGAGTCGCTCTATTTTTTTACAATTCTTATTAAACGTTTAATAATAAAGAGCTGAAATTTTTCGCCGGTGATCAGCTCAGTTATGTGCAATACTTGAAAAACGATTTAAATATTATTTGAGAATATGCACACAACTTTTGTTAAACGTTTAAATAGAGTGCAAGGAGGGATGAAGAGCTTTAAGACGGGTGAAAACGAACGATGTTTATGAAAAGGAGGCAACTACAAACCATGGCCAAAAAATTTGCGAGAAAAGCTGGCGCATTGCTGCTGGCCGTATCGATGCTGGCTTCCAGTATGGCGATTTCGGTTAACGCCAACTATACAATGGGAACGCCGGTGGAAGATTTGCCCGAAAAGGCGCCTTGGCAGGACAATTATATCGCTCCTGAGGGCGTAGATTTTAGCGCGGAGACTGTATCAGAAATGATGCAGGCTATTGAAGATTTTGACTTTGAAAAATTTGCGGAAGATAATTCGGATCTTCCCTGGCTGGATGAATTGCTGGTAAACGAAGGTGTGATTCCTGATAACGATGCCAATATCCTGTTCAGCCGTGGCAGTGCATTGTATTTGAAGACACATTCTCCTTCCAGCCTGGGCTTTGTGGGCTCTGTATACTATGCAGATACACTGGGACAAAACTCCATCTTCAACGTTTCCCTTTCCAGCGGAACTCCCAGCGAAGATACCAGCCTGCGGAAAAACTATCCCAGCCATGAGAATCAGACCTTTACTTCTGGCAATCTGTCCATCAACCAGAAGAAGTTCATTACATATGGCAATACGGCAGTAGCGCTGTATGAATTTACCAACACCTCTTCTGAACCCATTACCTTTACCATGACAGTCAAATCTCCCTTTACTACAGGTACTGAGGGCGACGAACTGGTAGCCAGCCATGTGGCATGCCCCACAATGGTTGGAACTGCTGGACAAAATACTGTGGAAGCGATGTCTTATGTGGATGTCCGGCTGAGCGGTACGGAAATGAGTCCTTCGGGAAATAGTTTGGTTCGTGAGATTACCGTTCCCGCCGGGGAAACCGTTGACCAGAAGGTCGTAATGGGCTGGCTGGCAGACGAAATCCCCCAGTCTCAGGAACAGTACGACGAATTTAAGGGCTATGCCACCAATGACGAAGCATTTGCCGCACAGGTAAAGATGTACAACGAGTGGTGGGCCGATAACATTCCATACATTGATATTCCCGATGAGAATGTGAAAAAGGTCATTTACTACCGTTGGTGGTGCAACCGGTTTAACCTGCTGGAAGCCAACATTCCGGGCAATGACTGGCAGTTCCCCATGAACATGGAAGGTGTTCTGGGATATAACAACGGAATTACTGTTAGTGTGCCGTGGGCCATGCAGGATTTGAAATGGCTGCGTGATCCCTCTTATGTATACGGCACCTGGATGGCGCAGGGTGAATATTCCGGTGATGACAACTATAAGAATAACCCTGGCCGGCCCAATACCTGGACCTGGGATATGATGCAGAACACCTCTCAGGTGGGCTGGGAAGCCTATAAGATCCATGGCGGCGGAGAAGAGGTTCTTGAAAAGTTTGCCGATTATGCCAAGTATGACGTTCTGGGTACCTTGAACCGTTTTGGCGGCAGCGGCAAATATGAGAACCTGGTTATCTATAACCATGGCCCGATTACCGGTAATGACGGCGACTGCATCGGTATGCACTGGAATGAAACTTCCAGTGACGGTAACTATGCCCGTCTGGATGGCACTGCTACTACTTATGCCAACGCCGTGGCAGCTGCTGAGATGTATGCAGCCTTGGGCGATACCGAGAATCAGCAGATGATGGAGCAGAAGGCGCAGGATATTCGTGATGCCGTGCTGGAGAACATGTGGTATGACGGCACCGACTTCGAAGAGGCCAACGGCAGAGGCGACGGAGTTGCCGATACCAATGGCGAAGGCAGCTTCCTTGGTCTGAAAGTGGCAACCGGCGAATATGTGCCGTGGAGAGACAATAACTTCTTTGTTTTCAACTTCCGCCTGGTTCCCAGCCAGCTGGAATCTGAGGAATATCCTGATTATGCAAAGTATGCAACCCAGTTGTATGACTATGCTGACCCGGATTATTATCCGATTTTCCCGTTCTATACGGCTGACCAAAATAGCATTTTGAAGAGAGTGGAAAGCCTGGCATGGGATTCCGATAAGACCTGCTGCGACCATTTTGCATGGTGCAACTTTGGCAACTATCTGAACACAGTCCGTAATTCTATGCGGTATTATCCTGTTGAGAACATCGATGCCGATGTGTACAAGACCCTGTTTGAATGGGGCGCATGGCTGAACTGCATTGAAGAAGGCAATACCGATTACATGGATTCTGTTGAATTCTTCTGGACAGAAGACTTTGGCATGGACGGAACGACGGCATCGACTCCTACAGGCGAAATCATTCGTTCCTGGATTCACCATGATACTCTGGGTATGATGGACTTCAGCGTGATTGAAGATATCGCAGGCCTGCAGGCCAGAGCGGACGATAAGATTGAACTGTGGCCTCTGGGAGTGGATTATGACTACTTTACAGTAGACAATATCCGCTATCATGATCAGGATTTGACCATCGTATGGCAGGACCCGACAAAGGAAGCCCATTATGAAGGCATCCCCACCGGCTTCTCTCTGTACATTGGAAATGAGCGTGTGTTCACAACCAATGAGATGTCCCATGTAATTTATGACCCTGCAACCGGCAAGGTAGAACTGCCTGACGGAGATGTGGACGGAGCAGCTGGCGACAACAGCAATACGGAAATTCTGTACGAAATTGGTTCTGCAACCCCTGTAGCAACAGCAAATGAGACTTCTCTGGCCGACAACGAGAAGGCTGTTGATATGTTCAACAAGGCCGGTATTGATTTGGAACATAACAGTGAAAACCTGGCAATGGCAGAGGGAACGACGATTACCTCCACCTACATTGATTCCAAGTCTGATATCCAGAACGTTGCGGACGGTTCTACCGTTACTGGCGGCGGCATCACCTTTACGGATGAGAGCAAAAAGACCCAGCATACCGCACTGTTCAGCGGTACCCCAAATTCTGTTGACAGCATTGACTTTGACTTTGGCGAAGTGAAGACGGTTGACAATGTGAAGATTTACTTCTACAATGACCGTCAGACAGTAGGTACCCGGAATGGCTATCCGACTGGTTTCAGTACACCTCAATCCTTCAGCGTAGAGTATTGGGATGAGGACGCACAGGCTTATAAACCTGTTACCGGACAGTACCGTTATCCCGCAGTTGTGGCAAGCAACTACAACAATGTAGAGTTTACAGAAGTTTCCACTTCTAAGATCCGTGTTTCCATTATTCACAACAGTAACTACTATACCGGCGTGAAGGAAATCCAGATTTATGACAACGATTTGACCGTAACACCTTCCGAGAATACGGCGCCTGTGGTACGTATGGAAAGCGGCCTCGGAATCGAGCAGGGAGAAACCCTCTCCATTAAACCCGAAGTTACCGATGATGGCCTCCCCGGAGGATTGCTGACCTATAAGTGGGAGCAGATTAGCGGTGCAGAAGACGGCGTTGCTATCGTAGAAGGAAGCGATAGTCAGCCCGTATTCCAAGCAACGTTCAATACCATCGGAACCTATCAGTTCCGCCTGACCGTCAGCGATGGCGAGCTGGAAACCGTGGTAGAGTTCCCGGTTACCTGCTATGTTCCTACCGGTGGACTGGAAGAAATGATGAAGCCCTTTGAGACTTTGAATGGTCGTTATCAGAGAAATAGCGATGACTTTACCGAGGAAAGCTGGAACACCCTGCAGAGTGCTCTTACCTTCGCAAATGACATTCTGGATGCTGGTGTTTATTCCTCTCAGGACATCGACTATGCTACCGAGTATCTGCGTCTGGCTATTGAAGGGCTGGAGTATAAGAACGTTGCTTTGCTGGCAACCCCCAGCACCTCCTTCGTTTCCAGCTGGGAGAACCTGAACGCTGTCAATGATGGCTATGTACCTACCACTTCTGCCGATTTGAATGACGCTGATGGCGGTCAATATGGCAACTGGAGCAGTACAGATCCAGAATGGGTTGCCTATACTTGGGCTGAACCGGTTACCATCAACAGCAGCAGTGTGTACTTCTTTGATGATGGCGGCGGAGTATTGGTTCCCGGCAGCTACACTTTGGAATACTGGGATGATGAGACTGGCGCTTATGTACCGGTATCCAATATGTCCGAGCAGACTTTGAAAAAGAATGCATTTAACACTGTTACTTTTGACGAAGTAACTACAACAAAGTTCCGCATTACCATGATCAGCGGTGGCGCTTCCACCGGTATTAAGGAATGGCGTGTTCTCAGTAATGCGGAGAGTACTCCTGTTGACCATGGTGCCATTACGGATATTGCCTCCGTTCAGGTAAACACCACGGTGAATGTGATGCCCGTTCTGCCGGAAATGGTAGTTGTCACCTATGAGGACGGCACAAAGGGTCTGGAGCCTGTTCAGTGGGAAGAGATTTCTTCTGACAAGCTGACCGTTGCTACGAACTTCTCGATTTTGGGCACAGTGGAAGGGTCTGACCGTTCCGCCAGCTGCCTGATCAATGTGCTGTACGACAAGGCTGCTTTGAAATCCCTGATTGATAAGGCACAGGGACTGCTTGATAATCAGGCGAACTATGAAGCTACTGATGAGCAGTGGAATGCTCTCGAGTCGGCGATTGACGCCGCAGAAAGCGCTTATAACAATGGCAGTGCTACTCAGGGCGATATCAACGCCGCACAGTCTGCTATTGAAAACGCAATCAATGCGATCCGTATTAAGGACCCCTATGCAGCAGCTACTCCCTCCGCTTCTTATACGCCCACTTGGAATGACGTAAATGGTCTGAACGATGGCGTTTGGGGAGAAAATTCCGGCGAGGATCTGGGCACCAATATGTGGGCTTGCTGGGGCGCTCCTGCTGATCCGTGGGTACAGTACAGCTGGGATATTCCTGTTGAACTGACCTCTATGGATATTATGTATTTCGATAACCGTGCAAGTGATCCTACCTATAATGGTCAGTCTCTGGAAGAATGGGGCGGTATTGCAATCCCCATCAGCCAGGAACTGTACTATCTGGATGAAAACGGTGAATGGGTTGAGATTACTGCCGATATGATGGCCGAGGGTGGTCTGGCTACCGAACTGGATGTGTTTAACACTACCACCTTTACACAGCCCATTACCACGACAGCTATTAAACTGCAAATGCACCGCAATGGTTTGGCAACTGGTATTATGGAGTGGATTGTCTATTCCGATAGCGAAGAAGAACCCACTGTTGACCGTACAGAGCTGAACAAGGCTTTGGAAGCTGCTGGTGAGCTGGCAGAAGATGCTTATACTCCTGCTTCCTGGAGCGTGCTGAAAGATGCAGTTGACGCTGCAAATGCTCTGGCAGAAGATGCCGATCAGGCAGCTGTTGACGCTGCTGCTAAGGCTGTAAACGATGCAATGACAGCACTGGTCAAGTTGGCTGACCGTACAGATTTGGAAAGCGCTCTTGCTGCTGCCGAAGCTGTGACGGAAGATGAACTGAATAGCAGTACTCCTGCTTCTGTGAAAGCTTTCCAGAATGCATGGGAGGAAGCAAAAACAGTGAATGGCAATCTGGATGCAACACAGGAACAGGTAAATGATGCAGCCGACGCACTGTTGGCAGCAATTGATGGCCTGGTACCTGTAGGCAACAAAGCATTGCTGGAAAAGACCTATGAATATGCATTGACTCTGAGCACCGAAGGTGTAACTGACAGTGCGGTGAAGGCTTTTGAAGATGCTAAGACCGCTGCCAAGGCGGTGTTGGATGATCCCAACGCTACTCAGGAAATGATTGATACAGCATGGGACAATCTGTTGGAAGGCATCTGGAGCTTGGGTCTGGTACAGGGTGACAAGACTATGTTGGAGCAGTTGATTGCTAAGGCAGAAACCATGGTGGATAATGCAGATAAGTATGTACAGACCAACTGGAACCAGCTGGTAGAAGCACTGGATAAGGCAAACGAAGTGATGGCCGATGGCGACGCCATGGAAGAAGATGTACAGCCGGCTGCAGAAGCTCTGTTGAATGCAATCATGGCACAGCGTTATAAGGCCGACAAGAGCATCCTGAATGAATTGGTAAACAAAGCCGAAGCGATGGATGTTAGCGGCTATACTGTTGAGAGTGTAGCATTGTTCGCCAACGCACTTCAGAATGCAAAAGTCGTCTTGGCCGATGCAACCCTGAGCGTTGATGATCAGGCAGTGGTAGATGAAGCTGTCAACGAGCTGAACAACGCCATTGAAAATCTGAGCGCCGATACCAATGAACCTTCTGGTGATGATGGCAAGGATGATAATACCACTTCCAAGCCGAACAGCTCCGAAGGAACCAGCAGTGACAATTCTCAGGTTTCTGAACCGTCTGATAATTCCGCTGCCAATGGCGCACAAACCGGCGATATGACTCCTGTACTGCCTGTGGCAGTGGTAGCTGTGATAGCGGCTGCTGGAATCGTACTGGTTTGGAAAAAGAGAAAGGCTACGGTCTAATCTCAAAAGCTGCTGAAATGCAGTATTTCCCATAAGCAACAAGGAGGGAACCGGGAAACCGGCTCCCTCTTTTTGTTGTCTGAACAAATAAAGTGACAAAAAGTATTGGATAATATTTACACTGAAATGAATATGTGATATGATTTATCTGTTGATTTGTTGGGGATATTTGAAATGATAACAGTTACATGATAAGTGAAATCTCGTTTTTCTCAATACGGTTTATTATGAATAGGTATATTGAGGAGGTTGGGGTATTTGGGATTTGGCATTACGCAAAGCGAAGAATATATGGAAGTTTATCAGAAGTTTATGAAGAAATACGATGCAGGTGTCCCAATAGAGGAAATCACCCGAGAAATCCTGAATGAGTATGGGAAGGCGTGTGCCAAGATTGACGATTATTCTATTCATGGGGTCTATTTTGCCTTGGCCAGAGCGCAGTGGATGTGTGGAGCATTATCACCTGATATGTATCAGAAGGTTCGGGAAATTGTGATTTCGGGCCAGAATATGCTGGAATTTGAAAAAGCCAATGGAGAAAAGAAAGCTTTGGAAAGCCGGAAAAAAAGCTTGGAAAAATTTTTGCATTGTCTGGAAAAGCCACGTTCTACAGTGCGAAAAAGGCGTCCGCCGGCCAAACAAAGAGAACTGCCTTCGGTTGCGGTAGGGGATGTGTTGGCATACCGCTGGAAGGGAAAAGACAGAATTTTGGTGGTGCTGGACTATGTAGAGTTTGGAAAATGGAAGCCAATGCTTTTTGGTTGTCTTTTAAGTAAAGAGTATCCCGAAATACCGGATATGGAAAGTCTGTTGGAAGAGCCCGTTAGCTTTTGGGGAATTTATGATGCCAACAGCTTTTTACCCAAGTCGCAGGTTCGGATTATTGGAAATTTAAAGGTACCGCCTCAAAGGTATAAAGCCCTGTTTGGAAATACATTAGTCTATGGAGAAAGAAGCGATTTTTCCAGAGAAGTGCAGCCAGAAAGACCAACTTTGACCTTGCAGGAGCTGTTGTTTTCTAAAAACTATCAGGAAATCCGTAAAATTACCCATACATAAAAATCTGTAGATAAAAAAGCGAAGTCGGAATCTCTCAGAAACCGAGAGACTCCGACTTTTTCTATGATAGTTTATATTGATAGATGTGAACCAGTAGAAAGATAATGCAGTTGATCCCCCATCAAATTTTTTAAATACTGATAGGGTTCGGTTCCGGTGCAGTGACAGGTATAGTACTGGGTAGGATATTTTTGCAATTGTGCAGCGGCTTTTTTCAAAAATTCTCGGTCATCAGGATTGGATGGGTCCCGTTTTTTAAAATGAAAGCCACCAATCAGAATATCCGGGTGTAGCCATTCCATAATATTCAAAATTCCTTTGTGTGAGCAGCCGCTGCACACAATGCGCTTTCCGTTCTCTTCCAAAATCAAGTATTGTTCGTGCAGAAAATCATCTGGGAGGAGCTTTCCGTTTCGTTGTACATATAATCCATAGGGATTCGTTGGAAACGGTCGGGGAAGCGAGTTGTAGGAGTTCAATTCAATTTGTTGAGATATTCTTTCATAATCGTATACCATTTTAAATTGAGGATGATCAAGTGGCAATCCAGTAATACCGATGTCTTTTTTAAGGCCGGAAAAGTGGGGCTCAAAGGCCAACGGATGAATATATATGGGAGCGCTGGTGTTTTCTTTGAGAAATTGCGGCAAACCACCGCCGTGGTCATAATGTCCGTGGGAAAGAATGGCTATATCAACATCACACAGCCGAATCCCCAGCGTAGCCGCATTTTTCGAAAACTTTTCAGTTTGCCCCATATCAAATAGGATTTTGTGTCCGGCTCCTTCTATATATAAACTCAGGCCGTGTTCACATAAAAAGCTGGGGTGTATGGCAGTGTTTTCCAGTAAAACCCATACATTCATAAAATGCCTCCTTTTCATTCCCCAAGAATGGTGATTTCTATCCTTATCTTAGCACATGCACCTAACTTTGTATAGGAAAAGGATTTTTAAAATAGGTATTGACATAATTAGCTAATTAGCTAAAATAGAAAATATAAAGGAGGTGACCCTATGAACGATGCTTTTTTTCAGGCCATGGCCAATGAAACGCGGCGGGAAATTGTGCATCTGCTTAGATGGAAGGATATGACAGCAGGAGAGATTGCTTCTCATTTTTCCATTTCTAAGCCATCCATCTCCCGTCACCTGGATACTCTAAAAAATGCCGGGTTGATTACCGCTCAGCGCAAAGGGAACCAAATAGTCTATTCTATCAATATGACTGTTTTGCAGGAAATGACCATGGAATTCCTATCATTGATAGGAAAAAAGGAGGAAGGTTGCCATGAAAACTGATAAGCTTCGCTGGTTACTGCTGGCGTTTTCTCTGGCAGCCATGCTTTGCGCCCTTTTGATTCCGTTTCCGGTCATAAAACTGTCGGTGCTATGTGCTCTTTCGGTGGGCTGTCTGGTCATCCTATACCGAAATATGGAAGCCCTCACAGGAAGCCCGGAAGGGAGCCCAAAAAACCGCACGATGAAATGGATTACGATTTTTAACCTGCTGTTGTTGGCGCTGTGCGTAGGGGCTGTGTGGTTACAGGAAAACGGGCATCTGGGAGAGATTGAAGAAAGTTGGCTGGCGATGGGGCTGGTGATGGCTATCCTGCTTGTGCTGGGGAACCTGGCGCCCAAAATCCCCTTTAACCGCTATACCGGCCTGCGCCTTCCGTGGACTATACGGGACGAGGATACCTGGCGGCTGGCCCACCGGGTGTTGGGATATATCAGTTTCCCGCTGGCGTTTTTGTATTCGGCCTTGCTGCTGTGCGGGGTGGGAATCGAAACTTCCACGGGGATTGTGATTTTGTCGTGGATTGCAGTTCCCGGCGGGATTTCGTATATTTTTTACCGGCGAAAATTCCTGTAATGTTTTCCACAGGTTTTACTTGGAATGTTAAAAACAAAATCGCCCCTGTACAGATTTCTCCGTACAGGGGCGATTTTTTATATGCGGTTCAGAAATTCAAAGTATGAAAAGGATAGGATTATTCTATACCCTTTGCACGCTTCTCCAGTTCCTCATAACGCTCGGCAGCACGCTTCTCAGCCTTGTCGAACAGCACCTGTGCACGCTCCGGGAAGGAGAGCTTCAGGCGGCTATAACGGGTCTCACTGGAGATGAACTCCTTGTAATCTGCGGTAGCAGGCTTGCTGTCCAGAATGAAGGGGTTCTTGCCTTCTGCCTTGAGGGCAGGGTTGTAACGGAACATGTTCCAGTAACCAGCAGCAACAGCCTTCTTCATTTCGGCCTGGCAGTTGGTCATGCCGCCCTTCACACCGTGCATCTCGCAGGGAGCATAGCCGATGATGAGGGACGGGCCATGATAAGCCTCAGCCTCAGAGATAGCCTTCAGGGTCTGGGCCTGGTTTGCACCCATTGCAATCTGTGCTACATAGACATAGCCATAAGTCATGGCGATGTCAGCCAGGCTCTTCTTGCCGATAGCCTTACCAGCAGCAGCAAACTGTGCCACCTGGCCAATCTGGCTGGCCTTGGAAGCCTGTCCACCAGTGTTGGAATACACCTCGGTGTCGAATACCATCACGTTGACGTCCTCACCGGAAGCCAGCACATGGTCCAAACCGCCGAAGCCGATATCATATGCCCAGCCGTCGCCGCCGAAGATCCAGATGGACTTCTTGGCCAGATAGCTCTTCTTAGGCAGGATGACCTTGCTGTACTCGTTCTCCGGATCCTTCTCCAGCTCTGCAATCAGAGCGCGGGCAGCGGGGCCGTTGGCCTTGCCGTCGTCCAGAGTGTTCAGGTAAGCATCGATAGCAGCCTTCATATCGTCAGAAGCAGTAGCCTCACGCAGAGCCTTAACCTGGCTGATCAGCATATCGCGGACAGCCTTCTGGCCCAGATACATACCGAAGCCATGCTCAGCGTTATCCTCGAACAGGCTGTTTGCCCATGCAGGACCGAAGCCGCTGACCTTGTTGACGGTGTAGGGGGAAGTAGCAGCAGGACCGCCCCAGATGGAGGAGCAACCGGTTGCGTTGGAGATGAACATACGCTCGCCGAACAGCTGAGTGATCAGACGTGCATAGCTGGTCTCGGCGCAGCCTGCGCAGCTGCCGGAGAATTCAAGCAGCGGCTGGTTGAACTGAGAACCCTTCACGGTGGTCTCGGCCATCATGCCGTCTTTCTTGCGGATGTTGGCAACAGCATAGTCGAACACATCCTGCTGAGCAGCCTGGCTCTCCTGGGGAACCATCTTCAGAGCCTTGTTGGGAGCGGGGCACACGTTCACGCAAACGCCGCAGCCCATGCAATCCAGCGGGGAAACGGTCATTGCGAAGGTGTAGTTCTCGCAGCCCTTACCGGTCATCTGCTTGCCCTTGAATGCGGCGGGAGCCTTAGCAACTTCGTCAGCAGTCAGAGCGAAGGGACGAATAGTAGCATGCGGGCAAACGAATGCGCACTGGTTACACTGGATACAATTCTCGGGCATCCACTCGGGAACCATAACAGCAACACCGCGCTTCTCATAAGCGGAAGCACCCTGCTCGAACTGGCCGTCCACATGGTCCATAAATGCGGAAACAGGCAGGCTGTCGCCGTCCATCTTGGCAACAGGCTCCATGATCTCCTTGACCATCTTAACGGTTGCGGGATTGCCCTCCAGCACGGTGGTGTCGGGAGCGTCCTCAGCAGTAGCCCAGGAAGCGGGAACTTCAACCTTATGCAGTGCATCGGCGCCGGCATCGATAGCCTTGTAGTTCATTTCTACAACGGCCTCGCCCTTCTTGGAGTAAGACTTCTTGGCAGCTTCCTTCATGTAGCGGATAGCATCCTCTTTGGGCATGATGTTAGCCAGAGCAAAGAAAGCAGACTGCAGAATGGTGTTGGTGCGCTTGCCCATACCAATTTCAATAGCCTTATCGATAGCGTTGATGGTGTACAGCTGAATGTTGTTGGTAGCGATGTAACGCTTAGCCTCAGCAGGCATATGATGATCCAGTTCTTCGTCGGTCCACTGGCAGTTAATCATGAAGATACCGCCGGGCTTCACGTCGTTAACCATCTTATAGCCCTTGACAACATAGGAGGGGTTGTGGCAAGCCACAAAGTCAGCCTTGTTGATGTAGTAGGGGCTCTTGATGGGCTTATCGCCGAAGCGCAGGTGGCTGATGGTCACGCCGCCGGTCTTCTTGGAGTCATACTGGAAGTATGCCTG
>OBYM01000622.1_pt1 | contig 18350 bp, 20 predicted proteins | sample 1538191 | NCBI WGS metagenome assembly OBYM01 (sample SAMEA2580165, study PRJEB22360) | human gut metagenome | biome: human gut; feature: human-associated habitat; material: faeces | place: Denmark | collected 2008/2010 | reverse complement strand
GGTCGAAGAAACGAAAAATCCTTTAAGGTTGAGAATCAGGATGCCCAGAATAATAATAAACTTCAAAATATAAGATTATGTCAAACAAGGAAATGATTTTAACTGCATTAGGTTTTTCTAATTGGGACAAGCAATTGGACGAGTTCAAAAACAATTTTGGTTTCGAATGGACAAATGAAGATTTAGATGAAGCAATTGAGGTCGCTGGCTGTAATACCTCTAATGTGAGAAATTGTCTCATGGAGATACTTTGGCTTAAAGTAGTCTATTACTTTGTTGATACAATGGAATGTTGTCGAGAGTTGTTTGATAGTTACATCAATGGGTCGCTTGATACTCATTTTTATTACAACGGAACAGAGGTTAAGTCTGAAGAAGAACTGTTGGAACTCGTCAACGAAGTATAAAGCAACCCACAAATCAATAACCATGTAAATAAAAAATAAAATGAAAACAAAGACAAACAGATATTTTTTCAGAAAAGCTGGAAAAGGCTGGACTATAATGAAGCGTAGAATGGACAATTATATCATTGTCATACGTTGGGTGTCAAGCTGGCAAGAGGCACGTCAGCAAGTCTATAAGCTCAATGGATGGAATTGAACACCTAATATTAATCCTATATATAACGAACTCAATTTATAAACCTTTTTATACAGAAGAAATGAAAACATTATCAATCCAAAAAAATAAGACGGTATCGGTATTTGAAAATGCCAATAAATGGTGGAACACAAAAAACGCATTCTTCTCAATGCTTACAGGAGAAAAGTTTTCCAACAGAGAAGTAGTACTCACACATTTAATTCTTATGGCGTTTTGTGCTGGAATAGTTTGTGCAGAGACTCTCCCCTCTGTATCTATCCTTGTCATTGCTGTAAGTGCAGTTTGTGTAAGATTTCTAAACCAAAAAGATAATAATGCTAATATTACTGATTAGTTTCATTTTTTTATATCCTAAAATATTAACATTTGAGCAAAACGAGTCAGAGAATATTCATTGTTATTATAAGTTCCAAATATGTATTATTTGGAACTTATATATGGTTTCATTCTTTATTGAGCAATGAAAATTTCTCCCATGAAGATTTTGAAAACGTTAATATAAGACTTTTATTTTTTTTATCCATCATTTTTACGGCAAGGTTTGTATCTTCGCCATCGTTAAATAAATATTTTTATGAAAATAAATCACCTATCACCAATGCTTGCATTGACAGTGTTTGTCTCCTTTTCATGTACGAGACATCCGTCATTCAAAACTTCTACCGAAGCGATAGAGGCTTGCAAAGAAAAATTGTCGGAAGTGAGATCCTGCAAGGATGCCGACATTGAGAAAGTAACAAAGTTTACGGCACAGTGGCAAGAACTACGGGACTCGTCGTACAGTGTCTTTTCAAAAGACTCTACCGTTAATTTGAAAAGTCCGATAGCTCTTGCATATTTTGTTATTTCCGATTCGATGAGAACGGAACTAACACGATTAGCATTCTCAAGACAACGTTCGCTTCAGGATGTAATGTACCTCAAACTCAATACGGCAGGGGAACGGGCAAAGATTGAAAGCTCCGATACCTATAAAAATGCTTCCGAATTTTATGCCAGCCTTGATAAAGTGCAAACTATTAACAGGTTACCACAAATATTGATTAGCTATAATAAACTACTGAACAGTACCCATGACTTTAAGCAGGAATCCCAGTTGCTTGCTTTTATCAGAGAGGAAGACAGGTGCTTTCGATCGCTTATGGAACATCTTAGTAATGTTCCCACGAATGAGATGCAGCAATTGACTCAAAAAACAACAAGACTCTTTGACCGCCTTTATTCTTCAGTTGGTCAAAAAGAAGATGAAGTGAATGACAGGACGATGCTGTATCTTACAATGCGCTTTAACAGGCGTATCATGCAAAATGCCATTGCATGCAGGGAAGATATATTAAACAATAAAAAACTCGACCAAGAGCAACGGATAAGCTACCGATGGATGCTCATTCAGCCCTATGTGTCGTTGGATAGTTATTCAACTGCAACTTTGACAAAAAAACAAAGGAAAGAACTAATGGAACTTTCCAAAGAACTCCCTGTGCTTTTAAACCGTCTGGATGAAAAAAGAAAAACAAAGGAAGAAGAGAACAAACTAATAACTACCTTGGCCGATTATTTCCTTAAATCCTATATTTCTGCAACTTTATAAATAAAAATCGTATGGAAAAAGCATTAGACTACAACAAACTTGAAGACGGAACTTACAAGCGTTCCATCCTCCTGCTTTATCAAAAGTTGATAAAGTTGCTCCCTCACTATTTTACGGAACAACAGATAGGCATTATCAAACACACTTATTTTACAGAGGTTGTTTTCAACATGGATGAACATAACATGTTAGAAAATGCAGTATCAGAATTGGTAGAGAAATTGCATATACACGTTCTTTATGCCTCGAGGGAAGAAAGCGGAAAGATATATAAGGTGGTAGCATACTCGACTCCTGTTGAAGATGAAATGTTTGTAATCTACCTTTCTTCGACCAACTATGGAATCATAGACTCAATGACAGTCTTCTTTTTTGATAGTTTGGAAACAATGTACTATCAGCTACTTTCTGAAAGAAAGCGGAAACCAAGGCTTCAAAAGGACATTCTGGAGCAAGAATCATACGCAGAAACATTGTCGAACTTTAATTGAAAGAAATATGGTGATGTTAATATTAAAATTGATACTTTTCGTTGTGTTGACGACCATTCCTTTCCTGTACCATTTTCTAATTAAGCCAAGAAGGGAAAGCGTGAAAAATTATAGGAATGTTTTTGCTGCAGCACAACCCCATATGTCGAAGATAAAGAAGTTGGCTTGGAGACTGGGTACCTATATTATCAACTTTTATGATAAGATGAAACATAGGGAAAAGCCAAGAAAATTCTTTACATTATTGATCTTATTATTTCTTCTCGGCATTCAAGGTGTGGACAATTTTGCATCTGGAGAAGTGGCTGCCACATATAAAACAATGGCAAAGGAAAAAAGACTGGAACAGCTTAGTATCAGCGGAAAGAAAACGGCAGCTCCTTTCATGCAACGAAAGATGAATAATTACCTATATCCTTTCCTCACACGTCCTGTTATTTATCTCCTGACTTTTGGAATAACATTGCTATTCTTCTCTTATAAATTAGCGAACAGAATATTCACGGAAATACATAACAGTAAAAAAATCCTGATAGCCATATCCTGCATAATAATATTGTTTTCTTTCTTCGATGAAGGAAGATATATATTGCTTTCAGAGGTGCTTTACGTCATCACAATGGCGGCATTATTTTATCCTAATTTCCAAGACTTCGAAGCCCCCAAAGGAAGAAAAACAATACCACAAAAATACATGGAAGAAAGAAAGGCAGCATGACCTTTATTTAATCATGATTTTTATATAAAAAAGTTAATGGGAAAAAGCCTGATTTTTACATCTAATATTTACAATAAAAAACGATAATGGTTAATGAAAAAATGATAGATAGAAAAACAGTTCAAACTGACAACAAAGAATATGATGTAAGGATGCCTTCCGCTTTGTTAGAATTTCTCTGTGGCGACTACACTTACAAGAACACAAGGCGTTTTTCTCGCCTACAAGCCTTTCGTGATCTCGTGGTGCGTCATTGTATATCCGAGAGAAAACAAGAGGATATGGCCGCAAACATAGAGTGCTTGTCAAAGTCTTGGGGATGGAGTCGTCCTTCTGTCATGAAGTTCATCCAAAATTTGGAAGCAATGGAGATTTTGGAAGTCTTCAATGTTGTCACGAGCAAAATGGTTAGACTTCAAAAAGACGTTGTTATTTTTGTACCCAAAAAAGAGACGAAGAAATGATGGTGAGAATCTTAATTCATTCGGAGAAATCTAAATTGACATTTCATTTTTAATGTTTACAGAAGGAAAAGACAAAGTCTTTGTACATGCGCTTGCGCATGAGGAATCGTTTTGCAAACGAAATAAATTATTTTATATTGGGAGGTAGCCTAATACCCCCCAAATAGAAATTTGGAGGAATTGACACCCCAAAAGAGAGGGACTTCGTGCGGCAAGCCGTGTCAATATTAGGCTCTCCGAGGGTTTAGACGACGATTACCTCTAAAAATCCAAAATGGGTATACAAAATAGACGTTTGTAAACCATTGACCCCTATGAATATTACATTGACCCCACCGTTGACCCCTCTGAATGTTATAAAATGAAGCTGTTGACCCCTGTAAATGTTACAAAATGACAGTTCTAATAATAACCTTGTTTTTTATGGGTAAAATTTCTTGTTTAGAAAAGGGGTTGACCCCCTTAAAACTTTCATTTTGTTACATTGACCCCTATGTTTGACCCCCTTGAAGTGACAAAATGTAACATTGACCCCACCGTTGACCCCTCAATGTGTAAGTTTAGAAAAAGGGAGAAGAAAGTTTTATAAATATTACCACTAATTGACCCCCATCGAAAAATATTAAAAAATAGAAATATATGGCAAAACAAGTAATGGATCTCATGCCCACAAAGGGCATTACAGTTGCTCAAAGTAATGAGCATCTGCGAAACTTCTCTGCGGAAGCCTACAAGAGAAAACTATCATATGCTTTTGATCCAACCCGTGAACATCTTAACTTTGAGGTTCGCAAGGGTGGAGTGATAACTCCTGTCAACAAAAAACTCTCAATCACACAAAGAATCAAAGATAATTTGAAGGCAAGGAATATAATAGATCCTAACATCGGACTTCCGGAACCAAAGTATCGAACTGTCGCAAATTTCATCTTGGGCGGTTCAAGGGATCAGATGCACCGTTTGGCATTCGGCGAGCAACATGTAAGCCTGGACAAAGAAGCTGACAATTCAAAGATTACTCGTAATTCAGAAATAGAAAAATGGGCTGTTGATATGTACAAGTTTATGAGTAAAAAATATGGTGAAAAAAATATCGCAGCTTTTATAGTACATCTTGATGAAACAAATCCTCACATTCACTGTACAATTTTACCAATAACAGAGCGGAATAAATTCTCTTGGAAAATGGTCATGGCTGGACAGAATAAATTTGAATACAGTCAACGAATGACAGCCCTTCATAATGAGCTTTCGGAAGTCAACAAAAAGTATTCTCTTGATCGAGGTGATAGCATCGCTGAAACAGGACGTAAACATAGGTCGATGAAAGAATACTATGCACAAAAAAGAGAAGACCTAAAGAACGAAGTTGACAATTTGAAAGAGAATGTTGCTGATCAAAAACTACAAATTTCAAGGAATAAGGTTACACTGTCAGAACAAGAAAAAGCGATTAAGCATGGAGAAGCAAGATTGAAAGGTTTGAGTACTATGATAGCTAATCTTGAAAGTCATAAGAACGATTTGTTAAAAGAAATTGAAAGATTAGAAAACGATGTCAAGGCTGGAAAAATTACCAAGGAACAGGCAGATGCTGAACGTGCGAGAATTATCGCTGATATTGAAAAAACAAAAGGAAAAATTATTGACAAACAAGAAAAACTTGCAGAAGCAGAAAGAAAGCTTAAATTGGTGAAAGGACTGACCGAGACCACCGAAGAACGATATAAGGAAATAAGGAGTGACATACACTCTATTGCACCGAACTTGAACACACAAGCCTTACATGAAATGCAAGCTGTTGGCTGGAATATGGCCTCGATAGAAGCACAAAAGTCTTATAGTAAATTTAATGCTTATCGTGAGTCTCTTCCGCAGGAACAGAGAGCTGCATTCGATAAAGCTACAGAAAACCTTTCAGAAGGGTCTGTCTTCGAACAGATGGCAGAAAATTCAAGCCAAGTGACGTTGGTTGCAACAGCCCTTTTTCTTGGATATCTCGATAAGGCAACGGCCATTTCGGAGAGTGCTGGAGGTGGGGCCGCCCCAAAAGGAGGCTGGGGAAAGAAACCCGACGAGGATGATATGGCTTTCCGGCAACGCTGTTTCCTTATGGGGATGCACATGTTGAAATCGGGTAAAAAACGAAATGTCAAGCGGTAACGCCACTACTTCCAAATCCGAAAACTTAGGAACAGGACCACAGCGTAGAATGTTACCATTTTCATTGACGAGATTTTCAGAGAATTGCTTGCATATCTCAAGTATTTTGACGAATTTTGTATAAAGGTTGTACATACAATGGTTTGAACTTAACGTTTTGAACATTAATAAGTTACTAAAAATCAACAATATGTGGAACTTTTTATTCATGTTTATCAACTTAAATTAATTCCGCCAACGGGTTTATAATGTGAAGTAATATGGATAATAAGAATTTTACAAATCAACAGCACAAACATGCGCAATCCAAACAGGATGCTCAATGGTCTCAAGTACAAAGTTTTGTGGATGGTTATAGACAAGCAGTCTTGGACTTCAAAGCTATTCTCCAAGAGCAAGAAGGAAAAGGTTACAAAACTCTTAAAGACCATCTGTGGAATAAGGTTAACGAAGACTTTGTGACTATCGAGACTGTTAAGAACTATGAGAATAGTCAACGGGTACCCGATAATAAAACTCAAATGTATCATGTTAGGTTTGTATATGATCCAACGGGAACTCATCAACTTTACTTTGATAAGGATATGCCTTTTATTCCTGTAGTGGGGCAAAAGTTCTATTGGAAAGATTGGAACGACTTAGATTCCGCCTTTATCATAGAAGAAGTGCATTTGGCTTTTAAGGATGACGGATTGCACAATTTTGATGGAATTTGGTGCTGGTGTGATTAGGCAACAGTAAAATATATGCAGTTAAAATGAACAAGCAGGATATTTTAGATACACTGGAAGAATATAAGCGTTTGGGCTTCCAAGAACAGATAGACTATGAAAAATTCTATCTCTATTCTATCATAACGCATTCAACGGCTATCGAGGGATCTACGATGACCGAGATAGAGAACCAACTGCTTTTTGATGAAGGTCTTTCTGCCAAAGGTAAAAGCATTATAGAGCAAAACATGAACCTTGACCTAAAGGCTGCCTACGAAAGAAGCATGGACATGGCAAGGAAACATACGCCTTTCTCCATTGACATGCTAAAAGAGCTATCATCAATAGTCATGAGAAGAACTGGGACAGCATACAGTACGCTTGGAGGAACATTTGACTCCTCAAAAGGAGATTTGCGACTGGTAAACGTAACAGCTGGGGCAGGTGGAAAATCATATATGAACCACCTGAAAGTACCACAGAGACTAAAAGATTTCTGTGAGGAAATGAACGAAAGACGGGAACAATTATTAAAAAATCCAGATATATACGAGCAATACCAGTTGAGCTTTGACGCACATCTGAAGCTCGTGACGATTCATCCATGGGTAGACGGTAATGGCAGGATGTCGAGGTTGATAATGAATCATATTCAGAATGAGTTTGGGCTGGTTCCCAGTAAGGTTTTGAAAGAGGACAAAGCCGAATACATCGAAGCGTTGGTTGAATCAAGAGAGAAAGATTCATGTTTGCCGTTCCAAGATTTTATGTTCAAAGAACATGCCAGGAATCTTCAACAGGAAATCGATAATTACAAGTTATCTATGGAAGAGGAGGAAGAGGAAGAAGAACAGAAACCCCGTCGCCATTTCAGAAGATAAAATTAATTAAGGGTCATTTAGGACTTTATCATCCAAGTGACCCTTAATCATTCTGTTGAAAAAGAAAGAAGCCATCATTGTTTGGGAGGTGTTCTGTTACTCTTTTTATGTGTCGTTTGAGAGCCTCCCTCCTTTTTGAACTCCGTCTGGATAATCTTTATCATCTCTTTTACTTCATCCTTAATCCGATCAAAGTTGGCTTGTAGGATGCGTGCCTTTGAGTCTTCAGAATCGAAGTGATAGAATTTCGGAATGGGATAATTTTCATAATCGTTTTCTTCTGCCTTAATCTGCTCCATGTCAAAAGAGGTCTTGCAAAAGAACTTGGTTGTCTTGAATTCTTCGGCAGTTTGAATATCCATAGAGTCCCGCCTGCCAGTTTTCGTGACGACAAAATCGCCAGCTGTTTGGCCACATAACCATCCTGGTCTCATATCGGCTATTTTTGATGCTGGCAACAGGCTGTCCATGTTCTCATTGAGATTGATGGATGTCCTGTCCCTGTCAATGGTAATGCCCTTTTTGAGCTGTACTACCTTGCCGAAAATATCGCCTGACAACCAGTCGAGCGTCTCTTTTGCTCGAGCAGAACCGGAAACAACATTACCTACGGTGGTTATAATCTTATCCTTTCCCACTTTGCCATAATCTGCCTCGAGCTGTGGAAGTTCCTGGAAGCCTAACGTGACGGCGACCTTGTTGCTTCTGGCTGTTCCTATCAGGCGGTCTATCTTGTGGAAATATAGAGTCGGCAGCTCATCAACGATGATACTTACTGGGACATTCTTTCCCATTCCACTGTTGACACGGGTAACAAGACGGTTCAGAATCAATGCGTTCAATGCACCGTTAATGCTTTCCATTTCTGGGTCATTGGCAATGAGCAGGTAACTCGGATGTCTTGGATCAGATACCTTCAGGTCGAAGTCATCCCCACTGAACACCCAGTATGACTCATGGGTAGCCAAACGGGAAGTCTGTACACGTAGCGTTCCTATCATACCTTCGAGCTGTTCCATGGCTCCATTTTCATAGGCTGTCATGAAAGGACCCAGTAGAGGATAAACTTCGGGGTTGGTTGTCAACACTTCAAAGATCTCATCATAGGAGTGATTTAGTAATGCGAGCACATGTGGCATATCAGAATACTGTCCTTTCCAATAAGACGGCTGCACTTGGTAATCCTTGTTACCTATATGTTTTTTGTCTCGGAAGACTCTTCCTGTCAAACGCTTATGATGAGTTTCATTATCCTCACCATACTCTGGGAAAAGTTCATTTCCATTCTCATCGAAAGGTTTTTTATTGTAGTTTACAAAAAAGAAAATACAGGCTGCAAGAAAGTTGGTTGCGGAAGTCTGAAAGAATTGGTCAGAACCACCTCCAGAGGCTTTCTGCCCTTTTTGAAGTGACTCTATTAGTGTCTCTGCTGTTTCTTGTGCAGCTGCCAAATTTGTTATGTATTTCTGCTGAATAGGATTGACACGTGCGCTATATTCTATATTGACAAAGTTGATGATGTTGAAATTGCAATCCTTGGGTAGGTTTCCTTGTAATTGGTTTATTCTATAATGGTAATATAGCTTTTGGGCAAGAGTCGGAAACTTGTAGTCGTAGACCACCATTGCAAAACCTTTTTTCGAATGTTGGCGGATGTACGGTTCGATGACAGAGAATGTTTTACCAGAACCGGGAGTGCCGACAACCCATGTACCACGGAATGGATTGACAATGTTTATCCATCCTTTCCTGAACTTTCCCTTATAATAGTAACGCATGGGAATGTTGACGGAATACTTGTTTTCTACAAGGTTCGTTGTTTGTTTAAAACTTTCGTTCTCAAAATTGAACGGATCCTTGAGCATACCGTCCCTGAAGTACTTCGACACGTTGTCAAGAGCAACATGAACAAGTACTGTTCCAACGACAGACAGAACGATATAGATCCACATGTTGGATTTCAAAATCCATAACCTGACGTGCCAGTCGAAGTTATAGACAAATACCGATGCCGCTACAAGGACAAGCCCGAAGGCAAGGGGGTAGAATACCATTTTTCGAGCATCGAACTCTATTTGCTTCTTGTTCTTGGTACCTATGCAAGTGATGATTACCAACATGAGCGTAACCATCTTCGAATAGGGCAGAAACTGATACATGGATAATACACCAAGTCGATGATGGAAACTGTTGACGATACCACCTAACCCATGTAGGGCGATAGGATCCAGGGCATACATGAAGAACTCTAAAAGGAGCGATACGTATATGGCTGTCCTGAAAATACTATATGTGCCTTGTATTTCTTTGCTTTCTTCCATTGTTTTAATATTTTACGCTTTGTGCATGTTTCTTCCAAGTCTGTAGGCAGTCCTTTGTTACAGCTGCCATTTTACGTGGCTGGTATTCCTTTCCTGTACCTTTTAGGTCGTACCATGAGTCCATTATTGTAGTGTAATGAACCAAACGGCTTAATGTTCGGAGCTTCCGGTTGAGTGTCCGCAAATTCACACGTATTTTATCCATCACTTTGAGCCGTTCGTATTGTGTCATCTTTGCATTTTTGTCCTTGTTCTTCTTCAGTGGAAGAACCTGCTTGACATCGGCTGCGAGTTTCAATCCTTCTTCAATAAGATCGGTGTAAATTTTATTCTTTGACCTTGATAGGGCAACCGCCAAAACGTTAGCAGGCTGTCGCACAACTATCCCTTGGACAACCTTGAGATTCTTCCGTGCTTCATCCACCTCCATGTAAATACCATAGATATTAGCAGCCACAGTCAGGATGTCATCAAACTGGTTCAAATAATTATTGAACTGTCTTTGGAAGTTTGTTGTAGCAGCAACTTCTTCGTTCAGATATTTATGCCCCGTGAGGTTCGCACACAACAAGGCATCCTGTGCCATTAAAGCCCTTTTCGCTTGTTTGGCATAATTATAAAACATTGTCGCCCTGACAGGATCTGGGCCACTCTGCGCAAATAGGCTTGGTGTAAAAAGAATAGCTACAACGATGCCAATGAACTTGAAATAAACGCTCTTTATTGTCCCCATGGCTTATGTGTTTGTCTGTATTTATAGAATTTAGCAACATTACTGATGGCTCTGCGCATTCGCTTGGATGAATCTTCGGCCAACATTTTATTGCTCTTGTTGATTTTTCCGCTAATTGCTCTGTTCCACACGTCATCAAAAGAGTGTACGGTTATACTCACCGACAGCTTACGGAGCTTTCTGTTCAACCGCTCTAAATTATCATTCAAGTTCCACACGAGCTGTGTCCTTTCTGCTCCGTTGAGCATGTTGCCTTCTCCTCCCTTGGCAAGTATGTTTTTCAAAATCCTGTATGTACGGATAAACTCCGCTGCCGTTTCCATATAGAGATTATTCATCGACACAGAAGCAGCTATACCTTGCGGATTGATTCTGCAAGCTGTGTGGACTTCCCATAGTGCGGTAAGCGTCTGTAATCCATCCGCATAGAGCGTAGTGGCGGCTTTTATGGCTGAAGCATAACCTGACACAGTCTTCAAATAAGAATTGTATTTACTTTCCCATTCTTTCATCTTGGTATTGGCACGTGTCATGGCTGCCTGCTCTATGGCAAGGGCTGCCATAGCTCTTGACTGTTTCTTTATCTGACTGGCAAGACGTTCCTCACCTCCAGCAATAGCTGCGTATTCAAGCGGATTGGATTGCGTTAGTCCTTGTCCTGATGCTGTTATAGCTCCTAAAAGAAGAAACATAAAAATTGAAATGCGCTTAAAGCCTGTTTGTAATTTCATAAATACCCTTTCTTTTCTTGTTAAATTCGACTCGTTGACGTATCTCATCGACAATATTCATCCTTGCCTTAATGCCTATCATATCCAGCTGTGGATTGTTTCTGTCTCCAGAATAGATGGTGATGGTCTTCAGTCCAAACAGTTGCTGGGGCAACGACTGATGCTGCCGATAGTCGACAACACGATAAAGCTCGATATAGTCCGTTGAATGCGAAAACAAACCATGAAGAGTGATTAACTGTTCCCCTGTCAGGACATATTCGATCCTTGCCATATAAACCACTTGGAAAAACAGATAGAAAGCAAGAAACAATGCTGGCCATATGAAAAACTCATGGAAACGAAACTCCATAAATTTGCTTATCCAAAAACTTGCCAGGCACAGCAATATCCCAGGCTGCTCATTGATACAGAACTGCCCCCAGTGGGGACGAATTGTTACCGTTTGGAAAGGCATAAATTCATGATTGAGCATATAGCGAATATTGTGAGTGGTTAAATACCCATACCTCTGCCTTCAGATGGACCTCTTCTAAGCTGCTCATTCTCTGACTCGTAAAGAGCCGCAGAAACCGCTTCGGGAGAAACAACGCCGGGCTTGGAAAATACGTTTCGGCTTGCATAAATTTCAGGACGGAAACGTGGCTCTGCCATAACAGAACCAACAACATCCATTCCCACAGAGACTGCAGCAAGGATAGCAGCTCCCAAGTTAAAGCCGTGTCCCGCTTTTGTCTTCATCTCCACTTCTGGGAAAATCTTATCGAAGAGCTTCATTCGCTGCGTGTCATTGATGGCACGGAACTTATCAAAATCTTTTTGAGTAATCTCGTGGGAAAAGACATTGCCGTCTATGACGGCGGTCATCTTGTACTTCCCTTCTATTATCTTTCCTTCTGCGTCACGCAGACGCTCCACGGCTATATCTCCGACTTCGGTTGCCCTTCCATGTCCACCGCTCCTGACCCATTCCTTGTTTGGTTTCAGATTCTCCAAGGACTCACCGTTTACGTTAGCCTCTCCGTTAAGGGCAATCCTTACGCTTTGACGCAATTCAGTCAATGTGGGTTGGCTCTTGCCTTCAGCTACAAAAATCCTTTCGCTCTTGGAAACGATTTTTTCATCCGACTCTGATAGGGCTGTGGCTTTGATATGTTCCGTATCTTTGAAAATCGTTCTGTTCAGGGCATCTGCCATACGTTCATTGTACTTCTTTTCTACCTCGGTTTCCAACGAATCTTTTATATCAACATTCTCGGAATAGGAAGATGTGCGTTTCTCTGTAGTAGAAAGACGCAACTGAACTTCCTTGACGACTGACAGGGGTTGTTTTTTCTCATCAGTTATGGGAATGATGGTGGAAAGTAGTTTTGCCTTTCCCTCATCATCCGCATTCTTGAAAGCAAGATACTGCTCTTCGGTGATTTTGTATGACCACATGCCAATATCTTTACTCTCACGCATATTCAGCATATACTCGCCGGAAATTTTATCCTTGTAAGCCATTGCCCCCATAATGGCGGCAGTGATGTTGTCGTTAACAAGGTTGTAACGACCGCCCAAAACGGCAACACCGTCGGCTTCTTCAATCCTGCCAGAACGCACAGGGTCTTCCAATATACCATTGGAAGAACTCTTTATCTTTACTTCATCAAAAACTTTGTCGAACAGCTTCAGACGGTACTCATCATTATAGTTGATGAACTTAATGTAGTCCTCTTTGGATATGTCATGTGCCATGACTTGATTGTTGATAACGGCGGTCATACGAAACGTGGTTGCCCCTTTGCCATCATTGACAGGTGACACTTGAATCTCACCGACAGAAACAGCACGTCCGTCCTTTACTGGAAGATAAAAACCTTCATTTGGATTAAGGGCACGCCCATCAACGACACCGATAGAGTTCCAGCTGTCTATAAAGCCGCTTCGGTAGTCCTCACGCATGTCTTTCATATCTATGATATCAAGTTTGGATGCCATATATTGATTGGCTACCTCCTGATGAACCCCTAATTCTTTCTCCACTTCGGGCTTCAGTTTGATGTCTACATAATCCTTGCTGTTCAGCATCTCTATGGTTATCCTGTCGGCAAAGTCTTTCCCTATGACGGCATTTAATATGGCGAGTCGTTCATTCACGGACACACCGTCCTTGTTGTGTACGCCCTTCTTATCGCTGTACTTAAATTTCTCATTCATAAGTTTCTTAGTCTCATCGAGATTTAACTTATATTCGAGATTGGTAGGAACGGAGGCGGACTTGATGGTCAGCAAGTTATTTTTTTCGTCTATGACAACTCCGTGTGAAGACAATACTTGTTGGAATTTCTGGGCTGACATATAAACTGGCGAACTGATGGAGTCAAGGGGTACAGCCTGTCCCTTCGGTCTTTCAACCTTGGGCTTCTGCTGTTCACTGATACTCATGGACTGAAGAACGTCCTGTTTCTGCTTCGCACCTTTGTCATAGAAACCATAGGCACCAGTTTTCATCTCTCCGGGGCGCAAACGTCCGTCAGGACGGTCTATAACAACAGGTGCGCTGCTGGCATAGAAGGGTCTGTCATCTATACGCCTGATACGTCCACCGTGGACAAGTCCTATCAAGCCATCTATGATATTGTCAAACCGCCCGTATCTCGGTCCTTCAAAGGGGAAAAAGAAATGTGGTTCTCTGTAACCATATTCTCCATGAGCAAGGCGGTGTCCGTCAAGTCCCATGTTGATAGGGCTGTTGGCATTGCGAGCAGCGACAAACGATCCAGGAATGTAATAATCCTCCTTAACGATGTCAACAAAAGTATTGTAGGCTTTCTTATCCCAGGCATTTGTCCCACTGTTCATCAGGTTCTCAACCTGCTGCTGGTTGAGAGGATAGCGTCTTGGCTCTGATGAATTATGCGACAAAGTGACAAGCTCATAGTCACCTGTCTGTGTCATGGCGATGTGCGCTTGCATACCGTTGGCGTTGAGAGTGTCTTGAAGACGCTGTGATATATCTGTAACGCCATAGTTGATGTTTTTTCTTAAAATAGCCATATTCTTTTGTTTTAGTACTTCTTATTTTTGTCTATAAAGGATAACACAGGTGTGACGGTTGGCAGTATAAGGCTTGTAAAGATTGATACCACCTCTGCTTGCTCCCGTCATTCTCGACTTAGGCACTCCAGCGTTTAGTAACAGTTTGGCAATATAACGGCAGCGTTTGATGGCCAATCTTCTGTTATGCCTTGGTGAACCAGTCTTGCTGTCCGCAGCACCGACAATACGTACGTCCAAGTTATACTCCTTAACGGCAGCGGCAATCTCTGGAATATTGACTAACTGTTGCCTGTCGACAAGTTGCGTGGTATTGCGTTTGAAGAAAAACAAAATAGGAGCATCAAACATGGCAATGTTCTCATCAACAGTTGCTTTTGTACTATCTGTATTGCCTGCGGCAATTCTTTCCTGAAGGGATTTAAGACCGCTGTAATTGTTGCGTGGATAGGTTAACGGAAACCGTGACGATTCATCATTTACAGCAATCAATCTTTTATTCTTAGCTTTCCAGCCCAAATGACCAATGCCTATGGTAAGCCCGATACTCCCTGAAAGAAGGTTGTCACCAAAACGCCCCTTCTCGCCATATCCATCAAAATTCTGGCTGGCTGTTATTCCGTCAAAGGAAGCGGACAAACTGATACGTTCAGTTAAATTGTAACTTCCCAAAATACCGTATGAAAAAGCAAAGGAGTTTTCCTTCAGGTTATTGTGCCTTATAAGTCCCGCACCTATATAAGGACTTATATTCCATTTTGCAGGTTTCTCGAAGGAGGGTCGGAAGAATGAGGATATATTCAGAAGGAGATCGGCATGATAGCTGCTAAAAGGCTGGGATGTTCGTTGGCTATCAACGAACCTAATACCTTGATAAGCGATTCTCGTGCCGAAGTATGGCGAGTGCCATTTACCTATAGCAAAATGCAAACCGAACTTGGTTCTGCCGTAAAAATCCGTGTGTGAGACAGGATTACCCAAAAATGATATAAAACCACCATGAGCGGAGACAAACCAATTGTCTCCTAATCCTGACAGTTCATATTTCACATGGCTGTCTATCGGATTGGGCAGGGTTGCGGAAGAACTCACATAGTTTGCAGAAACTTCGTACTGGGATTTTACATAGATTTGTTCATTATTACCGTACACTACTTGTGCATGGGTGTCGTGACCTACAAGTGTAAGGACTGACAACAAAATGAGATACTTGTTCATCATATATTTTATTCTTTGCTTATATTTATATTCTATTACAGTCTCTCGGCCGCTGCATCATAGAGATAGAGCTTATGTTTCATGATAATGCGCTCGCATCTTTGTACATAATCTCTTGCCGTGGCATACCCAGCGGCTTTAATGGAAACAAGCCAGTTATGAAAATCTTTAGAGCTATATTTTCTGCACCGCTTGTAACGTTCGCTTAACAATAGTCTTGAATGATATTCCATGCTGGCTTCTGGAGAAGCGAAATTGCAAAACTTTTCGTTGGGACGATCATCATCATGGAGGCTATATGGCAGTCCACTTTCCAGCCAATCTTTATTGGCTTTGATACCGAAGTAGTTGAATCCTGCTTGGGCAAGACTGCTTTTCCCCCAACGGCTTTCAAGTGCCATCTGGGCGAGGATGACAGAAGAAGGGATGCCGTATTTCTGCTGCTGTCTCATGGCGGCATGCGCATACTTCTTGAAAAAATCATCAGGAGTGAGAATGTCTTTTTCATTGACGTGAAGTGCTGTGATACATTGCAACTTTACATCCCGGATATAGGTCAGGAGGTTGTAGGGGTCTTCTAAATTTCCTCTTAACCTGCTGGTGATATGGAGGTGTGCGCCTGTCGATCGACCAGAAGAACCGCTGACACCAACAGGGTCACCTGCATAGATTCGTTCTCCTTTCTTCACCCAAATTTGAGATAAGTGACAGTAGCTCACGGCGTAGTCACCGTGCTTCATGATAATGTAATTGCCGCTACCAGAATCATAGCCAGTGTTCATGACATAACCATCAAACATGGCAAGTACATTTTCATAGCGTGCCTTTAAGTCCAAACCGCAATGTTCCTTTGTCTTACCAGTAAACGGATCTTTGCGTATGCCGAAAGCAGAATTTACCTCGATACTTTGCAAAGGAAAACTTACACTGAAGTATTTGTCTATCCAATAGTCTTGAAGGCTGTTATCTACAGTCTGCTTTTGTGCAAGGACAAAGAGACAAGATGCGCTCAAAACTGCAAGGAAAATATGTCTAAGAAATATAACCATCGTCTCCTTTTTTATGCTTACAAAAGTAAAATAAACCAGTTTAATAGCTGGCTCAAAAAAAAAGGAAGTCTTATATTAACATTTCAAAAACTGAAAACCCCACAAATCAGCCTAAAATCGTTTTGAAAATGTTAATATAAAAGGTTTATTATTTTGGAAGGCAGACTTTTCAAGTAACAAACTATCTTTGCAAAAACAAAAATCAATGAATTTATGAAAACAACTTTTGACGAGAATGAGATTCCGTACGAGAAATTTGCAAGTCTCGGATTGACTCAAGAAATGGTGGATGACCTTCCTGAAATAGTGATGAAAAAGATGCTTGGAGGTCAATGGACTCCTATCTTACCTATCAGCGTAGACTTGGGTGATGGAGTACGAAGATCAATTCAAGCCCGCATAAAACTTGAAAAAAGAAATGATGCCGTAGATATAATGATCGCTCCAAGAAGCGAAATGGCAGACTTGGAGGACTTTACGCCCGAGGAACAGAATACGCTCCGAAGTGGTAAAGTTATCATAACTAAAATGCCAGGAAAGGAGCAATGTTTCGTACAACTTGACGATAAGACGAACAGGGTCTTCTATATCCCAGTTTCCTTGATGGAGGATAATTTGGCATCACTGCAAAATGAGCTGGAACTCACCAATGAACAGGTGGCGCAGATGTGTACTGGGAATATTATATCGGTAGACAAGCAGGAAGGAAAATTCACCTTCGGACTTGATTTCCTTGCTGACGGATGTATCAAAGTCGTCAGTGGTGATAGGGAAGAATACGACAGTGTTGTTTCTCGTGAGATGCCTACATATAATTTCGGTATATACGGATGTTGGGTAAAAGAGTCTGACAACTCCTTCAAAAATTATGTTCCCGAAGAGGAATATACGGAAGATATGCAAAGGGAATTCTATCATTTAGGAGATGAAAACTCACAGAAAGCGGAACAGAAGAACAGAGGCATGCACAGATAATCTTATAAATTTACAATATGGCAAAAATAATAAATGAGTTAATTGATAAACTCGACCGTGAGGAAATAACAAACCTGCAGTGTATCACAATGCACGGTCAGGAAATGGTGAATACCTATAAAGAATGGTGCCAAGTATTGGGCTTCCAAGAAGGTGATGAAGACGGAGCTGAACAATTTGTCAACGAATTGCGATACGGTGATGAACCTGATGATGGTGATTTGCCCGAAGAAGCGTGGGACAAAATTGGAGGATTTTTCAACAGATCCTCGAAAGATACAAATATGCACCACAACACAGTACAAAATAAAGGAAACGGCTTTTCATCAATGGATCTTTATAATAAGTGGAAAGAAGATAATAATTTACTTACCACTCTAAAAAACTCTGATGAAGCAGTGAAGATTACACTTTGGAGATACCTTCATGTTGACGGAGGAATTAAAACCTGTGCAAGATCTATCAACGTGTCCAAAAATACAGTAAAAAAATGGTGGAATATCCGTTACTTTATTGATGCTGCCCTTGCTGACGGCGGTCACGTTCACCCAATAAGATTGGATTATGACACCATAAAAAAAACTATCATCCAAGCGGTTGATAAGGCGGAACAAGGATAACAACAAATTGTATCATAAGCTGTATTGGAAGGGG
>OBYM01000618.1_pt1 | contig 18412 bp, 12 predicted proteins | sample 1538191 | NCBI WGS metagenome assembly OBYM01 (sample SAMEA2580165, study PRJEB22360) | human gut metagenome | biome: human gut; feature: human-associated habitat; material: faeces | place: Denmark | collected 2008/2010 | reverse complement strand
TGACGAAGCTGTCTAAGTATGAGAAAGAAACCATCATCAACTGGAACGAGGCGGATGACACCGCCAGTATCTACACCTTCAACGCCGATCTGAAGCGCAGGCTGGCCGAGTTCAGCCGCAAGTATCCCCAGCTGTGCAGGTTGGAGCATAGCACCACTGAGGGCAGCGTGACCTATGTGATGGACAAGTCCCGCCTGTCCATCCGTTTGGTGCCCCCGTACAGCGAAGAACGGCTGGCAGCTGCCGGAGAGTACGCCAAACAGCACGGATTTCAGGCCTTGCGGACGGACAAGAAGAGCGCCTGAAATCGGGTCAATTCACAGGAAAATGGCGGGTCTGTACCCGGTATTTTTGCGGTGAATTGGTGTCGTGATACCCCAGCGCCTCCATGCTGGGAAATGCGACAAAGGGAGCATTCAGAGACGGAGGAGCTGACAGAAACCGTACAAGTGGTGGAAGTCAGTTTCTCCGGGCGGAGTACAGAGGGCGGCAAGCCCTTTGTGCTGGGTACAATGGGGCGGCTGGGAACGAGAGATTTCCGGCAACGAACTGTCCAACAACGAAGGTGGATTTGTGGAGCTGAGCGTGGAAGAAGTCCGTCAGCTGGAACTGTCAAAGGAGTGGATTGCCTGATTTACAGGGATTGTTGCTCAGTTAGTTGTCGGCTGGTTGCTGACTTTGTTGCTACAAAAACGGGGGTATGGACACGATAAATGCCCATTAAGCAAGGCTTTTTGGTGGGCATCTGTCTTCTGACAACGAAAGTAACGAGATTTCACAAGAAAATTTGAAAAATAAGAAACGATGGCCAGACGATAGGTTACAGGTTTTTTTGGAGTTTGTTGCCGGACTTCGTTGCCGATGCCTTTGCCTGGCCTTTCTGATTTGCGGAGGTACTGAATATTTAGCAGGGATATTTTGGCAGAACTTCTCATAGAGATAGAAAAGAAAACAGGCAGAGAGGAGGCGGCGTTTCACCATGAAAAAGCGAAAACTGAATTATCGGTTCCATGACCCAAACACAGCAGAAACAGCCGCCAATTATCTGCTGAAGGTATTGATCGAGGCTAACACATCAAAAGTGGAACAGGCCATCCAGCAAAGCGCCGACAGACAGGTTGAGGAAGAGCAGCGAGAGCACCTTGTGTGAAACACACTGGGTGCTTTTCCCTGTTTACATTTACACTTTCTGCGATATAATAAAGATGTAACAGAACGATACAGATATAACCGGGAGGTCTGCCATGAATATCGCCGCTTACTGCCGGGTGTCCACCGATAAGGAAGATCAGCTTAATAGTCTGGAGGCACAGAAAGCCTTTTTTGCGGAATATACACAGCGTACCGGAGATAACCTTGTGCGCCTGTATGCCGACGAGGGCATTTCCGGTACCAAAATCAAAAACCGCAAGGAATTTCTGCGGATGATGGCAGATGCAGAGCACGGCCTTTTTGATATGGTGGTGGTCAAGGATATCTCCCGTTTTGCCCGGAACACGGTTGACCTTTTGCAGAATGTCCGCAAACTCAAGGCGTTGGGAATCGAAACGCAGTTCCTGACAGCCAACATGACCAGTATGGGCAACAGCGAGTTTGTCTTGACCATCTTCGGTGCGCTGGCACAGGAGGAAAGCGCTAACACCTCCAAGCGAGTGAAGTTCGGCAAGAAAATGAACGCAGAAAAAGGTCGTGTTCCCAATATCGTCTATGGGTATGACAAGACGATTGGCGACTACTTCAACCTGACCATTAACGAGGAAGAAGCCGCCATTATCCGCCAGATTTATGAGTGGTATATTAAGGACGGTTACGGCGCAGCAAAAATTTCCAATTTCCTCAACGAGCGGGGTCTTAAAACCAAACGAAACTGCCGGTGGAGCCAGAACGGTGTCTGCCGCATCCTCACCAACGAACTCTATACCGGGAAAATCATCAATGGCAAACAGGAAGTCACCGATTTCCTTACAGGTCAGCGGGCCGACAAGGATGAAACAGACTGGATGGTAGTGGAGCGGCCAGATCTTCGCATCATCGACCCGGAAACCTTTGAACAGGCCCAACAGATCATGCAGTCCCGTGGACAGGCTTTCAAAGTGGACAAGGAACGGCAAAGCAACAAATACCTGTTCTCCACTCTCATTAAGTGCAAAGAGTGCGGCTGGTCCTTCCGGCGTACTGTCCGCACCTATAAGAACACCTATGTGCGCTGGGTCTGCTCCGGTCACAACGGGCGTGGAGCCGACAACTGCCCCAACGCTGTGACAGTGGACGAAGATGAACTGATTGAGGTTTTGCAGGAATACTTCGCAGGGGTGCTCAAAGCAAAGAAAAATGTCATCCGATATGTCACCCATGAGTTCCAACGAGTCTATAAGGCAAAGGATGAAAACCTGAACTATGAGAAGGAATTGACTTCCCAACTTGCCAAACTGCAAAAGACCCGTCAGAAATACATGGATATGTATGCTGATGATCTGATCAGCAGGGAGGAACTCAACGACAGGATCGGCGGGATGCGGAAAGAGATTGAGCGGCTGGAAAACGAGCTGAAGATGGTGTCCTATCACCTCACCAAAGGCGAACAGCTGGAAACCATCCTGCACCAGACCTTTAAGGAGATCGAGGACATTGCCGATGTACGGCAGATGACTAACGCCCAGCTGAAGAGGATCATCCAGAAGATTGAGGTGGATAAGGACGGGAATGTGGATATCTATCTGCGCCTGTTCGGTGATTTGGGCTTGGACGAAACCATTCTAATTCGTCACGACGAAACATAAAGACGTATCAGAACGGCTGCGCCACGTAAATCCGCAACTGTACCATCAAGTGCGGGGAATCTTGGAATACAACAAGGCCCAGCGCCATATTCGCGGCGGAATGGCTACCAGACAAAAATACTGCGGGAAATAGCGGTCGCCTTGCTTATATTTCCATACAAAAAATACCCCGACTTCCGTTTATGAGGGAAGCCGGGGTTTTGATTTGATCTCAAGCTAAGAGGGGAGAAAATCATTTGGCAAAAAATTGTTTGAAGATTTCGACAACTTTGGAATCATGATGCTTTTTAAGCCAGGTTCCGTAAATTCTCCAGTAATACGGTTCTTTAAATGGAATGGCTTTTAGTCCTTGATAGTTTGTTTGAGGAAATGCAGGGCATACGGCCACTCCGATTTTCTGTTTGCATAATCGATATAGAGTATCACCGTCCATGGTTTTCGCTCGTATTTGAGGAACAAATCCCTTAATATGACACATCTGTACAAAGTCATAATAAATATGGAATTGTTCATTCATCATGACCATATCTTCCTTTTCAAGCATTTCAATACTTGCATACTCAAGATTCCAAAACGGATGGCCTTCATAAACCAGCAAAACAATCGGAATACTGGCCACCACGATCTGTTCCAGATAGGGACTTTTTATCGTAGAGGTGACAAAGCCATAGTCCAAAGTTCCTTTTTCAAGCTGTGAAATCACTTTATCATTTTCGGATTCACTCCAACCGATTGTAAACTTGGAACGGCTGTTAATAAATTCAAAAAGCTTTTCAAACGCTATCACTTTCAGGGTACCATTGGCAAAACCGATTTGAAGCTCATCACTGCCTCGATTCATTTTATAAATTTGCCTTTTCATTTCTTGAATATCCTGCAGAACCTTTCTGCTCTTTTCATACAAATAGATACCGCTTTCCGTTGGTATCATGCCAGACTTGGTCCTTGTAAATAGCTGGCAATCCAGCTCTATCTCGAGTCCTTTTATGACTTTTCCCAATCCCTGAGGGGAAATATACAGTTTTTGGGCAGCTGTTCTAATATTTCCTTCTTCGAATACGATTTGAAAATAATACAGATTTTTCGTGTCCATTTTATCCCCTCCCAATTTTTTAGATTATAACATGGATTCCTATGTTTGTTAATCATTTTGGAACCGGGTTTTATGGCAGGCGACCGAATAAAAAAACAAAACAGCTTACAAAACCGGAATCGTTCCTCCGTTTTCGCAAGCTGTTTTGCACGGTTTTTATGACAGGGGCATTTGATAACAGCCCCCAGATTGTTTATTCAATATGATTTGCCACTTCAAAAGCATCCCATATTGCATACATAATATTGGAAACTTTCTTGGCGTCGCCCAGCAGATAAATCTCAGGAACTTCAAATTCCAGCTGCTTATAAAGCTCGTTTTCTTCCTTGTAGCCAACTGCCAGAATTACGCTGTCGCAGGCAATTTCCTTGGTTTCCTCACCGCATTTTACGGTCAGCTTACCATCCCGATAGCCTTCCACCTTGGAGTTGGTATAAACATCAATATTGTTAAAGGGAATCAGCGCTTCCAGCATTTCGTGGTTAGCCGCACACAACGGTCCATTCACCGCCATCAGCTTGTCCATTGCTTCTACGATGGTAACCTTTTTCCCATGCTGTGCCAGCCAAAGAGCCGTTTCGCAGCCTACCAATCCACCGCCTACTACGACAGTCGAATTGCCGCAATCCTTTTCTTTTAGCAGCACCTGTGCTGCCGTAAATACCTTGTCGTCATCGCCAAGAGAGAAGACTTTGGGCTTGGAACCCGTTGCAATAATCACAGTATCACAGCCAGATGCCAGAATCTTTTCGCTGGTAACTTTCTCGTTCAGGTGGACTTCCACGTGTAATCTCTTCAGCTCATTGGTATACCAAGCGGCTAATGCCAAATCATCTTCCTTAAATTCAGGAGCACCGCCAGGAATAAGATTGCCGCCCAATCTGCCGCTCATTTCATAAACTACAGGTTCGTGTCCTCTAATGGCAAGAACTCTGGCAGCCTCGCAGCCGGCAACACCGCCGCCTACAATCAGAACCTTTTTCTTTGTCAGAATCGGTCTATATGCAGTCACTCTTTCTCTTGCAGCCTGGGGATTCACGGCACAGTTAATCATAGAATAGGAAGCCACTCGACCCATGCAGCCTTCCTGGCAGGAAATGCAGGGACGAATTTCGCTCATTCTGCCAGATCTCACTTTGTTGCAGTAGTCAGGGTCTGCCAGCAGCGGTCTGCCCAGATCGATTACGTCACATTCACCGTTTTCAATCGCCTCAAGAGCCATATCCGGGTTATCCATACGGCCTGCACAGAATACGGGAATATTAACAACTTCCTTGACCATCTTACAGTATTTACGGTACAATCCCTTCTTTTGATACATCGGCGGATGATTCCACCACCAAGCATCGTAAGTACCCACATCGGTATCAAGAGCATCGTATCCGTAGCTTTCCAGAAGTTTTGCAGCCTCCAGACCTTCTTCGATATCTCTGCCCATTTCTTTAAACTCTTCTCCGGGCAGCGCACCGACTCTCCAGTCCTTGATCATGCTCTTCAGGCTGAAACGCAGGGTAACCGGGAAATCAGCGCCGCAACGCTTTTTAATTTCTTCCACAACTTCCTTTGCAAATCTCAGTCTGTTTTCCAGCGAACCGCCATATTCATCGGTTCTGTGGTTAAACATGGAAATGGCGAACTGATCCAACAGGTATCCTTCATGGACGGCATGAATCTGAACACCGTCAAAGCCTGCACGCTTTGCATGGAACGCAGCATCACCAAACTGTTTGATAATCAGGTGAATTTCATCTACCGTAATGGCACGGCAAGTTTTATCGAGCCAACGATGGGGGATTGCGGACGGCGCGATGGGCGGAATGTCGCCTACATTGGTGGGAATGGTAACACGGCCAAAACCGGCAGACAGCTGCAGGAAAATTTTACTTCCATAAGCATGGACACGTTCTGTCATTTCACGGCTTGTCTTGACAAATTGTACCGGCTTATACAGCGGGTTCGGTACCGTGGAAGGGTCTTGTTTTTCTACAAACTGGTCAAAGAAAGTAACACCCGTGATAATTAAGCCCGTGCCGCCCTTTGCACGTGCTGTATAGTAATCAATACCTCTTTGATTCCAGCCTCCGTTTGCATCTGCTAATCCAAGGGGACCCATGGGAGCCATGGCAAAACGGTTTTTCAAGGTCACCCCGCCCACAGTGATAGGGGAAAACAATTTCTGATATTTCATGACCAAATTTCTCCTTTCTTTGGTATGGAAGCGCTTGACGGTGCTTGTTTGTTATAATTATAACATACTTAAAACCTACCATGTGCAAACTTTTTATTTGCCTGTAGAAAGATTCTTTTTCTGATCATTAACTAAGTCGTGAGACGCATCCACATGTGGAGAAATTGGTTCTACCCTGTCTCTTTTTTTATATCACTACAACCCCATTCAACGAACCGATACAGATACGAATTTATACGGGATTTGACATATCGAATATAGACATCTGTTCGTAGGATTCTGTTACGGCAAAGTTTGGTTTGGGTTCCGGGATACTCCCATCCCAATTTTCCGTAATGGGAATGGCACCTTTTGCAATCAGAGCCTGATTACCGGGATAAGGATGCTCCCAGCATAAAGTGGGGCACCAGTTTTTCTGTAGATTTTCGCATGCGCCTGCCCACGTCCCCCCTTTATTCAAATCAGAACGAACGACCACGGTAGCGCTGGACTGGGCATAAATATAGCGGTTGCGCATCATGGCCATGCCTACATGAAAGGCAGCATCAGGTTTGGAAACGGACATCAGCAACAAGCTTCCGTTTTGAATATATCGAACCATGTCGCTTTTTTTCAGCTTTTTCAGCAGGGAGTCAGAAAGGTATTCAATAACAAAAGACCCCTTCCGCAAGGCTTCCTCTCCGGAAACCGTATCAATCCCTTTGGCTCCTCCGGATACCACGCCGTATCCCAGAGAGACTGTTTTTCTGACAGCCGCCTTTGTAAAGTCAATATCGTCTGCCTGTACCGTTCGCGCTCCCACATATCCCATATACTTTCTATCCAGAAGCTGTAAATTTCCGGCACAATAAAAAATGGGGGGACAGCTGTTGCCCAGCTTTTTTTTCAATTTCTTCGGATATAATGCATCGGCTCTGGTAATGGCGTCTATCCCGATATTCTGATATTCTTCAAGCGCAAAACTCAAGCTCGCGTTGCGATCCAGCAGCCGTGTAATTCTTTCAATTTCATCGCCGCTGATTCCCAGGATTGATTTGAAATCATCCGTTGAGAAGGAAAAAATATCCTTAGGCGATCTGCCTGAATGGTTCAGTTTCTGCGCCAGTTGACTGTATTCCTTAGGTTCCAGGGGCCGCACCCCATCGCCAACGCAGACATGGCTGCAAAGTGTCAGTATTGCGTTTGAATCCTGTTTCATAGTTAGTCCTCTCTATTACTGCTGTCCGCCAATGCGAACGGGTATACATGCTCAGCGCCGGCTTCCATCAGTCTGTACCCACAAACGGTAAAAGTCCATCTGGAATCCACGATGTCATCGATCAGCAAAATGTTTTTTGGCACCTTCACATTGGCTTTCACGGTAAAAGACTGGTATGCATTGGCGCACTGATGAGCTGTGTTTGCCATTTCTTTTTGTTGTCTGGCCTCTGATTTTTCCAGTGCATCTATAACTTCAAGCCGCAAAGAGTTAGCCAGACGCATGGTGAAATCTTTTACAAGATCATTGCGCAACGATGGAACAAAGCACAAATGACGAATGTGATGTTCCTGGATAAAGGGTTTTAAAACTGCTGCACTCTTTCCCACCAGCTCGTCGCAGAATCGCTTATTTGAGGAGTATTTTCCCTGTTTTACCAGTTCCCCATATCCTGCGTCGCCGTATTTAGAGATGCAAAATCCGGGCTGATTGATAAACGCGATTTTCTTTTTTTGGGTAACGCTGGAGTCTGCCCACATTTTTCGCGGCTCAATGGGAATCACAAGCCGGCTGAAGTATTCCTCCGCCGTATGCATGGATTGCTGTGACACGGTGGAAGGAAACAGCTCCTTTTTTAAGCAATTGGAACAGTGCCCGCAATTTCTGGCAGTCCGGTCATCCAAACACGAAACGATATATTTACTGTAACATTCCGTGGTGGCTGACAAAGATTTCATTTGTTCCATTTCTCTCTTCCGAGCAGCAGTAACCGCGTCGTAATGCGCCCTGTTATATACAAATTTTTTCGGCGTAATATAATAGTAGGAATGTTCTTTTCTAATAAAGCCGTCGTTTATCAGGAAAGACAACGCCTTATCAATTCTGGCTTTTCGAATATTCATAGAAGATATCAGCTGGCTCAATTTTACACCATTATGCTGTCCGATATAATCCACAATTTTTTCTGTTTCCTGCTCTGTAGGAAAAGCGGTGCTGATAAAATAATCCAGAATCTCTTCGTCTTCCTTGCCATACATAAGAAAAATGTATGCTCTGTCGATATTCCGTCCGGCACGACCGATTTGCTGGTAATACGAGACGATATTGGAAGGCATCTGATAATGAATGACAAAAGAAATATCACCTTTATCATATCCCATTCCTAACTTTATCGTGGCCACCATCACTTTCAGTTGATTTTTCCTGAATTTCTCCTCAATCTGGCGATTGATCGCCTCCCCATTCGCATTGTCGCGGGAATAGTAGGCAGCAGCTGATATTTTATTTTTGCGCAGAAACTCAGCCAGATAGTCGCAGTCACGCTGCGTCAGACAATAAATGATTCCACTGCCCGGAAGCTTGGGCACATTTTCCAGAATCCATGCATACCGATTGATCTTGCTGGACTGATTCATGACCTGAATATACAGCGAATCTCGGGTCAGCGGGCCTCTGGAAATAAACACATCGTTGCCAAGCTGTTTTTTCAGGTCCTCAACCACACGGTCATTAGCAGTGGCTGTCGTTGCAAGAATGGGCACATTTTCCGGCAGTCTGTTCACAATTTTTCTCAGGTTGCCGTATTCCAGCCGAAAGTCGTGGCCCCAATCAGAGATACAGTGAGCCTCATCAATCACAAAAAGCCCAATACGAATATTGGGCAAATGATGTTGAACGTCATCGCTGAACAGGGTTTCCGGTGTGATAAAAAGCAGGTCCAGCCGGTCTTCTTCCAATGCCGTTAAGATTTCCTCTCGCCTGTCGCTGACGGTACTGTTGAGAACGTCGCAAGAGAGGTTGAGCTTTTTCGCTGCCGCAATTTGATTTTCCATCAGCACAAGAAGTGGGCTGACTACCATTGTGACGCCGCGTTTTTGTTCCCGAAGAAGCTTCGTGCATATAAAATATACCAGGCTTTTCCCCCAACCGGTGCGCTGAACAACCAGCGTTCTTTTCTGGGTCAGGGTTGCCTCAATCGCCTCATACTGCCCTTTACGGAAAACGGCGTCTTTCCCGTAAAAATTTTCGAGAATGGCTGTTGCCTTTTCATGAATTTGATATTCTCTGTATGTTTCGCTCACAACATATTTCCTCCACAGAATAAATATTGTGTCAAATCACCTTATAACAGCATCATAAGATTTATATAGTCAAAAGTCAAGTGCGCAGTAAAATTGTTTCCGCAATTTACGTAAAGAGGAAATATCCACGATTTTGTGCGCCGGTCACAAAGCGAATAGCCGTGACGGAAATGTGAGGGTTCGCCTCCACCTGCTGGGTGATTTGGGAAGGAAATTTTTTATCATGCAGAAACAGCTTTGGGGTACTCAGGGAACGATGCTTTCTAAAATCACTTCCCGCTCCTCCGTACAGCCTCCAAAAATGCCGTGAAGAACTGGGCCGTCCTCCACCGGTGCAAACGACAGCCACCGGGTATTGACCGACTCTCCTGTTTGGGACACAGACACTGTAATATGAGGCAAAGCAATGGCCTCCCACATGGCCCGAATCCGTTCATCGGCCTGACAAAGCTCCACCCGAAGCCCCTCGTTCTCTCCGTTATTGCCGTAGCCTGTCACCTTTACCGAAACCGGCAGTCCAAACAAAGACTCGTCGGCCTTCTCCGGGCGAAAAGCAAAGGTGATATGCGGGTGCTCAATGAGCCTGTATAAGCGGTTGGAGCTATATGCCGACGCTGCCTCCAACACCTTTGGTGCAGACAGGAACACCCCGATATAACGATATGGCTGTTTCACTTGGTACCTCCGTGATGTACTGATTTTTGGGAACGTCTGGGCTTTCGGAAAATAGTAATCAATCCTCGAATAAAGATGACCATTACCAGAATAATCACTGCTGTCTGTACCCAAGGGATGGCCCCCTCTGGCAGAAACCAAGAGAAAAACGATTCGGTAAAAGTAAAGCTATCAATCAAGGCCGAGAATACCGCCAACAAAGACAGCAAAATCAAACCCTGATTGGTTTTTTCATCGGCTTCTTTCTGCTGTTCTTCCCGCTGGGTCTTTTCCATTTCAGCCAAAGCGTCCATAGGCTCCCGAATATCATTATACATCATTTGCAGGGCAAAAACCTGACTCATTTTGTCATAGAGCTCCTGATACTGCACCACTTCTGTAATCCGGGAAAAGGAGAAATTCATCTCGAACTCATACAGCTGCTTCCGATAGGTTTTCAGCTTATTTTCTTCACTGGTAGTGCCAATACAGTTCATCAGCTGATACAGCATAAACTTTTGATGCAACAGCAGGACATACATATACAGATACTGGGAATGGAAATTTCTGATAAAGGTAGTTTTGACAAATTCCTTGTTTCCCATTGCCGGACAGGCAAGGCACACCGCCGCTTCTGGAGAAATCCCCCAGACCATGTTGGCCGAAGTAAAGATGATTTCCTTTTCCTCCTGGGCGGGGTTTGCCACATAAAAGAAACCGTCGCTCTGACACCGGCGCAAGTGGAACAGTTCCCGCCTATAAACGTCTTTCAGCGGGCCATCCCGGAGCGGTACTTCCACATAGGTGAGGACATTGGCCCGCTCGGTTCCCGGCACTGCATAGAAAAACGGCTGCCATCCTATACCGGGCAAGGTGGCATGCAGCAAAAACGACCCCAAGCCCATGAGAGTATCCGTGTCTTCCTGCCCCTGTACCATTGCGCCGAAACTGGATGTCACAAGGGTACGGGAAACCTTTTTGGCATAATATTGAGCCGTTGCCAGCCAAATCGGGGCATCCCTGTCAAATTCCAGCCGGAAAGCCATCACGCCGATTTGCGTGCTGAAGCAATACAGCTGTACACCGGTGAGCCGGAACGGGAAGATTTCTTTTTTCCCGGAAAACTTTCCCTCAATGCGGCACACCTCCCGTGGCGAAACCATTTGCAGCTGCTTGCGTGCATCCTCTTTCAGGGCAAAATGAAAGCACAGACAGGATTCTTCCTTGTTGCTGTCCAGCTTATCCGCCACATGCCGGAGCATATACTTGATTTCATCATGGATGATTTCCCAGCTTTCACTGTGGAGAAGGCTCTGATAAAATCTGGAAAACGGGCATCCATAGGAAAACGGTATGAAAAAATACGAGGCATTGGTCACCGGCTCCATCATAATTCCTCCTTGCACATCATTCTTCTTTATCATACTTCCTTTTACACGTTCTGTCACCATCTATTTTTGTAACAGACAGAAAGGCCTGCAAACCTTGCAGGCCCTTGCTGTTTTCTCTTTATGTTACATTTGGGTCAGGATGCTCAGCAGGAACTCCTCCTCGGATTTTTCCAGTTCTTCGCCGGTCATCATCCTATGTGCCACAGACCGGGCCTTTTCGGTATATTCCCACATTTTGCTGCCGTAATAGGTGGGAATACTGCCGATGGCTTCCCGTGCCTGCTGCAAAACCAGCTCCCGCTCTTCGCCCTGCAGCCGGGTATAGAGGATTCCCAAGGCCACAATGGCAATACTCAGCTCGTTATCCTGCAGGCTTCCGCCGGAAATCAACAGAGTCAGCCGCTCCGCCGCTTCCCGGGTGTTGATTTCCATGTCGCAGTCATACCGGAAGGCCGACAGTCCCAAACAGCGGATGCTTTCCTGCATCACAGCGCTGCGCTCCATATCGCTGACAAACTGCTCATATAACCACTTCTGGCAAATGCCGCAGCTGCCAAAGGCAAACAGCAGCGCATTGCGATACTTGAGCTTATCCTGCAAAGGTTTCAACTGCTTACAGACCTCCCGGTCCGCACAGCTGCCAATGGTCAGGATGGCCTCGTTGTTGGCGCTGACTTCAAAATTGGAAGAGCCCCAGCCGGTCAATTCCGATTCCAGACTGCGAAGGCACAGGCGTGCAAGCTTTTTGCGTTCCTCTTCCGTCCAAAAAGCAGAGAGCTTTCGGGCAACCGGCAGAAGGTTCATGTACATAATGGCGGAGCTGTCCGTCTCCAGCATTTTCAAGATCCCCTCCGAAAACTCTTTGGGGTTTCCACAGCCGATGATGGTCTTTTTCCGCGTTTTAATCGCGTTGAGCAGCGACGTTTTCGCGGTTTTCTTCCGGCAGGTTTTCAGCCGGTCAATCAGTCCGCGGAAGGAGGAAAGCTCATTGGCCACCATCAAGACGGTGCCGGTAGGGGGAATAATGGGGTTGGGCTTGGCATAAGAACGGGTTTTATCTTCCGCCTCCCCCAAAGTCAGAGAGACCGAAGCGCTTTCAATCACCTGCAGCCCCTGGGGGTCAGAGCTGGTCCACGCTTCAAAGGTCAGTAAACCGCCCTTTTTCAAGCGGAACTGGATGGAAACCGGTGTTTCCTTGTTTCTTACTTTGCTGAAGGTAAGGTTTCCGGTGGCGATGGTCTTATACTCACCGGGCCGGCCAGACCGCTGCCGAATGGGAATCCGCAAACGGGTTTGACCGGGAGCAATGGAGAATCCCGAAATTTTTCCGGAATCGTAGGGCAGTTCCTGTCCGCTTTCTGCAAGCAGGTGGACAGCGCCGCCTCGGAGCCCCAGATAGAGGGATTCATTGAGGACACTGGCAACAGAGCGGATGGCCTGTTTCGGCGGCTCCTGGGTAATATCCTGAAAAACGAATTTTCCAGCTGTTGCCACAGTGCTTTCCACGGGCACCTGTCCCGAGCGCTGTTCTTCCATAAAGCGCCGATGAAGTTCCTGCATCGGGCTGTCTTTCTGATGCAGATAGTAATGATAGACAGCGGCGCCCTGTGCCACTGATTTGTCCGGATCATTGACGGTAATGGGTCTGAACCCAAAGAACTCGGTCAGACGTTTTTCAATCAGATAGAGTCTGGACATTCCTCCGTTCAAAATGACCGCGTCCACTTGTACATCCTGTACCTTCAGCTTGGCGGCTGCTTTATACAGGACATTCAAAACAGGATAAATAATGTTATTTTCATCCTGAATGGTTTCGAATCTGTGATAATCCTCGTAGTGGTATCTTTCCCCCAGCAGAGGACGAAGACATTCCTCAAATTCCCCCAGCGTCATGTATCCTTCCGAGCTGTATCCATTGAGCATTCTTCCACCGTATTCAAAATCGTCGTCCAAACGCAGAGGATTTCCTCTTTGCTGGCGGACTTTATAACGGTTGCTGATTTCCGTTTTCAATTCCTCCGCATAGGTCATCAGTTCATGCATAATGGCATCCCGGTTTTCCCGGATTCCGCGAACCACTTCATCCAGACCACCTTGCCGGCAGGCTTCCAGATAATCCTCAAACATTTTTTCTGCAAGCTGTTCATCAAAAGTATCGCCGGCAACCATAGAGAAGCGGTTGGTAGCCAATGGGCGAATATCAAAATATTCGGGGTTATCCTCCCTTCGGCAGATTTCATGAAGGGTGATATCCAAGGTACCACCGCCAATATCAAACACCATGACCCGTTTGGGCGTTGAAAAATCAATGGGCACATTGATTCTCCCGTTTTGAATCTGGTTAATCACGTCATAGATGACGGCTTCCGGTTCTGACAAAAGAACATCATCCCGATACTCTCCATCGTCTCCCCGGACGTCCAAACCGGCCATTTCCGCTGCGCGAAGGGTCGCCTCTGATTGGGCGGCGTCAAAGCTGGCGGGGATGGTGATGACGGCGTCGGTAATTTTCTCCCCATAAAAGTCTTCCAGCCCCATGAGCATATGGCGGAGGATTCGGGAAGAAACGGCTTCCGGGGTCTGGTCGGGATACTCCGCCTTCCATCCGGGAATCCTCACCTTGGGCTGTCCCATCTGCATTTTGATGGAACGGGCCACAGCATAGGGCTGGGAGCCGCACATTTTTTTGGCCAAGTCTCCCACTATAGTCTCGTACTCTCCCTCTTTCGTGTCATAATAGTAATAGACAAAGGAAGGCAGCAGTTCATCCCGACCGGTTTTCCGGTTGGTGCGGGTACCAAACTCGGTAAACCGCTCAATTTTGCTTACCGGGGTGTTCAAAACCTTCCCCTCCTGAAAGCAGGTGGCAATCACAGAGTTGGTCGTACCAAGGTCGATTCCTACGCAAAGGTCGTTGTGCTTCATGGTCAGTCCTCCTTAACTTCTTTAATTCTGGGATAGGAAATCACAATATCCCCGTCAATGCTTCTCCAGCCGGGAGAGATGACTTCCACGGTTTTCACATCCCCATCATGGAGAAACGGCGTGCCGTCATAAATATATTCTTCAATTTCAGTAGCGCTTATGGTCATGCGTTCGCCTACCTGGGCAATCTTTTCGATATTACAGTCCTCTACAAATTCCAGCAGCCTGCGTACCAAAGTCTGCACATCCTTGATTTCAAAGGGAATACTGACCCGTTTGCTCCTTAGCTTTCGGAACCCGGAATAAGCCGATTCAATCAAATCCAGCAGATACCCGTACTTTTCGGAATTGAGCATGGTAATCAGATGGATTTGCTCTTCCACCCGGCTTTCGGCCAACTGTTCCTCAAAGCTTTCCTGAAGCCGGGCCAGCAGGTTATTGGAGCGGTTCAACGCCGCGTTCAATCGCAGAATTTCTTCCTCATATTTTTCTGCGGACAAAGCGGGATGGGCCTCTTTTTTCTTTTTCTGGGAGCAGCGGCTTTCGATTACATCCAGGATTCCGTCAATACACTCTCCGGCAAAATCCTTATTCATCCGGCAGGCTTCCTCATACACCGGCTGGCAAGACTTAATTTCCCGGCACTGCTCCGCCACACAAATCAGCAGCAGCCGGCGTCCCTGCACACTCTTATTCAGTTCTGTGCGGATCTGGCCCAGTTCCCCCTCCTTGGGAAGGCGTTCTTCCCGAAGAATCCGGATAAAATCTTCGGCTATGGAAGAGATGGTCTTCATCAGGCGGATTCGTTCCGAAATGTGGTCCAGCTTGCACATTTTAAACGTGCGGATGACCCCGTCCCCATTGATGTCTTGGGACGGATACGCTTTCCGATACTTTTCAGCGATTTCCCTCGGCTGCGCCTCCGGATTGCTGCAGCACAGATACAGCAAATAATTTTCGTCTGCAAAGGACTTTTTCTGCCGTTTGGAAGTTTCCGTAATGAGCTTCATGGCTTCTTCCAGGATATAGGGCGATTTCTGCTGTGTAGGGTTCATAGGATCCCAACCTTTCTGTAAAAAGTGATTTATTGAGGGCGTCCCCCTTCAGGACTGCCGTAAACTCTTCCGATTTCCGGATAGATGACCTGGATATTGGGAAATTCTTCTGCCAGCAACCTGTCCCCTTCCCCCTCCCGGTCTTTGGGAGAGTGGACCACAAAAAGCGCCGATGGCAAACATCCTTCCACCAGCCGCCTGCATTCCTCATAATCGGCGTGCAGAGAAAAATCAGCTTCCAAAGCCGGCAGCGGGCCAAAACACCCCCCCACATAAATTCCTTTGGGGCGCCGGGGCGAATGGAGCTGCAAAATATCATATGGGCGGCAATTTTGAGGAAGCACCTGCATATTCAGGCTTCCCAGCCTTTCCGCCAGCATGACAATCTGTTCCTCCGCAAAAATAGGCTCATAGGGAAACGCTCCCTTCTCCATCATTTTGGAAAGGCTCCTGACCATTTCCAGCCCTTTGGTCAACTGCTTTACCTGCAAAAAAACAGATTCCCCAAAATAGAGCTTCTCTGCCGCTTTCCGCAAGGCCTGTGAGACTCTTTCTTTTGGCACATAATGTGGATGCTTGGCATGAAGGCCGCAGAGTATCATCAAATCGGGCTGTACCTTTGCCGGAAGCTGATACCCGCAGGTCAGAGTGGTCTTTTCCCGCATAAAGTCGCCGGTATACAAAACATTTCCTTCCGGAGACTCCAAATAAATCATAGCGGCGCCTGGAATATGTCCTGCCTCATAAAACGTAATCTTGACGTTTCCCACGGTAAAAGGGCTTCCATAGCCATTCCCGTGAATCCGCTGCAGCGCACAGTCAATGAGGTAATCCTCCCCCATCCTTTTTTCCACCGTCATGTCTTTTTCATACCGGAAGCGGTCCCACATCAAATGCTTGCCCAGTTCTTTGGTCACCTGGGTCGCATAAACCGGCGTATACGGGCACATCTCCGCAAAATCCGGCAAATACCCAATGTGGTCATAATGCCCATGGGAAATAAGGAGCGCATCGGTTCTGGCAGGGGATTCCATTCCGGGAATCTGAGAAAGGGAAAGGAAATTTGGGCCATAGGTATGCCGCAGCCCCTGGATTCCTTTCCCGCAATCCAACAGGAAATTGGTTCCGGCCAGCTGTAAAAAGTAACAGCTTGCGCCTACCCGGTCGGTGCCTCCCAGTGCTGAAAAAATCACATGTCTCCCTCCTTGTACTATATGTAAATGAAAACCGGGAATGTTTTTCGCACACCCTTTCACTTTTTTCCTTCATAAGTGACAATTTCCAATCGATACTGGAAAATATCCGAAAGCATATCCGCCATCCGCTTACGAAAATCCTCCTCGTTGTGGGGATAGAAGAAGGCCACTCGATCCTCCACATATTCTCTGCACAAAAGCTTTTTCAAAGTAGTCCGAAACAATTCCAGCTCTTTCCCGGTAAACCGCTCCCTGGCCCGGTCATCACAAAAGTCATCGGCATCCAAATCCAGAATCATGCGGGCGGTATTATACGAGGTGGTCAATGTGGTGGGATAATCCCAAATATGCAATTCATCCCCCACAATCCGGTACTGAAATTCCGCCGCCCGATAGCGTGCCGTATCCACAAACCCTGTACGCAGACGTTTTCTCTCCTCCACGGCGTGCCGGAATATGTCGTCGGTATACTCTTCCGGAATTACAATATGCATCCACACCTGTTTCCCGGAAAAGCGAAAAATCTCCCCGGTCTCCTTATCCCGGAATCCCTCTTCCAAATGTTCCAGCACCCGCATGACAAAATTGGTCGCATACCCCTCCGCAGCCGAAGCAGACGCGCCAATCACCACTGGGGAAGTGAGTTCCCGATTCTCATTCATATATCCCACCATGTTTTCCACGGCCTCTTGCAAACCCTTTTCAAAAACCTCCCCCGGCTCCCACTCAGAAATGGTCACACGATACACGCCAAAACCTTGAATCCCCTCCAAATCCTCCGGCAGACGAACGCCCGGGTCCGTCAAAAGAATCACTCTTGACATGCCCAAAGCCATGGCACATAGTCCAGTTTCAAAAAGCACATTATCCCGCATAACCGGCACAGAAATTTTTTCCCCTTTTCGAAGCATCGTAACGGTATCATGGCCTTCCCCAAGCAGAACGGCAAAATCGAAAGTAGGGATTTTTTTAATAAGCATCGGCAGCAGCGCCACATGAAGATTTTTCGCATTTCGGAACAAATCTCTCCAGCTGAAGCAATTGCATCCCCTTGCCTCCAGTTCTTCCGAAACCCGCCGCAATGCGCCCTTTTCCGCGCTGGTTCCCGAAGAAAACAGCACAACATTGATTTTTCTCATCTCTATACCCCTTTTTCGGTGTAAAATTAGATAAATTATAATAAATTATGTAAATTATTTAGAAATATATTGTACTTATTATACAATAAAATAGGGATGTATGCAATCATAGAATAATAAAAAAAGCCAATCCGAAAGTTTACAATATCGGATTGGCTTTTTTTCGTCATAAATCTTTAACAAAACAACAAAAAAACCTGAACACAAATGTGTTCAGGTTTTCTCTGGCTCCCCAAGTTGGACTCGAACCAACGACCCTGCGATTAACAGTCGCATGCTCTACCGGCTGAGCTATTGAGGAATATTTATGTTGGCATCTTTCTATCGTTCCAGGCCGTCGCCAGCCAAGTATTTTCGACATCAACGAGCTTAACTTCTGTGTTCGGGATGGGAACAGGTGGACCCTCGTTATCATCGACACCAACTACATGGTGACCCGTGCGGGAATCGAACCCACGTTAACGGCGTGAGAGGCCGCTGTCTTAACCGCTTGACCAACGGGCCATTTGGTGCACCATCAGGGACTCGAACCCGGGACACCCTGATTAAGAGTCAGGTGCTCTACCAACTGAGCTAATGGTGCATACGGCTGATTGAGCTTACACGCTTTTTTGTGTACACTCAAAACTGAATAAAGATGAAAGAGATTCAAGCGAATCAGTAAAATCAGACTGACCAAAGAAGTTATGGTCAAGCCCTCGGCCTATTAGTA